>ERZ809407.1293-NODE-1293-length-22980-cov-6.458495_pt1 | contig 22980 bp, 29 predicted proteins | sample MGYA00520792_ERZ809407 | MGnify/ENA primary metagenome ERZ809407 (study PRJEB31576, sample SAMEA3212665) | Homo sapiens | biome: human-gut; feature: human gut; material: fecal | place: Sweden | collected 2012 ...
TATGGCGGGTATGAATGTTGCCTGTAATCCTTAAGAATATTATAACATATTAATCGTCAAAAAGATACTTATATGCTTTTTCTCCTATATCATAATTTGATTTTCCTATTCCCATTTTTATTAGAGCTTTTCCTGCTTTATCCCATTTCCCTTTTGTTGCATTATTCATAACCGCCATAGGTTGAGTAAGAGCATTTGCTCCAGTAGTTAGTCCCCATAAGTTTAAATCTTCTTGAGCCGCTGCCCATAAAGGACTTACTGGATTTGATATTAATTCATCTATTTTTTCTGAGATGTACTCTTGAGGGTCTTCATAAAATTCTGCATTGCTCACTGTAGCAAGTGCAGCAATAAAAGCTCCTTTGTCGAAAATATTTTTTAAAATTCTTTTTCTGTAAATTTTATTACTAAAATCAAATTTTCCAGTATCTGGGTCTATATTTGAAAGGTAATAAGCATTTAACTTTCTTCTCCAAATTTCTTGGATTGAAGACTTAAAGTTCCCTATAAGTTTTACAAAGTTTCTAAGAACAGGGTCTTTTATACTTTCTATTTCTGTTTTAGCTCCCCCTGTAGTTTCTGTAGGAGAAATGTCGTTTGCTATTTTATCATTTAGTTTGCTTACTTTTTTTACAGTAGCGTCTCTCAATAAATTAAATTCATCAGGAGTTATTTCTCTTCCTAAAAGTTTTGAAAAATCATCAGGTGTAAGACTGTTTTTGAATTGCACCTCATCAAAAATACCAAGTTCTTTAAAGGTATTTGTTTCAGAGAATTTTTTAAGTAAAGCAAAGTCCACATCATCAATTTCAAGTTCTCTTATAATTCTTTTTACATAATGGGTATTTTCAGAAAACAAATTTTCTAAAGAAGAAAATTTAGTCCAAGTTTCTATAATATGCCCTGCTCCTAGGTTACTTGAAAGTTTCATCATAGTTTGAGAATAAGAATACCAATTCATAGCTTCAGTCCCTGTAGTTAGAGCATGTATTATTTTTTCTCCCTTTGTTCCGTACTTTGCTCTTCTTTTAGCAAAGTATCCTGTGACATCATCTAAGTCTTTTCTTATGATATTAAATGCTTCTGTTGATACAGATTTATGAAATCTATCTCCAAGGACTTCATTTATTTTTCTTAATCTTTCTCCGTTTTCTATAAGGATAGCAGTTGCTTTAAGCATATCTCCATATGTATCAACGAAGCCTTGTCCACCATACAACATTATTTTATTCTCAGATATTCCTAATGGCTCTTGCAAAAGTTCTTTTAAAAATTTCGGTCCCATTAAATTAACTCTATTAAGGCCACTTAATATATGACTAACAACTTTATCTAAAGTACCACGTGGCGGGTAAGTTATTTGTCCTAATTTTTCTCCTATTTCGTTTTTTACATACCCCTCTACATCTTTAAGATATGTTTTTTTATTTTCATCTACAATCGAATGACTAACTTGATTAAGCACCTCTTTAAAACCATTCCAGCCACCAGCTGGCATAGTATCTTTTATGGCATATGATGACGGAATATCTTTTAAGAATTTATACATCATAAGTCTTGAATCAACATGGTTTGTTTTAACAAAATTTGATACATTGCTTTTTGAGATAAGCCCCTCATCTACAAAGTGAGTAAATCTTCCCAATCTATGAAGATGACCACCAAGCACTGGGTTTCTGTTTGTCCCTTTTATACTTTCCATATCTTGCATAAAAAATAATTTAGCATTTTTCTTTTTACTTTCAATGATAGCTTTTTCAATCCCGTCTTCAGGAGTTATTCCAAATAGAGTTGCTTTTTCTTGAAATAAATCCTGATGTTTTAAAAGATAATCGTTTATTTCTGGTATTTTTTCAACTTGATATTTTCTTAAAAGGTTTGTATATTCATCAAGTTTCATACAATCCCTCGCTTCAATTAAAACATTTATAACACGTTTAGGGTCTATTTCTGCCCTGCTTAATTCATGTATCAAAACCTCTTTTGCACTATTAAAAAATCCATAGTTCATTTCAGCAAACCTGTCTCTATACATAGCAAATCTTTCACTTACTATTTTCCCAGTTACCTTATCAGTTATTTGGGTATCAGAGAATAATTTGTCTGTATCTAAAGTTCCGTCAGGTTTTAAGAATTTTGGTATATCTTCTTCAGGAATAAGACTTTCAATAGTAAAGTTTCTATCAAAATTAAGAGTGTTTATAATATCCATTCTTGTTGCTCCGGTTCCTTCAGCTATATTGTCAACTATTTGTAAAAGAGTTGCTTTAAGACCTTGAAGTTGTGGTCCCATATCCATTAATTCGTCAGGAAGTTTATCCCAATAAAAACACCAATTAACAAAATCACCGTTATTCATTTCAAATAAATTCATAATTTCTGGTACATTGTATTTTGTACCTTTGTATTCTATTTCAAAAGCTTTAACTATTTTATTATACATTTGGTTTTCAACTCTTTCAAAAGGTAGTAATATATTTGTTTTAATATATGCTTTCATAAGAGCTGATTTATTGCTGACTGATGTTTTCATTTTTGCTATTTCTAAAAGACCTCTTTTTGTAGTAAAAGCTACAGATAAATCTTTTTCAAGTTTAGCAAGTCTTTTAAGAGCGTCTGTTTCTTTAGCTCCCTCTTTAACAGCTGTCTCAATCATTTTTAATTCAAGGTCAGTAGGATTTTCTGGTATCATATCAAATCCAAGTCTTTTAACAACTTCTTTATTGAGTTTTCCTTCGTAAACCATATTGTTCATCATGTTAGCTGCTATATAGTTTAATTCATACATAGAGTTATTGTCAGATGAAAAATGTCCGCCTGTTGAAGCATTAAAGTAATCAGCGACCGTCATATCTTTTTCAGGTGTCAACCAATGATAAGGTCTACCGTCAAAATCTGGTTTTTTTATAAAGTCTGTAGCATGTTCTATCTCATGTCTAAGAATACCCATTGCCAAGTCCATATCCTGCATAGTTTCTTGAGTAAGAACTATTTTTACTTTATTCCCTTCAACTGTTGAATACAGTTTTGTTTCTCCAAGCATTCCTAATTTCTGGGGAATAATTTCAAGCTCAAAATCAATACCTTTTTTAGTTTTATAATAATCTATCATTTCATCTATATTTTTAAAGTTATGTATTTTTTTTACAAAACTACCAAACGTTCTCGCTATTTTTCTTTGAAGTTCCACTTGCTCTTTTGGGCTTACTTCTAAATTTAATTTATCAATTCCCAAAAATTTATACAGACGCTCTTTAAAGATTTTAAAATTCTCAAGTTCTTTTTTGCTTGGCTTATACTGTCCATGTATCTCTTCCAGAATATTTTCAGGAGTTTCTATTTTTTCAGCTTGTTTTACTACATCTGGAGATTTATCAATTCTAACTTCTTTTTTAGGATTGAATTTATAAATATCTCCTCTCCATTTGTCATCAATAATATTAACTTTCGCATAATATTTATTTCCTTCGTATTCCCATTCAATGTCAGCTTCAGGAATATGTCTTATCCATTTGCTTCTTCCTGTTACTGAATTGCCGTCATAATCTTTTCCGGTGATAATAGGTACTTTGGTTTTAGGAACATTCCCGTTTACTTTTATAACCTTTGCTTTTTTAGGTATTTTTAAATCTTTCCTTAATTCTATCTCAAGCTGTTTTTTACTGTAGTCTCTAGGGTTATGTACAATTCTTTCTTTTTTAACTTCTTCAAATTTTGTTCCACTTATCTCACTAAGGGTGAAAGGATACTGTTCTTCTATTTGCACAGATTCCATTTTATATCCAACTGTTTCTCCACCCGGTGCATTATCTGGCATTCTGTCTGGAACACTGTCTCTGAAGTTGTTCCATGTTTTTTCTGTTTTAATATCTTGAACGTCAGGAACGGTATTTTGATTTTCAGGTTCAGCCTTAGAATCTGTTTTTGATTCAGCTCTATTTTCTAATTCTATTTTTTGAGCTTCTTCAAACTCTGGCTTTCTGTACCACTCTAGGGCTTCTTTTACGTCATCTGGTAAATCTTTTCTTCTGTCAACGTTCCTGAAAAATTTTCTTACTGCTCTTGAATTATTTTTAACTCCTTCAAGAAATTTTTCTACAGTGTCCACTCCTTTTATTAATTGATTGTCAACGGCATATTTCCCAATCCTTGAAAAATATATATCACTTTCATGTAACACAGGGTCAGCTTGGTGTCCCATTTGTTCCTCTGGAACTCTCCATATAGGTTTGTACTCGCTAGGCTTTTCTAATACTCCTATTGAATTGTCTACAGCTTTATTAGGGTCAACCTCAATAGATTTTATTCTTGTTTCATCCATAACTTTGTTGTACCATTCAATAGCTGTTTTTAAATCTTCTGGCAAATCTTTTCTTCTTCCTAAGTTTCTGAAAACATTTTTTACAGCTTTTCCATTTGAAATTATAGCTTCAAAAAAACTGTTTTCATCAACAACATCTTTAAGAAGTTTGTTGTCTATTATGTGCTTTGCTATTTTAGGGAGATATTCGTTTGCAGCTTGTTCAGTTGTTACTCCTTCAATGAGAATAGATTTTTCAAAAGTTTCTTTTGCAGATATAACTTTACCTTTCATTTCACCTTGAATTTCAGTAGCTTCAGCAATTTCTGCCATGTTATCCACATCAACTCTGTTCGAACTTCTTTTTTTAGAAACTTTTTCATTATAATCATCTTTAAGTTTTTGCATTAAAGGTTTTTCAGCAACTTCAGTTTTTATATCTCCTGCAACTTTGCCAGCTTTTTTAGTAAGGTTTAATTTCCCTGCAAGAGATTTTGCAAGATACGGAACTTCTCCAATAACTCCTCCTCCAAGTCCTGCAGATATAACTCCCTCTGCACTTATTTCTCCATCAACGGAATATTCGTCAATAGCTTCTTCTATCCCTTCTCCAACGGCTCTACCTACAAAAGCTCCTATTCTTTTAGCTGTTGCTGGAGCTATCTTGCTTCCTAAAACTCCCGCCACTTTTCCACCTGCTGCTCCCCCTATCCAAGATGTTGCTGCAAGTAAAGCCCACTGGCTAGGGTCAACTATCTGTCTTGTCATATTAACTATCATTCCTGTAGGTAGTCTCTGAGTTAGAGATGGGTCTCTTTCAACTTCAGAATTCAGTAAATCTCTATATCTTTTAACTTCTTCCCTGTAAAAAGAAGTTTGTGATTGAAGTTGCTCACTTAATGCCTTAGTTCTTTTTTCAAGTTCTTCTCTTCCTTCTGGAGTTGCAAGCATAGAAAGTTCTCCTATTCTTGCTCCACCTGTTGGACTTTGAAGTTCAAAACTACTTCCAATTCCCATTTTTCTAAAAGAATTATAACTATATTTTAAAAGATTTTCAAAAAGAGCTTCCTGAGATATATCATATCTTCTTTTTCCATTTCTGGTGATATAATAATGCCCCCTGTTTTCAGGGAGCTGTTCTATTTTATTATTTACACTTTTTACATCAAGTAAGCCTTGATTTTCTTTCTCTTGTATTTCTAGTAAATTTATCATTGTTTCACCTCTTTAGGCTGGTCTAATTTATATATTATCTGCTTTCCAGCTTGGTTGTATAAAGGTAAGCCTTTATAGAAAGGAACGATTACATTGCTTCCTATTCTGTTTCTTAAAGTAATTTCTCTTCTACTTACTTTATGAATACCGTCTTGTAAATAAAAATCTTCTCCTCTTTCAAGAAATTCTGACATCGCGTCTTGAACATCTCTACCATTCATATTTTTATCTATAAGAAGAGTTCCTGCTGTTCCTAGGTTTACTGTTTGATAATCTTCAAACCATTCATTCAGAACTACATTGAATTGTCTTTTTACTTCCTGCACCATTTTATTTTTAGAGTTAAAAAGTTCAGTAGGGTTTTGAGCATAGTATGTAAGGATTTTTTCTTTTTGTTTATTATCAAGAGCAGAAATAGGAACATTGAATTGTTTTATATCAAGTTCATCAGCAAGTTCTTCTGAAAGGATTCCACCATTCTCATAACCTATCATTGTTTTTAACATTCTTGTATAAATACCTTTTATATCTTCATACTGTCTTTTTGCTGACGGGTCACCAAGTTTTGCTGATTCTTCCAGAACATTTAATGCAAGAGATGGATTGAAAATGGAAGTTATATTTTGAGTTTGAGTTGGTCTTATTATGCTTCCGGGACCAGTAATTGCTCCTTGATTCATAACGATTCCGTAAACATCTTCCACTCCGTCTGCAAACTGTGCCGGGCTTACATCAATGTCTGGTATCATAGATTGTATCTTCCTGTTATCTTCACCGTTCAACCAGTCCATAGTATTTTTAAAATTCTGACTATTTTTATATAAATCAATTCCTCTTCCACCTAATACAGTTCCTGCAAGCTCCATGTATTGCCCGTCTGCTATTGCATATGCTTTGTATTTTGGAAGTCCTGCTGTCCAATAATTATTTTCTACAATCCGTAATTCCATTAAATCTTTACCATAAGCATTGTTGTAAAGTTCTTCTCTTGAAGTTGATTTATCTATTGACACAATATCATGTCCTGCCATAATATGTTCATCTAAGGTTTTATACTCTGTTCCGTATTTTATATTTGTAGTAGCATTAAGAATTTCATCAGCTGAAAGATTTACTTCTGTATTTACTGGGTACTGTTTTAAAATATATTTTACAGGATTATTTATCCTGTCAGCTTCAGCTTGCTGTACTTCATATAAATTACTTTCTTTTTTAGCATTGTTTCTTGTATTTATCTTACTCAATGCCCCGCTTATATGCCCTTGCCACCTTGCAAAATCTTCATAAGTAAGGTCAGATTTATAATCTCCATACTTTCCTACAAGATATTCATGTTCTGTATAAAAGTCTTCAAATTTTTTATTTGCTAATTCCTGCAGCTTAATTTCTCCATTCGGGTCATTTACATAAGAATATATCTCAGACATTAAAAAATTCTCTCTTTCTGCATTTGCTCTTGCTACCATTTGGTCTGCTGTTATGTATCCATTTTTAAGCCCATACATAAGAGAATTTATGCTGTCATCATATAATTCTTTTCCAAGCTCGGTGTCTCCATTAAGAACTGCCTTTGACATTAATTTTGCATTTTCGTCGTAAAGTAATATATTTCTTTTTTTGTTTTCTTCCTGAAAAAAATTTGTTACATATTTCCCATGGATAGCTTCAGTTTCCTTAAAAGCTCTATCTGACCTTTGAAGTGCCGCTTCTACTATTTCAGGTTTAATACCTCTTTCTTTTGCTAACTTTTCAAAGTTTTCTTTTCTATCTTTATTTCCTTGGAGATATGCTTCATATTTATCTTTTCCTTTAAAGTAACTGTCATCAGTTTTAAGTCCAAGCTGAAAATCTTGCCCAGCTTGGATACTTTCTAAAATAAATGAACGTGCATATTGGAACTGCTCTTCATCTCTAAGCTCTTGGTATTTATAAGCATTTTCCTCTATCATCTTCGCAAAATTAGTTTCTATTCCTAAATTCTGCGAAAAATTAGGTGTGTTCACTGCACCGCTGACTGTCTCGTTAGTTCTCACGGGATTTACAAGCATTTGACTTCCTGGTATTTTCATTTTCCTAGTCCTTCCACTTTTTTGTCGTAATTCACATTATAACTTTTCCAATTCATAAAACTGTCAGTAAGCCCCCCAATCATATTTAAACCTATCTGTTGTTTCTTATATGTAGCTGTAAGTTTAGACTGCATATTTCCCAAGTCTCTCTGCACATTAAGATTATTTATATCACTTTCCATGTTTGCTTTATTTTCTAGGAAAGCTTTTTCGTGTGCCTGACGACTCTTAAAGAATAGAGTACTTGCTTTATCTACTCCTGCTGTTGCAAGTAAATTATTTTGAGTTCCTAAGTCTGATACCATTTTTTCAAATATTCCTGTATAGTTTTTTGCTATTACTGCTCTTTGGTTTGCTGCATTTACATCGTTTGTAAGCTGTTCAATTTTTGCTTGGTCATTTACTCTTTGAGTGTCAGCAAAACTTCCCATAACTTTCATTCCTGCATTTGCAAGCATTGCTATTGCTAATGGTCCCATTATTCGTCCTCCCCTTGTTCAAAGTTTTTAACTTCAATAGATATTCCTACTATTTCAATTTTTTCTTTTGTTTTCTGTTCAATCTTTACATAGTCTTTTCCTATGTTTGAGATATTGTAAGCGTGTATATGTTCATACATCGTTCCCTTTTCTCCTGTATTGTTGAACTCAGGTCTTATTCTCGCTCCGTTTACTGTTCCGTCAAAATCTCCAAAGCACATCATACGAAGTCTTCCATACTGTATTCTTTTAAAATAATCTGGAACATCAACTCTTACTTTCTGTGAAATTGTAGTTCCTGCAAGTTCAAAACTTAAAGGCTCTACTTTTGTATCAGAATAAGTATAGATAGATATATTTTCAGGATTGGCATTAAATATATAAATCTTGTCATCTATGTTTACATATTCATTTATTCCTGCGATTTTATCCGTTCTGGTCCAACATAGAATACTTTCACCAAGATTATATGTTAAGGCCCTTCCTTCTGCTCCCTCTTGGTCCACTCCCAGAATATTGTATTTTCCATATTTGAAAAAGAAAATATCGTTTATGTCTTGTAGAAAATGCGAAGAGTATGCCGACACTTCCATTCCTTTATAGGCACTATCTGCCCCTACGTCTTGTATCTGCCATATTCTATCCGAAGTATCTGCATAATAAATTGCGTCATCTGACTCTACCCAATATCCAAGCCCTTTTGGTCTTGCTAGTTTCTGGTCATAGAAAGCTGAAGACTTAGGAGAAAGCTCTGCATTAAGTTCTGTGGAGAAAATACCCTTGTCTGTAATTGCTATTAAAGACTTATATGATATAAAATCTTTGATAGTATTAAGCTCGTTCCCTGCTATGAAAGTTACAAATCCGTCGTTGTCTTCTAAGGATTGACGGAAGTTCAAAGAGTCAAATACCCTTGAAGATACAACTGCTGACGGGTTACCTGCAACGTTTCCAAATATAACTCTTCCGTTATATTCTGTAACTACTGCAGGATAACCTTTACTGAAAAGATTTTCAGAGAAAACTATATCTAGGATATTAATTTTCTTTTCCTCTGCAGGAGCGTCTGAGTTAGGAACTTCTATTGTTCCACTCGGTGCTGTAATCTGAGTTGTAGTTATCTTATGTTTTCCTTTTGGATTTTCAATCTTTTCAATTCTGAACTCTCCGCCATAAATAGAAATACTTCCCTTTACAACACTGTTAAGGAAAGTTTCTTTATATATAGGGTTTCCGATTGTACTTTCAAAGATAACTTTTACCCCTTGCTTATACCAAGAAAATACTAAGGTATCATCTTCAGTATAAATATATTCACTTTCCACTCTTTTTACGGGCGGGTTTTGAATGTTTGCCCAATAGTCCACGACCACAAATTCCGTTGTACTTTCTGTAACTCTTATCATTACAGGCTCTTTATTTGCCACACAAGAAATTACAGAGTTCTCAAACTGTGCAATGGATAAGTTTTTAATTTCTTCTGCAGTATATTTAGTAGCAATCTCTTTTACTACTTCAAAATTGTCAACTCTTAAAACAACTACCTTTTGGTCTGTATAAAGGAATAAATATCCGTCAAGGCTTGTATCCTTTTTGTTAATCTTATACTTGAAAAGTTTAAAAGCCTTAACTCCGCTTACAGAGATATTCTTTACAAAATCAAAGGCAGGAAAGTTTGTAAGCCCTGCCGATGTTGTACATATCCCGTTTTTTAAATATCTCAGCCCTCTTGTTGGAATTTCAAGGTCCACTCTATATGAAAGAGAGGGTGTTATCTCTCCTAATGAGAATTTAGTCTTGTTATCAAACATTTATACCAAGTCCTCCATATTTATTACAAAGGCTCCCTGAGGTAAAAGTTTTTCTCTTTCCATATTTAAAAGTGCTGCTATTCTTTCAAGCGACTTTGCTTTTCCTACTGCAGGAGCAAGCGTAACAGCAAGAGCGAGAGAAATATATCTTGAATATTTGAATGGAATGTCCTTAATATCTATTGTTTTCTTGTATTTAAGAATTAAATTATTTTTTGCAGTGTATAATTTTTCTCCTATCTCTTCCACCCCTGGAGTAAGCGAACAAATATACCCGTCTGGTTTTACGTATTCGAACTGCCCAAGGTATATTCTTCTATCTGTAAGTGCAGGCTCTATCTTTCTAATATTGAAAGTAAAGCAGTCGTCTTCTAAAAGTTGCATTACAGCTCTGTCAAATAAAGAAGAGGCGGCTTTGTAGTCTGCCGCCTCTTTACTGTCAGAGTCGGCAAAAGGAAATCCCATTTCCAGTAATGCCGCCCTGATTACTTCATGTTTATTAATTGTGTCCTGTGTCATTTATCCCTTCCTTTCTTTTTCTTCCTAAAAGATAAGTGGTCTTATATGTAAGAGTAACTGCTGTTCCCTTGCTTATAAGCCCCATGTTAAAAAGTTCTCTCCAAACTGCATTTAAATTTTTAATTGCTGCCATTCTTAAATTCTTCATTTTTTTCTCCCATTCCTATTTTTTCAAGGTATCTATTCCAATTTGCTCTTAGCTGTGTACGGCTCATTCCATGTCTTTCACCTTTGCTTGTTTTAAATATAAGTTCACTGGCCACTCCACCTTTATTAATCTCCTTATTAAAGTATCTAGTAAAAACTTGTTTCAAGTTTATAGGATAAATAACTTGTTTTCCAAGTTTCTTTTTAACTTCTGGACGGGCAAGTCCTTCTTTAGTTCTTCTTACAATATCATCTCTTTCTTTCTGAACTCTATCAAACTCTGTCGCTACCTGAAATTTAATCATAGCTGTAACTAAATTTTTAATAGCTTCTCCAAGTTCTCCAAGATTATTGACATCTATATTCTGAACTGACATAAGCCTTTCTTTTACTGCCACACTGTTTATGTGAGGTGTCTTAAGAAATATTAAGCTATATCCCTCTTCTATAAGATTGTAGTATAACTCTTGCCCTTCCTTTGAAGTTCTGGCAAACCTTGAAATATCATCAAAGTACAATTCAACTTCATATCCTCTTGTTTTTAGAAGCTCGGCTGTATTTAAAAATTCTGTAAATCCTGGTCTTTCCATTTTCCCCCCAGTGTATTTGTCGGAGAAAATATCTCTTTCCATTATTCCAAGTTCTCTGAATTTTTTTAGCTGTCTTTCAAGGCTCTGGTTTTTTGTTGATACTCTCGCATAAGCTAGTCTGATTATTGACGGTTTAACGACCGATATACCTTTCATTTTTTATCCCCCTATTTTTTAACAGTATAGTTTTATTTTAACTCTATACTAACAATATTTTATATAATTGTCAATATAGAATTTTCTTGTTTTTATACTGTTAAAATAAAGGAATTTTATTTTTCTACCACATACCAATCTTCTGCTAAACAGTCATTTACACTTGGAACCCATGTGCTAACAGTTCCGTTTACATTTTTAATTGCCATGTAAGGATTGTATCTGACTTCTCCATACTCTTTTTCTATTTGTTTTGCAATATCCATTTGTGGTGGATATGCCCCACCAGCAACGAAATATACAAACATTCCTTTTACGTTCCACCCATCACGTGCAATAGCTTTACCAATTTTCATTTCTTCAAGTGCTTTTCCAAAATTCATTATTTATCATCTCCCTGAGCTCTATTTGCCATTCCTAAGGCAAAACCAAGCCCGAACCATATTTTGTCGTATAGTCTATTCAATAGAATTTCTTTTCCTATCTCTTCAGAATAATTTTTCTCGTCAACACAACTTGTGGCTTCTACCCCTGTAAATCCATTTACTAGTTCATATTTAAGAACTGTATTCAACTTGTCAAAGATTCTTTCTGTTGTTACCTCTACGTTCTTAACAAAAGATTTTACAAGCTCAGGAGTAATAGAATTATTTTTAATTTCATATGCCTGTTCTAAAAATCTTTCTTTTGGACACATAGAAATATATCCGTCAGAATAAATTACTTTAAAAACTTTTTCATCTGCAAGTTCTTTTTCATTTTCTGGAAGTTCCCAACCTCTACTTTTTACATACTCTGCTCTTGTCATCTCTTCTACTTCAACTACTTTTGTTGTTAAAAATTGTCTTTTCATTATTTATCATCTCCTATTATTCTAATTTGTATTGTTAAAATTTTTACCTCACAGCACCAAAAATCACCCTTTTGCTTTGCTTTTCTGTTAGCTAAAACAAAAACCTCTTCATCAGCATAATATTTTCTATAATGCCACTTAGGTTTAGTCCAATGTTTTGGTTTATGCTTTTTATTCCATGCTCTCATATCCGTCTCCTAAATACTGTCTTATTCTCTGTTTCTGTTTTCTTTTCCAAATTGAAAGTATCTCGTTAAAATCTCCTCTTTCACTTGCAATATATGCAATCAAAGTTCCATATGCTTGGAATATGTCCAACATTTCTTTTATAGCTTCCTTAGAAATATCGTGAACATCTTCAAAGTGTCCGCCGTTTATATTAAGTTCCTCTAACATCTCCTCAAATTCCTCTTCACATTTATTCAATGCTGTGTCAAGGTCTGGTGTAATTTTTGCAAAATGACTTGTAATAATATTATTCCAATAAATCAAAGGAATGTTTTCTCTTACTATTTCATGTTTTCTATCTTTCATACTTATCTCCTAACATTCTTTGTTGTTGATAATTCTCTTCCTTAAAAGGGAAATTCATCATCTTCAAAACCGTTTGTTTTTTCTGAAGTATCTTTTACAGGCTCTGTTGGTGCTTGAGTTGTATCTCCACTTTTTTCATTTTTAGTCTGTGAGAACTCCATAGTTTCTACAATTACAGAATATCTGCTTTTCTTTTCTCCGTTCTTTTCATACTGAGAAATCTGTAAATGCCCCTCTATTCCTATACGATGACCTTTTCTGCACCATTCAAACATCGTTTCAGCTGTTTTTCCAAACACTGCACAATTTATAAAGTCAGCTTCATCTTTCTTCCCTCTTCTCTGAACTGCAAGGGAAAATCTTCCGTACTTTGTTTCTCCTGACTTTTTCATTTCAATATCTGTTGCAAGTCTTCCAACTAACATTATTTTATTCATCTTATATTCTCCTAAAATTAAATTTATTCTCTATATGATTAATCTCTTCTTTTAAATATGAATTTTCATATTGAAACATATCACAAACACACCCACCTCTAGGTTGATTGTTCGTTGTACTACAGTAAAGATTGCGTCCAAAATTTTTGCAAAATTTACAATCATAACAATTTTTTGTTTTTAAATCGCTTTCTTTTAAATTAGTTTTTTTGAAAAATTTTTCCATTTTTCTTTTGTAAAAAAACATTCTTAAAAAATTCATCTGAGCACTCCTAACAATCCTTTTTTACTTGCTTCCTTGAACATCTCTGGGGGAGATATTTTGTTTTCTTTGCATTTTGCTATAACCTTTTGAGTATTTACTTTTCTCCCCTCTGCTCTTGCCTGCTCTAATTTTTCTATTATCTCGCTCAGTTCCACTGCTCACCTCATCTGTATAATATGTTTCTGTCCATGGCATATAGTTTCTCTGGAAAACTCTATCTGAACATATGCTGTATTTTTCCTTTAAAGTTATATTCTTAAAAGTAAGTGGGTATCTCATAACCCATATTCCTTTTTTTATTATGTCTTGTCCACATTTTATAAAAGAATAATGTGGTCCAATGAATATACTTTGTTCTAAAAACTCCTGCACGTCGTAAGCATTATCACCTGTGTATTTAATAGCTAATATTTTTGTGTTTCCTTTGCTCTTAAATCCTAATGCTTTTCCAAATCTTCTTTGGATTATTTCTTTATTTATCATTATCAGTATACCCCTCTAAAAATATTTTCTGTTCTCTCTCACGTCTGCCTTTTAGCACTGCTGATTGTTTTTTTACTCCATTTTGAGTTACCCAAATCCAACGTGGAAATTCATTTCCTGCTCCCTCAAAATCTTTTTCTTTTAATTTTTTAAGAAGAGTTGAAGTTCTTAATGCTACAAGTCCTGTGTTAAAAGCAAAAGATACAAGCATATCATAACTGTGTTGCGGAATTTCAATTTTTCTTTCTCTTAAAAGAGAATTAACTCCCATTTCAAAATCTTTTAAATCTTTTCTTAAAAGGCTCTCTGCTTTTTCCATTGTTATAGTCTGACCTTTTTTTACTCCCGCAGTATGCCCATATCCAATAGTCCAAACTCCAGCTTCACATTGGTAAGCTGTAAGCACAACTCCCTCTTCTTTTTTTATAAATTCAATTCCTTGTTCTGATATTTTCATACTATCCCCTCTTTATTAAATGCTCTGTTAAGTCTTCTCTCTAATATTAGATGATATTCTTCCATAGCATTAAGCTGAAGTAATAAATCCATATAGTCAGCTGAAGAAAGCTCTATTGCTTTTCCGCTTTCTATAAAAGCTGAAAGTTTATTTTTTCTTTCTGCAAGTTCATTTTTTTCTTCAATCATTCTTTGAATGTATCCTGGTATTTCTTTATCTGTTCTATTCATTTTTTCCTCCTCTATTGGTCCAGTGTATATATCCAAAAATTTAAAAATAATATCGCTGTATGATGGGGTATCTCTCATTTCCCATAATTCGTACATGATAAATATTGATACAAATATACAAAAAAGCAAGGCTAATGGTGTTAATATTTTTAGTAATATAAAAAATGCTTCTTCCATTACTTATCCATTCCTGGAAGTTGCTCTGGTCTTATAGCTTTTTCAATCTCTTCAACCTCTATACCTTCGTTATATTTTTCCTCAAACTTTTCAAAATCAATGTTTTTTAATTTTCCTTTTGACTTCATGTAATCAAATAGCTGTTGTGTTGCAACCTTTTTGGAGCATTTAATTCTTATCTCCATATCTCCGTCTTTATAATTCAATATTGCATTTGCTCCTGATATACTGTGTCCTACTGTTGATAACTTATCTGTTGCTGTATATTTCTTTTCAAAAGTCTCACCTAAAACTTTTAACATTTCAAAATCTTTCATAGCATCTCCTTAAATTTCAAATTCTTTTATCTCTGAATATATAACTTCTCCGTTTTCATCTTTCTTAATAATTTCTTTCTTGTATTTTATATTTGATAGCATAGCTACAATAAATAAAACTATTACCACAATCACTAATAATTTCATTTCTACTCCTCTATATAATTTTTTATAAGTCCTTTGATTTTATCGTAATGTTCAGTTTTACTTTTCTCAAAGCCTTTTTGGAAAACTCCGTTTTCAATAATTATTCCCTCTTCAAGAAACTTTATATGTGAAACTGCATTTAAATTTAAATATTTATTTTCTGCATACCTTAAAATTCCTTTACTTGAGATTTTTATATCTTCTTTTCCAAAGGTTTTTTCAAAATACTCTGTAAAAATATCGTGTGCAAATATATCTATTGTTCCATCATTAAAACACACAACCATATCTTCTTTGTGTACAACTTCTTCATCTATTTCTATTTCAATGAATTCTAGCGAAAAACAATCTCTGCTTAAAAAAATTCTTCGTGATTCTTCAGTAAACTTGATTGCTTTCCCCATGAACGTCAAAAAACTGTTTCCACCTCTTATGCACATATCTATCAAGGATTTTCCTTTAACTGCTACAACTTTTTCTTTTGTCCGTTTATCTATATATTTTTCATATACAAGATATTCATTAAGTTCTCTTATCATAACTACTCCTTTATAAAAAATAGCGGGATACACTTTTCCCGCTATTCAATTTTTAAATTTCTATTCTGTTGTCCCGTCTGGGTTCTCTGCTGTTGCTTTAGCTTTTGTCTTAGCTCCTGCTTTTGCTGTGTCTTGTGCTGTATCTGGAGTTTGTACATTTTTTTCCGCATTATAAAGTTTTAATTTTGCTTCATAAGCTGTTCTTTCTGCAACTGCTCTTTCAGTTCTAGCTTTTTCAAGTTCTAGCATTTTGTCAACGTCTGGCTGTTGTATACCATTGAATGTTCTTGTTTCTGCTAAAACGCTTGCCACTGCTGCCCCTGCCACATCTCTTTTATAAGTGAATATAAATACTCCTTCAGGATTTAATAATTCTGTAGAGTTGTATACTTCAACGTCTAAAAGATATGCTTTTTTATCTGCAATGTAGTTAGCTTCAGGTGTTACTGCGACGTCTTTGTTGTCTTGTCCGAAAGATTTTTCTATCATTACGATAATATGACCTTCTGTTTCTGTTCCTTCTGAATAGAATACAGAGTCAAATCCCGGAAGATTTTCTATAGTTCCACCAAAAATTCTTTTTAATGGTTGACCTGTTGAAGTTGTCTCACCATAGCTGAAATCTCTGTCAGAAAATCTTTTGGCATTTGCCAGCTCTCCTCTTCCTTCAGTTCCTGCAACGATAGCAATTTTTAACCCTTGCCCCTCTGCTAATTCTTGAGCTTTTAACATCATCATTCTAAATGCTTTGATGTTTGCGTCAGTATCGAATAACTGAGCTTTATCTCCATAGAAATGGTCTGCAGGAATTGTTAAATCAAACTTTTTACCGTTTGTATCTTCAACGTTTCTTTTCTTATTAGTAACAATATCTTTAAATAATGTTGCTATTCTGTTTGAACATTTTGCGTAAATTGAGGCTGTCTGTGCATCAACTATTGCTGACTTTTCATCAAGCTGAGAACGGTCAAAATCTCTTCTTCTGATGTATACCGGACATTCCATACCTGTTGGGTATACTCTTACAGCTTTTAAGAAATCTGTGATATTTTGTCCTTTTACTTCTGTAGGGATATAGTTAGGTCCTGAAAGGGCTGTTGTATCATCTATATCTCTTGCTGCTAGTCTTCCAGATAAATAGAATACTGAGTATGCTTCTTTTTTAGAAGCACTTTCTGCAAACCAACCTTGTAAAGGCATTTTTCTTTCTTGCCCTAAGGCTCTCATTATTGAGTTTGCATATTTTGCCTGCTCTCCTTGAGTTAATTCCACATTACCGTAGGCATATCCATTAGCCCCAGCAAACACTTGAATATTAAGTGCGTGGTCCAAAAGTCTTCTTGTGTTAATTATTATTACTACCTCCTAATTATCTTATTCCTAAGAAATCCCTGAAATATGGGTCTTTGTTATTTCTAGCAAAGTTTTCTAAGGCTCTTAGTTTGTTTTTATCTTCTTTTCCGTTTACAGGTTTCGCTTCATTGTAAGCGTCAATAAATGATTTATAATCATATGTTTCTGTTGCTCCGCCTGCATATCCGCCTGCAACCGATGGTGTTGCAGGGTTTGAAAGTTCCATTAATTTCTGTAAAACTTTTCTTCCTGCTGCATTTTCTGCAAGTCTTGCATATACACCTTGAATTTCTGTATCCTTTTCAGCTCCTATAAAGTTATTGATTACAGGTTCAAGTGCTATTTGTTCAGGTGTCATTTTTGATTTTTCTGCTGCAAGGTAATTTCTTCTAGCTTCTAACTGATATTTTACAGTTGCTTCAGATATTCCTTGTTCTTTTGCTGCTGTTATAAAAGCATTGACATCGTCTGTCATATCTTTGTAGTCATCAGCTTTTACAGTCCATTCTGCATTCGGGTCTTGAATAAAGCCTTTTAAAAGATTGACTGCTTTTTCATCTGCAAGTAAGCCTTGCAAATATTCTTTTTGCCCTGCGTCTTGTACCCCTTCCACGTAGGAATTAATGTATTCTGGGACTTCAAAGCCACCGCCTGTCCCTGCTCCCTCTCCAGGTGCTGGACTTGGTGCCGGCTCTCCGCCTGCTCCTAGGTCTCCACTGCCACCGCTAGGCTCTCCGCCCTCTGCGAATAATTGTATATTTAACTTAAATAGTTCCTTCAATTCTTCCCTCCTCATAATCATATTCATCTTCTTCGTCCATTGGTGTTATAAATCTTCTTTTATCATCAGAATCTGTCAGTATTTTAGAAAGTTCATTTCTTAGATTGTTTACTCCTGCCTGCATAGCTGAGATAGTAGAAATTTCTCTTTCACACCTAATATTTGCAAGAATTAAATCTTGATAATTTTTAGCATCTAAATCAAGCAACTCTATGAGGTCATCATTGTCGTGAAATATCTCAATTAACTCTTTGTATCTTTCTCTTTCATCTGGTGTCACTGTCCGCCACTCCCCTCTGCTTGTGCTATTTGCTGTTGCATTTCCTGAAGTCTCTTCAAGAAATCTTCTCCTAAATAGTATTCATCAGATTTTACTCTGAAACGTCTTGCCAGTGCGTCAACAAATTTTTCTTCTCTTATTGCTGCCGCTGGTCCATAAGGTCCAAGATAAGTTGCTAATGCTTGATTGAACATCTGTGCATTTTGCAAGTCTTCTTGGTCTTGAGCAATTACGATTGCATTGTAATATCTTAATGAAGTTCTAGGATTTTCTTTTAACCAGTCTATATCACTTATAGATATAAGGTTTGCAAGTTTACAACATTCATAAACCTTCATTACTACACCTTTCAGAAGTTCTTTCTGTATCATAGAGTACATAGGCTCTATCTGTTCAGCAAATTTACTTACAGCAACTTGTGTTGCTGTCGCTGTAACATTCTTTAAATCGTCAACGTCTTTAATTGCTGTGATAAAATCTATGTAAAAAATATCTCTTAAAACTTCCTTATGTTCTGATATATCAAACATTTCAATCTCAGGATTTCCAACAGGAACTTGTTCAAGTGTTCCGTTAGTATTTCTGAAAATAGAAATCGTTCCTTCTCTATTAAGAGTCGACCTCATTAACTCTGCTGGATTCATTCCTTTCGACATCCATGCTGGGTGAGCAAGTTTTCTTCCAATCTTTTCTACATTTCTTTTCTTGCTCTTAAGACCTATAAGTTCCATGATTGCTTTTATTCCAGGACCGCAACCGTATGGACTTGAAGGTAAGAGTTCACAACGACTTACTACCCACGGGTTGTAAGACATTTCTTCAAAATAAAACATTTCTGAAAAATCACTGTTTTTAGACACTCCATAAAGGATTTTTCCTTTGTAAAGCACTGTCGCTTCCCAAATATCTATTCTATCCTCTTCTCTTAAAGCTGAAAGGCTTGGGTGATTTAATACGTCTTCTCCGTAACTATCTATAAGGGTGTATCTTGTAACACCTTTTTTCAAATAGAATACGTCTCCCGCCTGTCCGTGCCTGTCATTTCCAAGGTAAATATTCATTAAAGGACAATGCTCTATTTCTGCAGGGCTAAAAAGATTTGCTGTGTATTTTACTTTAAAGGCTGTTGTACCTATTAAGTAATCACTTAAAATTTTAGCTTTCTCTGTTTCAAAGTTTGAAGTTTCTTGAATTACGTCAAATACCACTCTTGTATGTTCCTCAAATTGCAGTCTGTCTTTTGTGCTTGCATTCGCCCATTTTGGCGGCTCTATGTAAGCCCATATATAATTTGAGTTCATAACCAGAGATGATATTTTATTCCTTAATTTATCCAGATACAAAATTCCTGTACTGTCCATGTCGTACTCTGTTAAGCCCTGCACTGTGAAGTGCCTATTTGCTAGAGTTAAAAGTCTTTCAACTTTTCCCCTGTTCTCCATTGCTGTTTTTAATCTATCATTAAAAACTTTCGGGGTGCTTACTTCCATTTTTTCTATTTGATTAATAAATTACGCCCCCTTTTTATAAATTATCCGATTGTCTGCTCAGTCTTAGGCTTTAAAAGTCCAAGGTTTCCCTGTCTTAAACTTTCGTAAAAATCCATTTCAGATTGTTTTTGTTTCTCTTTTTCTTTTTCTTCCTTAGCCTTTGCCTGTGCTTCCTGTTCTTTTAATTTTTTTTCTATCTTTTTCTGTTGTTTCTTTGAACCGTCAAGGTCTAACATACCACCTGTTACTGTGTCAAACACTCCCGTAACTGTATCAACAACGCTTCCTATTTTTCAGCCCTCCTTTGCCATATCTCTACATCATAGAATTTACCGTCGATTAGTCTTATGCTTTCTTGTAATATCCCAATTTTTTTGAAGTTATATTTTAAAAAACTCCGTCTTGCTATTCTGTAAGCAGGATTTTCGGGAATTACTGCAAGTTCTACGTTTTTAAAGTTCTCGCTTAAATATTCACAGAATTTCAGGAAGTCACGAACAAATACCCTTGTTTCGTCAAAACTTATTAATTCAATGTTCGTTATCTTGCGATTTATCTTGTCGAAGATGAAAGCAAAATACCCTTGAACTTTGCCGTCAACGATAGAAATGTATTCTAATTTCTTGAAAGATGATGTTTTTAAAGGTTTCATTTTACATGAGTTCATAAAGAATTTATATTTCTCGTAGTCATCTTTTACAGAATTATTGATAATGTCGTATATTATGTTTCTATCTTCTGCCCTTAATCTCTGTATCATAGAAGCCCCTCTTTCTTGAAATGATTTAATACTTTGCTTTCTCTGTGCTGTCCCTCTTCCAAGGTTGCAGGCTCTCTGTCTCCGTCAACGTCTTTACTAAGTTTTAAGTCAACAACGATATTGTCGTTCTGTCCTTGTTTATCCCAACCTTTCAGCTTTTCTATTCTTTCAGATAGTTTCGCCGCGTCGCTGGGACTTGTGAAAAATCCTTTTCTAGTTTCTAAAAAGCCGTCCTTTGTGAATTTGTAAATTGTGCTTTCTGCTGTTCCTGTTGTTTCGTCAAACAGCTTTTCAAGTTTTGCAATATGTGCGTCTCTACTGTTTCCTCTGTAAATCTCCGCAAGTTCTATGTTTTCATCAATGTAGGAATTAACAAAATTATCATTTAAAAGTTTTCGCAAGGTTTCGTAATTTTCAGGAAGTCCCGCAAACTTAAGACTTAAAAGTCCGTCGTTCGTCTGCATAAACATATTAGCAAATTCTATTTTGCTTTGTTTTGCAATCTTTCCCATTTTACTTTTACCCCCTTGTCTGTAAATTCAAATAATAATTCTGTTTTGGCGATTTTTCTTAAAAGTTTAGTAAGTCTTTCAAAGTTCCCGCTAAACTCTTTTTTTATTTCTCCCTGCTTTTCAATCTCTTGTAGTATCTCTTTTACTTGTCTTTTGTAAGTTCTGCATTGCCTTTCAGATACTCCCAGATTTTCAGGGATAAGAATTATATCTAATATTTTCACATCAAATATATGATGTTCGTTAATTGTCAGTATCTCCCGTATTTTATTTGTTTTACTGCTTTTTAGTAGTGATGTAAGGTGTTCAATCGAATAATTAAGTTCGCTTTCTATTCCTTCCGCGAGTGTACAAGCAAGAGAATTAAAAAGAACTTTGTCGAGGTTCTCTCTGTTTACTGCTTCTGCATATTCAAGTTTAAATTTTTTCAAGTATGAAGCTTTCAGGGTAAGTTCTCCACGCAGGGCTGTAGCATGCCCGCTTGGGTCTTTCCCTGTCTGTTCCTCTTCTTTTCTTTTGCTGTAAATCTTAAAATATGTATTTGCCTCTCTTCTCTTCTTTCCCTGCTCTCTAAAATCTAAGCCGTCAAGGTTTTTTCTTCTCTCTTCGTCAGTGTCAAAATATAGTCTTCCGTTCGTCTCTGTTTGTCTTAAGGCTTTGAAAATAATATCATTACATTTATAATAGCTTGAAACGTTCGGGACTTCTAATTGATTGCTAATATCAATCGTTGAAATTTTTAAGTCTTTTATTGTGACAACCTTTTCAGTAAAGACTTTAAAAAGCTTTGAAAGTTCTGTATGTACTTTTGCGATAGTCTTTTCATTTTCGCATAACTCGTAGTTACTGTTCTTTTTATATCTGCTGTAAGAAAACGAAATTGTTATTCTTGTTTTGTTTCTTTGTTTTGCAAGTGATACAAAGTTTATAAATCTTAAATGTTTTTGTCCTGCCGTACTGAATATAATTTTATTATTTTTTTCTTTTTCTGAATTTACTGACATTCCGAGAACATTTTCGATGTTATTCTTAACTCTGTCAAAATCTAAACTTGCACTTTCATAATACAAACTTGCTGTATCTACAATTTACATCACCCCCTCTGATATAATTCTAAACAAAGACTTAATAAAAATATTAAATCTTTGCTAAGAATTACAAGCTATTTAATTGTTTAAAAGAAAGCATTTTTTAATATTTTAATTGTTTTAAATACTAGACTTAAAAATCCGTAACTCATAAAACTACATAAAATACTAAGTCTTATTATTTCTTTTTTTGTAAACATTTCACCCTCTTTTCTGATATTTTTATATCTTGACTTTTTATTTTTTTATTAATTATTTTTGATTAAAATAATACAGTGCTGTATATATATTTACTTGCACTGTTTTCGTTGTAAGCTATTAAATTGTATTGTTTTACGTCTCCTGATTTTTGCTTTTAGCACCCTGAAACGGAAGTTTTGACACCCGTTTCAGAGTACAAAAAGGCATTTTTCAGGGAAAGTAAAAGATATATTTATATAAAATGTGCGGGATAAAAAAACTATGCAACAACTGAAAAAATTAAAAAATAAAACTAATATTCAAAGGAGTTTCCCGCACAAAATTATATACTTTATGTAAAAACCGTTCTAATTTCTGGTTTATCCTTTAATTATATTTAATCGGATTTGCAAAAATTCTACAGCTCTTCAAAAATGCTGGCGGCGGTCTTGGAGAACTGCAATCACGAACGGCGATTGATTGTAAAATAAAAATCTGGGCATTTAGAAAATTATTCTTTTTTCACTATTTACTTGACCTTTTGAGGTAGTCACCACCAAAATTTTAAAAATGCCCAGAATTTTTTGTAAATTTTTTATTTTTTAAGGTATAATAAAAATGCCCAGAAAGGAGGAAAAAGAAACGACAAAATATTTTAAAAAATTTTGTACCTCGTTAAAATTAAAAGATATTAAAACTATCATCGAAATCATATATTTTTTAATTTTAATTGCTGAAAAATTATTTTTACAGTAATCGAGGGAAAACGCTTCCTATTTTGTCGTATCCTCCTTTGCCAAACTTTTAGGGA
>ERZ809407.1296-NODE-1296-length-22888-cov-9.684579_pt1 | contig 22888 bp, 19 predicted proteins | sample MGYA00520792_ERZ809407 | MGnify/ENA primary metagenome ERZ809407 (study PRJEB31576, sample SAMEA3212665) | Homo sapiens | biome: human-gut; feature: human gut; material: fecal | place: Sweden | collected 2012 ...
CTGGAGTTCAGACGTGTGCTCTTCCGATCTAGGCGGGCACGGGCTCGAAGCCCGTGGCGTCGGGCTCGGCGCCTTTCGAGACGTCGCGGCTGCGCACGACGACCGTCACGGCGCAGCCTTCGCCACGACCGGGTTCAAGCGTGGAGATCCCGGCGGGAATCCTGCAGACCGTGTCCTCCTTCTCGAAGAAGACGTCCTGCGTGACCATGTAGCCGAAGCTTCTCAGGTCGGCCTTGGGGCTCGTCCATGCAAAGCGCCAGCCCTCCTTCGCAAACTGCGAAGCGATGGCCTGCACGGTCTTCGCTGCGACGTGCCTCACGACGGCGCGCTCGTCGGCGGCCTCGGTCACGGGCACGAATCCGAAGTAGTGGACGGTTTCGAGCGGATCCGCGGCCATCACGCTCTTCTCGAGCATGCCGTTGAAGAATCCGCTGCCGCCGCTCGTGAGCAGGTCGACGCCGGGAGCGGCGGCCTCTTCGGGCGTCACCGTCACGGCGCGTCCGCGACCCGCGTCCTCGCGGTCGTGCATGTCGAACGCAAAGACCTTCATCAGGTTCTTGGCGTGGCTTGCGTGCGCGTCGGGGGCCTGCATGCGGTCGATCTCGTCGGCGGTGGGCACGCTCTGACAGCCCGTGAGAACGGCGGCCGACAGGGCGGCGATGAGAGAAAGGCGGTGCATCATGATGACTCGATTTCAAGGGAAATGATTTTCGACTATACAGGATTGCGGGGACGCGCGCGAGCGCAGGTCGCCTCCGGCGCACGATCGCCTTCAATCGCGCCCTTGAAAATCCGCACATCGTCCCCATATTTACGTGTATCGGGCGCCGTGACGCCCGCACGCAATGGAAATTGCGCTGTTGATATTGGAGAAAAATTCAAAAATGGCACAGGAAGTCCATGGTTTTCAGACCGAGGTCACCAAGCTTCTCGGTCTTCTCGCCAAGTCCCTTTACTCGAACAAGGAAGTGTTCCTCCGTGAACTCGTTTCCAACGCGTCCGACGCCGTCGACAAGCTGCGCTTTCTCTCGCTCACGAAGCCCGAGCTGACTGCCGATGATCCGATCTTCTCGATCCGCATCAAGGCCGATCCGGAAGCAGGCACGCTCTCCGTCATCGACAACGGCATCGGCATGACGCTTGCCGAGGCCAACGATCATCTCGGCACCATCGCCAAGTCCGGCACCGAAGCCTTCATGGCCCAGCTCACGGGCGAAGAGAAGAAGGACTCCCAGCTCATCGGCCAGTTCGGCGTGGGCTTCTACTCCTCCTTCATCGTCGCCGACCGCGTGACGGTCATCTCACGCAAGGCGGGTGCGAGTCCCGAGGAAGCCGTGCAGTGGGAGTCCGACGGCAACGGCACCTTCACCTCCGGCAACATCACCCGCGAGGCCCGCGGCACCGAGATCATCCTTCATCTCAAGGAGGACGAGAAGGAGTTCCTCGGCCAGTGGCGCCTGCGCGACGCGATCACGAAGTACTCCGACCACATCTCCACGCCCGTATTCCTCTGGGAGAAGAAGGAACCCGTGAAGGAGGACGACAAGGACGTCGTCGAGGCTGAAGTGACGGGCTCCTGGGAGCAGGTCAACGACGCCCGCGCCCTCTGGACGCTTCCCCCGAAGGACGTGACGGAAGACCAGTACAAGGCCTTCTACAAGCACCTCACGCACGACTATGGCGATCCCCTCTGCTGGGCCCACAACCGCGTCGAGGGCGAGCTCGAGTACACGTCCCTTCTCTACACGCCGTCCGAAGCCCCGTGGGACCTCTACTCGCGTGAAAAGCAGCACGGCCTCAAGCTCTTCGTGCAGCGCGTCTTCATCATGGACGACGCCGAGCAGTTCCTGCCGAACTACCTGCGCTTCATCCGCGGCCTCGTCGACACCGCCGACCTGCCGCTCAACGTCTCCCGCGAGCTTCTCCAGGAAAGCCGCGTGACGCAGAAGCTCAAGCGCGCCCTCACGAAGCGTGCGCTCGACATGCTCGGCAAGCTCGCGAAGGACGATCAGGAAAAGTATGCCGTCTTCTGGAAGAACTTCGGCGCCGTCATGAAGGAAGGCCCCGTCGAGGACTACGCCAACCGCGACGCCGTCCTCAAGCTCCTGCGCTTTGCCTCCACCAAGGCCGGCACGCCCGAGGAGAACGTAAGCCTCGCCGACTACGTTGCCCGCATGCCCGAGAAGCAGAAGCACATCTACTACCTCACCGCCGGCAACTTCGAGACCGCCGTGAGCTCCCCGTACCTCGAGACCTTCCGCCGCAAGGGCGTCGAAGTCCTCCTGATGACACAGCGCATCGACGAGTGGATGATGCAGGGCATGACCGAGTTCGAAGGCCATGAGTTCATCCCCGTGACCGCCTCCGACCTCAAGCTCGGCGAGCTCGCCGACAGCGAAGAGGAAAAGAAGCACGAGGAAGTCGTTCGCGAATCCTCCGGTCTCGTCGAACGCATCAAGCAGGCGCTCGGCGACCGCGTCGAAGGCGTGCGCGTCTCCTCCCGCCTCGTCGACAGCCCGAGCTGCCTCGTGGCCGACGCCGACAAGCGCCTCACGCCGCAGATGCGCCGCATGCTCGAGGCCGCAGGCCAGCAGGTCCCCGAGGACAAGGTGACCCTCGAGATCAACCCGTCCCACCCGCTCCTCAAGAAGGCCGAGGCCGAAAAGGACCAGGCGGGCTTCGAGAAGTGGTGCGAACTGATGCTCGATCAGGCCGCCCTCTCCGACCAGGGCACGGTCAAGGACCCCGCCAGGTTCGTGAAGCTCATGAACGAGCTGCTGCTGAAATAAGCTCCGCCCTTACGGACGCAGTCTGACATCAGCCAAAAAGGCGCCTCCCCTCCGCGGGCCGGCGCCTTTTTTCACGGCCTCATCTCATATGTCGACTTGTTTCACCATCAATTCGAGACCCTGAATCGATGCGGCGCACGCTCCCATGCAAAAGACGGCGTCCATTTGCGTGCCCTCAAGGGCGCTTCGCCCCGAAAGCGCTGCGGCGCAGGGCGGCGGGCGCGTTTTGGAGTCGCGTCAGAAGTAGGAGATCGGGCTCTCGAGGTTCTTGAGAAGCGCGAGCACGCTCCAGGCGGTGGACGTGCTAGAGCGCGGGTTCTTCGGATCGTAGGCGGAGTGGAAGAAGAGCTCGCAGTGCATCTCGCCCGCCTTCACGTCGATGTGATGGGTGTTGACGGTGAGGCCGGGTCTGGCGACGAGGCGCACCCTGACATTCGGAGCGTCGGCGGCGGAAGCCGTGGCGGAAGCGACGTTGATGTTCTTCGGGAAGCCCCTGACGGCCTCCTCGACGCCGCCCTCGAAGGCGAGCGTCTCGCGATCGGCGGGGAGCTCAACGCCCATGAGGCCGGGCGCGCCCGAGAGGCTCTGCGGGGACTTGGTGCTCTCGAAGGTCGCCTCCTCGACGCCCATGAGGGCGGCCGTGCGCAGCACGTCGAAGCCGCCGATGGCGCCCGAGGCGACGTGGATGCGGCGGCCCGTGCGCAGCGCCGTTTCGGTCATGCGAGCCTTCCAGTCGGCGTCGGCGAGCGCGCCTGCGGAGACGAGCACGAAGTCACAGCCTGCTTCAAGCACGGCTTCGCCATAGGCCTTTGCGGCGCCGATGCCCGCGATCTCGACGACGAGGTCGGGCTTGTCGGCGAGGAGCTCCTCAAGCGTCGTTGCTGCGCGGCAGCCCGCGTTGGCGGCGAGCGCCTCGGCGTGCGCCTTCGTTCGGGCCATGACGCCCGTGAGCGTCCAGCCCTCGGCCCTGGCAAAGTTCGTGACAAGAATGGTGCCCAAGGCACCGCAGCCGATGACGGCGGCTCGCTTCATGATGGCTCTCCCATGTTTGATAATTCTCAGGAACCGACGGCGACTCAATGAAATCCGCCTCGGTCCGGTGCAGAGAGTCTAGACCGTCGGAGGGGCTTTTCGCCGCCGCGTTTTCCCGCACGGTTCGTGGATGTGCGAAGGGCCGCCCGTCGTCCATCTCCAACAGGCGGCCCTCGCATTGTCGTCAGCAGGCGGAGGCTTCAAACCCCTTCTCGGCTCCCGCCTACTTTGCCGCAGCCTTGGCCGCGGGCCTGGCGGGCTTGACGCCCGGCCAACCGGTTTCGCCCGCGTAGAAATCGGCGAGCGCGTTGATTTCATCGTCGGTGAGCTTCTTCGCGAAGAAGCGCATTTCCTTCAGGACGTCGTTGTCGCGACGTCCGTCGCGATAGTCGCGAAGCTGTGCGGCGAGATACGTCGGGTTCTGTCCGTGCAGGACGGGCACCTTGCCGTTCGAGCGGCCCTTGCCGGTCATGCCGTGGCAGGCGGCGCAGGGCGTGATCGCGCGGGCGGGATCACCCTTGCGCACGAGCCTTGCTACGTCGACGCCCTCGACGGGCGTGCGACCCTTCTTACCCACGTCAAACGTTTTGCCGTCGGGGCCGGGGAGCATCTCGTAGAGCGCCGAGACGTCGGCGATCTGCTGGTCGGTGAGGCGCTTGGCGGCAGCCGTCATGATCGCGGCCTGGGCGCCGCCCGTGCGTCGGCCGTCGCGGTAGTCGAGGAGCGCCTTGGCGGTGACCTCGAAGGGCTGGCCCGCGACGTGCGGCCAGTTGGCGGTGGGTGCAATGCCGTTGGGACCGTGGCAGGAGCCGCAGAACTGCTTGCTGTGCACGGCGAATCCGCCCATGACGTTGGCCTTCGGGAGCGAAGCCACGGCCTTGTCGAGTTCGGCGGGCGTGAAGGCTGCGGCCGAGGCGAGCATCGGGAGGGCGGCGAACGCGCTCAAAATCATCAGTCTTGCTTTCATTGTTCTTCTCCGGGATCAGCCGAAACTGTCGGCGGTGATCGTGTTCATCCAGCTGTGCAGGTACTGGGCGGCAAGGGCCTGCTCGGCAGGCTGGGCCTTGAGGTACTGGTAGCGGGCGCGCGTGTTGGTGCGGCCGATCTTTCCGTCCATGATGCGGAAGACGTCGGCGACGAAGAGGCCGTAGTCCTCGCCCGCCAGCGCGTAGCAGGTGTTGGACCAGACGGGCTCGGTGATCTCGCGGCCGGCTAGCTCCTCGACGATCGCGCGCGCGGTAGTCTTGGCCTGGGTGTTGGCCGAGAAGCCCGACTTGGGCATCGCGTCGGCGATCGAGGCGTCGCCGAGCACGTAGACATCAGGAATGATCGTGCTCTCGAACGTACGGCGGTCGATCGGGCAGAAGCCCGTCTTGTCGGCAAGGCCCATCGCGAGCGCAACGTTGGCGGCGCGCATCGGCGGGATGACGTTGATGACGTCGGCCTTGATGACGCCCGCCTCCGTCGTCACGGTCATGGCGCTCGCATCGATGGCGAGCGGGCGCCCGCCCTGCTTTTCCTGCACCCACTCGAGGCGGCAGTCGGGACGTGCGGGCGAGGCGTACTTGTCGAGCCTGGCCTTGTAGTCCGCGGGGATCGAGAAGCCGTAGAGGCGGTTCCAGCCGAGGAGCATCGTCTCGTCGGTCACGAAGTTGTTCTTCGGGTCGGTGACGATGATCTTCGCGGTCGGGTTGTGCTTCGCGCACCACTCGGTCACGAGCGCGGCGCGCTCGTAGGGGCCGGGCGGGCAGCGGTACGGATTAGGCGGTGCGACGAGGCAGAAGGTGCCGCCCTGGGGCATGGCCTTGAGCTGGTCGGCGAGGAGCTGCGTCTGCGGGCCCGCGATCCAGCCGCTCGGGATCTTCGTCGCGGCGAGCTCGGCGCTGTAGCCCGGGATGCCTTCGTAAAGCAGCTCGATGCCGGGCGAGACGATGAGCTTGTCGTAGGCATAACGGCCCTTTTCGCCGATGACGGTCCTGCGGTCCGCGTCGAGGCCGACGATCGTGTCCCGAACCACGCGCACACCGTAGCGGTCGGAGAGCGCGTCGTAGGAGACCGTGAGGTCCTCCATCGTGACGGCGCCCGTGATGAGCTCGGACGAGCCGTAGTGGCGGATGAAGTTCGGGTTGCGGTCGATGAGCGTGACGTCAAGATTCTTGTTGAAGAGCTTGAGGTACTTGGCGGCCGTGGCGCCGCCCACGCCTGCGCCCACCACGACGATCCTCGCGCCGCGGGCGGGTGCGAGGGCCTTGGCGGCAGTCTGGGCCCAGGAGGCGCCGGGCGCCGCAGCGAGCGCGGAGAGCGCGAGCGAGGTCATGAGCCGGCGGCGTTGGATGTTGATGGCTTTCATTTCACGTCTCCCTTGATGCGGATGCCGTTGAAGTAGCGGGCCATGCGTTCGAACTCCTCATCGCTGTACCCTTCGGCGATGTGGCTCATGATCGAGGACGGGCGCTTGTGGGAGCGGAACTCCTTCATGGAGGTGATGAACTCCCCTTCGTCCATGCCTGCGAGCGGCACGAAGTGCTCGCCCTTCAGTTCCCCGTACGTCCCGTGGCAGGCGGCGCAGGTGTGCGCGAGCGCCTCGCCCGTGGGATTGCCCGAAAGCTTCGCGGGATCCGGCGCGGCCTGGGAGGCCGCAGCGGCGAGGATCAGGACCGCGGCGCATGTCGTCTTGATAATGTTCATGATCAGTGACTCCTTAACCGTTGACGACGGCGATGCCGATCGCGAAGTAGCCTGCGACCCAGAGGGCGAGCGAGGCGATGGCGGCGACGCCCACGCGCGAGAGCGCGGCGGAGGGCTGGTAGACGCCTTCGGTCTGGCCGCTCCTCCAGGCGAGCGAGAGAAGGTACGTCAGGTTGAGGCCGCCGACGACGAGGAAGGTCGTGAAGAAGATCACGGTGCTCGGCCAGTCCATGGTGATCTTGTAGGCGAGCGCGTCGTAGCCCGAACCCTCGAGGAACGTCACGAAGCGGAGCACTTCGCGCAGCGCGGCGAGGACGATCGTCATGACGAGGGTCATGCCGAAGGCCATGTAGTTGCAGAAGATGCAGAGCACGCGCTTCTTCTGGATGAAGCTCATCGCGCCGAAGTAGGCGAGCGGAACGAGGCCGATCCACATCCAGACGGAGCCCGCGAACCAGCTCATCGTCTCGGGCAGCGTGGCCATCCAGGCGGCGCCGGCGAGGAGCACCAGGACGGAGCCCACGCGGGCCATGCCGTGGGCGAGGCCCTCGATGAAGTCGACGTAGCCGTAGTCGGTCTCGCCCGAGGAGAGGAGGTAGCGGCGCATGCCGAAGAGCCAGCCTGCCGTCACGGGAAGCGAGAGGAGCAGGAAGAAGAGCAGGCGAGCGGGCGTCACGGAGTGCAGCGACCTGCCGTAGGGCTCGATCTCACCGTTCGGGGCGTACCAGTTCATCCATTCGGCAGGCAGGAGCGACTGGTTGACGACGGCGTGCATGATGAGGCCGCAGACGAGCATCAGCACGAGGCTGCCGGCGAGCCAGACGCCGCCCTTCGGGGCGCCCTCGAGGTGCACGGGCCTGCCGTCGGCTTCATAGCGGTGGTTGAGACCGTAGAAGCGGTAGAGGGCGAGGTAGGCGACCGTAAGGATGGCGAGGAAGCCGAGGAGCCACCAGGCCGAGATCACGTTCGAGGTGTACCAGAACGGGTCGTAGATGACCTGTACGAAGAGGAGCGGCGCGACGCCGAGCACGATGGCGACCGAGACGGCGACCTTGGCGGTCGTGCCGAGGGCGCCCGCGAGGCGCTGCCAGTACGGGTTCTTCGAGAAGGCACCCCAGGCGGCGAGCCCGAGGGTGCCGAGCATCACGTTGACGGCCGTGAGGTGAAGGGCGAAAGTGACGACGCCGAGCACCAAGAAGATGAGCGGGTGTGCGGGCGCGCCGGCGGGATCCGTCAGAGCCATGAGCATCATGTCATTCATTTGGCGGCTCCTTTCTTGGGAAGGATGGATTCAATGTAGGCTGCAAGGGCGCCGCGCTCGGCTTCGGGAAGCGGGACGGGCGGCATGTAGACCGAGTGGCCGCGGTAGAGGCCCGCACCGAGGTAGTCGGCGAGGAAGGCGCGGTCGGCATCGGCCGGAAAGAAGCGCTCGAGGGGGCGCATGCCGGTGGACGTGAGCGAGTGGCAGTTGCTGCAGAGCGTGAGTGCAAGCGCACGACCGGCCTCGACCTCGTTTTCAGGCGTCACCTTGCGAAGATGCTCGGGCATGAAGGGGTGCGTGGCGAGAACGCCCTTCTCAGCCATGAGCGGAAGTTCGGAGCGGATGCCCAGCGCGGGGACGTCGCGGCCCACGAGCTGGTTGCCGTAGACGTACTGGCCGGCGACCCAGGGCTTGCGCACGATTTCGCGGGCGGTCTCCTCGGGAGCGAGGCCGAGCACGAGGATGACGACCGTCATCACGCCGGCGAGCCAGGGACGGAGCACCTGCGGCTTCCACGCGGTGACGAGGAAGTAGAGGACGGAGACGCCGATGGAGGCGGCCATCATCATGCCGAAGCTTTCGGGAAGCCTCATCGCCATCGTCTCGTAGGCGATGTCGGGGAGCGTGGTCATGTACCAGCGGAAGGCGAGCCAGCCGCCGATGACGCCGAGGATGCCGGCGCCCGACAGGACGCGGGCGATCATGGCCTTTTCCTCGCTGTCGGCGATGCGGCCAGCGACCATGCCGCCGACGACGCCCGTGATGGTGAGCATGAACATGAAGCGGGCCGTCATCTGGGCGAAGGTGTTCTCACCGAAGAAGGCGTTGAGCACGCCGCCCGTCTGGTGCCAGTCGCCCTGGCCCGGCCAGAGCATGAAGGAGAGGATGCCGACGATCACGAGGAGCGTCGCGACGGACGCCAGCCCGAAGATGATCGAGATGCGGGTGTGGGTGCGCGGATCCACACGGCCCGCCAGATAGACGAGCAGGTAGACGCCGATCACCTCAATGACGAAGAACACCCATTCGCTCGCCCAGAGCCAGACGAAGGAGTGGATGAGCGCCGAGATCCCGCGGGGGGACGCGATCGTGGCGGCGAACCAGATGCCCGGACCCGTGATGGAGCCGAGCACGTAGCTGAAGATGAGGAGGAAGAGGCCGTAGCGGCGGATGAAGGCGAGGTAGGCGGGCTTGTCCCTCCTCACCGCAAAGTTGGCGAGCCAGGCGAAAAGCACCGCGCCGCCGACGGAGGCGTGAGAGAAGAGGACGTGGATCGTGGCGATGAAGCCGATGATCCAGCCGCTGCCCACGCCGGGTTCGAACCAAGTCGGATAGAGTCCGAGCATGACGAGCTCCTGTTGCATAAATGGTTTTTAATTGCTTTGGAGAGGCGCGCCCGCCCTTGCGCTTCGGCCTGGGGATCCGGGGTACTCGCAAAATCAAGGCAAAGCGCCCTCTCCGACTTGATTCGATTGTAGTTTTCCCTCATCCGCAGCCGCATTGTGGGTTAACCCTAAGTCAACGTTTTTCAAGAACGTTCATCCATCCACGTCCCCAATAGAGAATGATTCCTAAACGAAACTGCCACAGGCATTTTCAGGGGATCTAATCACAAAGTATCGGATTTCGTCGGCTTTAGTAGCTAACTCACTCATGCTTTTGCACCTTCCGTTTTCAGAGCATTTTAGTCTTGCATTATCGCCTCATTAGTCTCGATCGCCTTCTGCGAAGAAGACGAATGTCGCGCCACGCCGGCGCCGACGTTTCCGTCCTTTTGTTTTCCGCTTCAAACGCGCCTCTAAAAGGCGTTTCTGAAAGGAGAAGCATCAGGAGCCTTCAAAATCACGTTCCATGAATTTGACGAGCAACGCCCTTTTCGTCTACGATTCACTCCAACCATTTTTAGAGAATGGCAGCAACCACAGGACCGCACGCCCTTCAACAACCCTTTTCTGGAGTCTTCTCATGGAACGCTTCATCCGCCCGATGGCCCCGGGCTGGTTCGCCTCCGTCATGGGCACGGCCGTCACCAGCCTCGCCCTCACCCTCGCCTCCCACGCGGCCGCGGACGCGGGTCCCGCGCTCGCCGCCCCCGTGGCTCTGGCGGCCTCCGCCCTGCACTGGCTTGCAATTGCTATGATGTCGGTGCTTGGCATTGCCGCCGTCTATCGTCTCATCCGTCACGGGGACGCCGTGATGGAGCAGCTGCGCCACCCCGTCGAGGGGAGCTTCTATGCGACCTTCCCGATCGCGATGCTGGTGATGGCGGCCGTGTGGACGATCCGCGGGGTCTCGCCCGCCCTGATCGCGCCGCTCTGGTGGACGGGTGCGCTGGGCACCTTTGCCGTGAGCTACGTGGTGCTCTTCGGGCTCTTCACGAGCGAGCGCCTCAAGCTCGGCATGGTGACGCCCGCGCACTTCATCCCGGCCGTGGGCCTCGTGGTGATCCCCGTTGCGGGCGCCCCGCTTGCCGCCGCCTCCGAAGGCGTGCTGCGCGAGCTCGCCTTCGCCCTCAACATGACGGGCTTCGGCGCAGGCGTCTTCATGTATGTCGGCCTTCTCGCGCTCACGATGGCGCGCCACTTCCTCGGCGCCCCCGTCGAGGGCAAGATGACGCCCACCCTCTGGGTGCACCTGGCGCCGCTGAGCGTCATCCCGCTCTCGATGCTCGCGCTCCTCAAGACCACGGGCGACGCCTCGCTTCTGCGCTACGGCTCCCTCGTCGCGGCCGCCTTCCTCGGCGCCGCCCTCTGGTGGCTCGTGCTCGCCGTCTCCATGACGATCCGCAACCGCCGCCAGGGCAAGCTCCCGTTCGCACTCTCCTGGTGGGCCTTCGTCTTCCCGATCGGCGCCTGCTCGGTGCTTGCCTACCGCGTATCCGAACTCCTCGCGCTTGAGGTCCTGCCCCTCGTCGCGAGCGGACTCACGCTGCTCGCGCTCTTCGTCTGGTCCGCCACCGCTCTCGGCACCGTCCGAGGCATCCGCACGGGCGCCATCTTCGCACCCGCACACTGACGCAGGCAGCCTCGCCTCCGCCGTCTTCCCCCCTCAGGGCCCCTCCGCCACCATGGCGCAGGGGCCCTTTTTCCTTTCCACGCCCCGCGCCTCCTCAATCCGCATCATTCTTCGTTTTCACCGAACGTCCCCTCCCCCAATTCCGGCGCATTTGGCGCCGTTTGCCTGTAGTTCCCGCGTCAGAAGACCGCCTAATAGCCCACCACTATCGCATTTCATCTCACGATTTCTCGTCAGATTGACCACGTCAACATTCGGCATTTCCTCCGATTGAATGCCTCATCATTCCGCAAAACATCCGAACGTACAGATCTGCCAGCTCACCGTGCTCTTCTTCTGAAGCGCTTCTGACGCGTGAAGCCCAAGCGGGCCCGTCGGCAATGCCACGGGCCCGCTTTTCTCATCTATTTTCAGTCATTCGGCAATGGACGGGACGACGGATCAGGTGCGGTAGACGGGCGCGCTGATCATCGTCTTGAGCTTGTCCTCCCAGACGGCCTCGGGCGAATCGCCCGAACCGGCTCGTCCGGCGTAGATCACGACGGGCTTTTCGTCGAGCGACTCCTCGGGATGTCTGACGGGGAGCATCTGCACGGCGTTCCTGAAGCAGATGTCGACGCAGAGACCGCAACCGATGCATTTCGAGGGCGTCACCTTCGTGAGCGTGATGCCGTTGAGCTTTTCATCCTCAAGCGCCGCGGTCGGGCATACCGTCGGACACAGTCCGCAGGCCTTGCAGGCCTCGTTGTCGATCTTCGGCGCCCAAAAGCCGGGACGCCCCGGCGCCTCCATCATGCCCGACAGAGCTTCAGTCCCCTTTTTCCTTGCGCTCTTCAGAGCCTCGAGCCAGCGCCCCCTTGCCGGCGGCACCGTGCGAAGAGGCACCGTCTCGAGCCAGGCCAGCGAGGCCTCGTCGAAGGGAATGTTCTCACCTGCGTCAAGCTCCGCCTTTCGAAGCAGGCGTCCCCAGAACTGCCGCCTCCCCGTATCAACAGACTTCGGCGCCGCATGAATCTCCTGCGTAATTTCAGCGGCAACGCGCGAAAGCACGGCCTCCCATCTTCTCATCCGTTCAAGGGGATCGGACGAGACGCCTCTTCTCGCGCAGCGCCTGCAGTCGCCGTGGATCACGTGGAGCGTGCAGGCGCCGCCGGTTCGAGCGGCAAGCGAGGCGACGGGAGACATGTCCATGGTTCCGAGACAGGCCGTCGTGAGATCCGCCATGCGCCTTGCCTCACCCGCAGCCTCCGCACAGGCGATCGACAGCATGTCGGCGTCCTTCAGGCGCTCGAGGAAGGCCCTTTCCTGCGACGCGCCCGGCGTGCGCATGTAGAGCGCCTCGGCGGGACAGACGGCGGAACAGGCACCGCAACCCGTGCAAGAGGCAGCATCGATCTCCACGCTTCTGCTCTTCACAGAAACGGCGTGAACGGGACAGGCCTCGGCACACTTCGTGCACGATGAGGCCTGATGCAGCCTTCTGACGCAGCGCCTCGCCACGAGCACCGGCGCTCCCGCAGGCGCACCGTCAAGCACCCCGTCCCCACGGGCCGCCGCCATCATTTCTTCGAATACGGGCATTCACTCCTCCTCAAAGTCCAAGCGTCTCCGCAATGGAAAACGCCACTCTTCTTCCGTCCGCCACAGCCTCAACGGCAAGAGCGGGTCCCCGCACCGCATCGCCGCCGGCCCAGATCTTCGGCACGCCGGTTCGGCCCTCGGCGTCAACGAGAATGCGGTCCGATTCATCATAGACGACGCCCTCGGCAGCCAGACGTTCCAATCGCACGCACCTTTGACCAAAGGCCACGACGGCCGTCGTCGTCCCGATCGACAAGCGTTCGCCCGTTTCGACATTCTCAAGCACGAGCCCCGTCAGCACGCCGTCCGCATCAGCCTCCGCAGCGACAGGCGTCACGTGCGGCATGAAGACGACGCCTTCCTCAAGAGCGTGCCTGACCTCGCGCCTTGATGCCCGAAGTTCCTCCGTCCCGCGCCTGCAGGCGACGATCGTCTCGGAAGCGCCGAGCCTCACGGCCGTGCGAGCGCAGTCAAGCGCCGTATCGCCGCCACCGAGCACCACGGCCCGCTGTCCCGCCAAAGTCGACTTGTTGCCTGAACCCGACGCATTCTCCTTCAGGAAGGCAAGTGCGTCGACGAATCCCGTGCGCACCTCTGCCGCGAAGGACGGCATGACGGCGCGTCCCGCGCCTGTCGCCACGAATACGGCGTCATGACGGGCAAGCACCTCGTCGACGATCCTGCCGTCGAAACGCGTGCCAAGCCTGAAGGCGACGCCCGCCTTTCCGAGCACGGACAGGCGCTTCTCAAGCACGTTCCCATCAAGCTTGAAGGCGGGGATGCCATGGGCGAGCAGTCCGCCCGCCTCTTCGTGCGCGTCGATGACGGTCACGGTCGCGCCGAGTCTGGCGAGCATGTCGGCGCAGGCAAGGCCTGCGGGACCCGCGCCCACGACCGCAACGGAGGTCTTTCTGTTCGGACGGCGGCGCTCAAGGTGCGCACCTCTGGCAAGCGCCGCATCCGCGGCTGCGCGCTCGACGGCTCCGATGGCAACGGGGACGCCGGAGCGACCGAGCGAGCATGCGCCTTCACAAAGTCGCTCCTGAGGACAGATGCGTCCGCAGATGTCCGGAGCGGCGCCCGACCTGACAAGCAGACGCCCTGCCTCGGCAGCCCTGCCTTCAGCCATCAGGGCCATCATGTCGGGAATCGGATTTCCGAGAGGGCAGGCCGCGACGCACTCGCCGCAGCGCAGGCACCTCGACGCCTCCTGCATGGCCTCGCGAAGGGAGAGCCCCTCGACCGTCTCGGCGAAGGTCGTCCTTCTGGCCTCAACGGGAATCGCCTTTTCAGGAACGCGTGGCGGCAGGAGCACCTTCACCGCTACGGCACCTTCACCCGCAGACGAAGCCGCTCTGGCGGCGGCCTTCCTCTCGAAGGCGGGGAAATGAATGGCGTGCGTCGGGCAGGCGTCCGCGCATGCTCGGCACTTCGTGCACCTGGCGTCGGTCCACGGCGTGTTGCCGCCCCTCGGATCGAGTCCCTCGGGGCATGCATCGCGGCAGACGCGGCAGTCGATGCCTGCCGAGGCTGCACAAGCCTCGAGCTTCACGGCAGGACGGAAGGTCCTGTTGAGGCGCGCGAGAATCGTCATGACGGCGCCGAGCGGACAGAATGCATGGCACCAGCGGCGAAGCACGAACAACTCAAGAATGAGAAAGCCCGCAAAGAAGACGATGGAGAGCGAAGGCTCGTTGAATTCGAAAAGACGCCAGAGTGCGATCACGAGCGCAAACGTGAGCCCTACGGGACAAATGAGGCAGAAGACGGGAAATCCGAAGACGGCGGAAGAAGCCAGTGCGCCTCCGAGCACCCAAAAGGGGCCCGTGCCCGGATTGCGTCCCGCCCGATCGGCATCCGTCCGCCCGTCAGTCGACGCGACTTCGTCGCCCTTTCCTCCTGAGATGCAGGATGCGCACGCAGACGGCGTGCAGGCCGCGGTTTTCGAAGAGCACGCCCCCGCCTTTTCGGCGGGCCGTTCGTCCTTCATGCCCGTGATGCGGCGCAGAAGCGGCACGGGACAGACCCAGCCGCAGAAGATCCGTCCGAAAAGCACGACGACGGCAGCGACGACCAGCAGTCCGAAGAAGACCTGCGGCAGGAAGGTCCTGTCGGCGAGCATCGCCTCGAGCGCACCGAGCGGACAAACTTCGGCGATTCTGCCGATGCCGAAGGACGACAGGGTGCCCCAGCCCGTGTGCCAGGCGAGGCCGATGCCCGTCATGACGATGAATGCGGCTGCGGTGAGGCTGCGAAGGCGCCTGCTTCCCGCGTTCTTCACGGGAGCGTGCTTCGAGGCGCCGCGTGCGGACGTTTCATTTCTCTTCATCTCATGCCTCCTCTTGCGTCGCCCTCTGCATCGCCCTGACCGCCGGCAGAAAGCGGGCGCACGACGATGCCGCGCAGGCGGCCTCCCCTGTAGGCCTGATAAACGTTGGCGGGGCAGATCTGCTCGCACTTGCCGCAGCCGTTGCAGAGTCCGGGATCGACCACGGGCCTGTTCTGCGCATCAAGCGTGATTGCGTCATAGGGGCACGCCTCCTCGCAGGCCGTGCAGGCCGCGGTTCTGAGCGCGATGCAGGTCTCGGTCACATGAGCAAGACCTATCTTCTCCGTCTCGGGATCAAAGTCCCTGATGGCGCCCGTCGGACAGACTTCGGCGCACTTGCGGCAGAAGTCGCAGAAGCCGCCGTGGAAGTTCATGACGGGCGTTCGCATGACGAGGAGCCCCTCAGCGAACCCACCCACGCCGATGACGCCCGTGTGGCAGACGCTCCGACACCGGTCGCAGCGAAGACAGAGCGCCTTCATGCGCTCCTCCGCCGATCCGGGAGGCCTGACAAGAGGCGGCGTCTCGCCTTGTGCGGCGGCCCCGAGTGCAAAAAGACCGGCCACGCCGGCCGCCCCTGCAATGAAGCCCCGGCGGTTCGTCGTCCGGTCCTTGAGTGCCGGCGTCCGGGCCGGTTCCGGATTTCTTCTTTTCATAAGCCCGTCTCCGTCATGCGCGGACGCGGGTCGGACGCCCGCGCATGTCCTTTCCGTATTCCGCAGCTGGGACTTCGGGAGTCCCGTCCGCCGCGGACCGCCGGACGTCGTCTCAGGCCTTCAGGTCCTCGAGAAGTCCGCCGTCCATGCGGATGAATTCGTCCGTGACCTTTGCGAGCCCGCGGTAGAAGTCCGTGAGCGCAGTGACCGTCACGTCGGCCGTGAAGCGAGGCACCCAGTTGAGGAGATGCTTCGTGAGGAATGCGTGCTGATCGGCAAGCGACGCCTCAAGCGCCTGCTCGTCGTCCGCCTCAAGAGCCTCAAGAGCCCTGCCCGCAAGAATCGCCATGAACTCGCATTCAAGGCCGATCTGGTCCTCGTGCATGTCGGCCTGCTCGCCGCGCTCGAGCCCGTGCTCACGGTAGATGCGGCAGACGTCCTCCCAGGCGTCCTGCATCACGAGTCTTCCGGGACTCGTATAGACGGATTCGAACGGATAGGAGACGAGGCCGTCGGCAATGCCCGCACCGAGGAAGGTGTGCGCATAGTCGACTGCGAGTTCCGTCACGGGATCCTCGGACTTCGGGTCCCGGAGCCAGTCCGCGATGAGCCTGAAGCCCTCGCCAAGTCCGCCGTCCTCCTCGGGGAAGCCCGCTGCACCAAGCCCGTCAAGCAGGTCCTTGTCGGCCTCGGTCTTGTAGAGGCGCGCGAGCAGCCTGTACATGCTTTCCCTCTGGGCGAGGATTTCGCGAAAGGCCGCCTTTTCGTTCTGATTCATGATGATGTGCCTTTATGTGTTGTTGATGCGCCGGGTCAGCGTGCGAAGAACTGCCAGGCAGGAAGGCCGAGGCACTGCACGGTCCACTGCAGGAGCACGGCACCCGCCGCAATCGAGATGAAGCCGCAGGCCGCGGGGAGGAGTCTGCCGCGCGAAGGAACCGCGCAGACAAGCGGCACCAGTGAGCCGAAGACGACGGCGCCCGCGAAGAGCCCCGTCAGATCGCCGCCCACCACGCGCGAGAGCACGGGGGCAGCGCCGTCCGAGACGACGGTCGCGGCAACGTAGGCCGCGAGCGCCGCCAGACTGAGGAGCGCGGCGAATGCCGAACGCTTCCTTTCGGAGGGTTCCGCCTCGTCCGAGACCTCGCTGAGGACCTCGGCCGCAAAGGCTCCGCCCGCCAGGCACCAGGCCGCATAAGGAAGCACGATCGCGATCGTGTTCCAGCCTGCGCGCCATGGCATGTAGAAGGCCGAGCCCACGGCCGCGGCCGTGCATAGCGCAAGGAGCGCGCCCGCACGGGCGAGCATGTGCGTGGTGCCCGCCTCGGCCCTGCGCAGCAACGCGACGAGGTAGGCCGCGAGGACGACGGCCGTGAGGCCCGTCGTCACGAATTCGCGAAAGATCCCTGTCGAGGGATGGGCGAGCGCACCGAAGATGAGCTCGGGCCTCCCCAGATGGAGGACGGCGCATGCGCCGCCCGCCGCGAGGAGTGCGAGAGCGACGGCGGCCGCCCACGCCTGGACTGCGATCGGCAGGGACTTACGCTCCCCTGCAGCGAGCGCAGCGGCAAGGCCGGTGCCCGTCAGGACGAATGCAGCAAAGCCGATCAGCAGCCAGTCGTTTCCCATGTCAGATCCTCCCCTCGGGCTCAGTTCTCGACCATCTTCGGCGGATTCACCTGCCATTCGCCAGTCTTCTTGTGAAGAATGTAGCGCACGGTCGGGTGGTTGCCGCTGTCGGGCATCGAGTGGACGTTCTCGGTACCTGCGGCGGCGAGAACCTTCGAGACGTCGCTTTCGGGATCGTCGACGTCGCCGAAGAAGCGCGCCTTCGCGCAGCAGACCTTCACGCAGGCGGGCTGGTCGCCGACCTCCTGCAGGTGATGGCAGAGCGTGCACTTCTCAACCACCTTGGCCTCGGGGTTGTAGGAGCGTGCGCCGTACGGGCACGCGGCCATGCACATCTTGCAGCCGATGCACTTCTCCTTGTTGACGAGGACCTGTCCGTCCTCGGTCTGGTAGGTGGCGCCGGTCGGGCAGACCTTCACGCACGGCGCGTCCTTGCAGTGCTGGCAGACGGTCGGGAGGAAGTACTGCGTGAGGTCCGGGAACTTGCCCATCGGGCCGATCGAGAGTACCTTGTTGTAGTGGACGCCGAGCGGGACGTTGTTTTCCTGCTTGCATGCCATTTCGCACGCGAAGCACCCGATGCAGCGGTCGAGGTCGATTACCAAAGTCTTGTGTGTCATGATTTAGAGCTCCGGATTCTTCGTCGTGTCGGTGGGCTGCGGGAGCCAGGCCTTGAACTGCTCGGGCTTCATCCAGACGCCCTCGGGCGCGCCTTCGGGCGCCTTGCGGATGCGGATCTGGAAGCCGCGGAGCGTGATCGTGCCGACAATCCTGTTGAAGGGCGCGTCATTCTTCGAAAGCACGTTGACGTTCATCTCACGCCAGCCCTGCGTCTTCGTGTTGAGGGTTTCCGGGAACCAGAAGCGCTCCATGTAGACGACGCCGACGGGGATGCCTTCAGTCACGCGGCACTTGCCGCGGATCTTGCCGCGCTTGGACTCAAGCCAGATCCAGTCGTCATGGGCGACGCCGTACTTCTTCGCATCGACGGGATTGACCCAGGCCTCGGGCACGGGATAGAGCTCGCGCATGTAGGGGTTGTTGCGAAGCGTGCCGTGGTGGAACATCGGCAGGCGGCCGTTCGTGAGAACGAGCGGGAACTCCTTGGCAATGTCGCGCAGCGGGCTTTCCGCAGGCTCTGCGTACCAAGGCAGCGGATCATAGTCGACCGAAACGGGCGGCACTTCGTCAAGCGCGTAGGGCTTGCCGGTACGGCCGAGCTCGATCCAGACCTCGCCGTAGAGCTCGAGCTTCTTCGAGGGCGTGCCGAATCCCTTCGGAAGGCCCGTCTTCTTGTCGGGCTGCTTGTAGACGTAGTACGTGTTCCACTTGTCGTAGGGCATGTACGGGAACGGCTGCTTTTCCTTGAACTCCTTCCAGGTCATGCCGATGTTGGCGAGGCGTCCGTCGAGGAGCTCCTCCATCGAATCCCAGTACGCGAGGTCCTTCTTCATGAAGGCGGGATCGCAGGCGCGCCTGGCATTTTCGTTGCCGAGCTCGGCGCACTTCTTGATGAGCTTCGACCAGAAGAGCGTCTCGTCCTCGGTCTCCCAGACGTGGGCCACGGGCTGGCGCGCGAAGACCCAGTTCATGCACTCGACGAGCATGTTGGTCTCGAGCCATTCGGTGGCGGGCAGCAGGATGTCGGCGTAGCAGGAGAAGGACGTCGGATAGAGGAACATGTGGACGATGAGGTCCACGTTCTTCGTGCCTTCGATCCAGTCCTGAGCGTGTCCGTTGACGACGAACTTGTTGCCGGAGCGTTGATCGGATACGGCTTGCCGGTCTTCATGGCCTCAAGGACGGCGCTCGGCTGTGCGGCGTCCCACTGCATCAGACCCTTGTGCTCGTTCGAGCCGAGGCGCTTCTTGAGCTGGCCCTTCGGAAGGAGGTACGAGCAGCGGGTAGCGAGGGAGCCTGCGGGGACGATGTTGGTGGAGGGGTTGCGCTGCATGAGGGCGCCCGGACTCTCGACGTTGCCGCGCAGGGCGTTGAGGATGACGCTGCCCATGGCGGCCTCGACCGAGTTCTCGTTCTGGTCGGTCGCCACGCCAAGCGCGACGCCAGCGGGGCCCGAGCAGTAGAGCTTGATGGCCTCCTCGATCTTCTTCGGATCGAGCCAGCAGACCTCGGCCGCCTTTTCAAGCGTCCAGGGTTCGCAGCGTTCGAGCAGGAGGCGCCAGCCGGTCTTGTACTCGACGCCCTTCCAGGTGAAGGCGCCGTCGAGGGCGGGATCGAGCGCATCGTCCCACGGATAGGCGATGGGCTTGGGCGAATTCGTCTTCTTGTCCCAGACCACGTAGGTCTTGGCGTCGCCCATGCCGAGGTCGGCGGCGCGCACGAGCAGCTTCGTCTTCACGTTGACGAGATACGGCAGGTTGGTCCAGCGCATCACGAATTCATGATCGTACAGATCCTTCTCCATGATGTACTTGGTCCAGCAGAGCATAAGCGCCACGTCGGTGCCTGGACGGATCGGAAGCCAGACGTCGGCCTTGGCGGCGTCGGGCACGAAGCGCGGGTCGATCGAGACCGTCTTGACGCCCTTGGCGCGCAGGTCCGAGACCGCACGGCCGCCGCCCGCGGGGCAGCTGTAGGAGACGTTCGTGCCCCACATGACGAGGCACTTCATCTCGGTGTTGGGATTGTAGACCTCACGCGCCTGTTCGTCGGCGATCGACGTCGTCGGGCCGCCGTACATCATGTGGTAGGCGAGCGTGCGCGGCAGGAAGCACTGGGCGCAGCCCGGCTCGTAGAAGTTCGGCGTGCCGAAGGCATTCGCAACGCGCGGAATGCCGCGGAATGCGGGGTTGCCGCCACCGCCCGTCGAGAAGAGGACGGATTCGGCACCGTATTCGCGACGGACCTCCTCCATCTTGCCGGCGATCGTGTCGATCGCCTCCTTCCAGGAAATGCGCTTCCACTTGTTCTCGCCGCGCTTGCCGACGCGCATGAGCGGATACTTGTTGCGGTTCGGGTGATAGAGCGCGCTGATGCCGGCCAGGCCCTTGGCGCACATGGAACCGTGGCTCATCGGATAGTCGGGGTTGCCCTCGAGCTTCACCACGCGGCCGTTGCGCACGTGCGCAAGAACGGCGCAGTTGTGAATGCACGCGCGACAGCAGGTCTTGACGATCTTCGTCTCGCCTTCGATCGTGCGTGCGGCGGGGGCGGCCTTCGTCTTCACCAGGCCTTCAGCGGCGGAGGATTCAACGGCGGCGGCAAGCCCGGCGGCGGCCGAAGCCTGCAGGAATGTTCTGCGGTTGAGTTTGGAGAGGTCCATACTCTTCTCCTTCTGGGGTCTCGATCGGGGTGCCGGCCTTCGACGGGTATCGGGGGTCTCTGCCGGCAGTCCGGACGCGGGCGCATCGCCCTGCGTTCACTGAAAGTTTCGCCTTCCGCCATGCCTGCAAACAGTCTAAAATTGACTGAAACCTTGCATTTTTTCCAAATTCCTGAAATGAACAGCGGAGCAGACAAATGCAGCCTCTGCACGTCACGATCCCGAAAACCCTTTCCCTCTAGGCGATTTCGGCCTGTCTCATCCGAAAGGACAAGACGGCCTCGTCCGAAAAGCATCAGGGTTTCCACCTGAATTTTCAGGGATATTCCCATATGAGGAACATGGTCATGGCCGAGCTCAGAAACGATCTTGCGGCCTGGCGCATTCTGCTCGCCGCGGTGCGCACGGGAAGCATCAGGGAGACCGCCCTGCAGGCCGACCTTCCCGCCGCAAAGGTCTCCCGCATCATTTCGGAGCTCGAGCGCGAACTCGGATTCGAGCTCCTCGACCGCTCGACGCGTCCGATGAAGCCCACGCCCAGCTGCAGGGACCTCGTCGAGGGCATGACTCCGCTGCTCGCGGGCTTCGACCGGATGTGGGAGCATTTTTCGAAGAAAGAGGCGATGAGGCACGTCTCCTTCGCCGCCCCGATCGACCTCTGCCGCCTCTACTTCTTGGCACTCGTCGCGAAGTGGGCCGATGCGCATCCGGGAATCACCTTCGACATCCGTCCCGAGGCGACGGCCGACGACGTGCGCAACGGCCTCGTCGACGTGGCCGTCATCAACTACGTTCCGCTTGATGCGACGGGCCTCGTGCTGAGGCGCTACAACTCGAGCCGCACACCCCTCCTTGCGACCCCCGAGTACATCCGCGCGCACGGCGCGCCCTCCTCACCCGAGGACCTCGCGCAGCACACGGGACTGCTGCTTGAGACCGTCATGCATCCGCCCACGCAGATTCTGAGAAAGAACGGCGCGGCATCCCCCATCCTGCGCTGGAAGGAGGTCTTCACAACCCACGACCAGATGACCCTCAGGGAGCTCGTCCTCTCCTCGCTCGGCATCACGGTCGACCTCTATGCCGGACACGTCCTGCCTGAAATCCGACGCGGCCGGCTCGTGCCGATCATGCCGGGCTGGCGACGCGAGCCCTGGCAGATGTCCGTCGTCACCCGCTGGGAGGACGAGGCGCGCTCGAAGGCGCTCTCCGACTTCGCCGCCTACGTTGCGCTTGAGGCCGAGGCCACCTGGGCGCCCATCCGTGAAGAGACCAACCGTGTCGTCGAAGAAGCCTTCCGCCGCCGTCTCCGGTCCTGAGTCCACGTCATGAATGTTCTCGACAACCTCAACGCCTGGCGCGCCGTCTCGGCCGCCGCACGCACGGGCAGCGTTACCGCTGCCGCCGAGCAGCTCGGCATCGAACTCTCCAAGTGCTCTCGCCTCGTCTCAGGCATGGAGCGCGAGATGGGCTTTGCGTTTTTCGACAAGAACACGCGCCCCTATCGTCCGACGCCGCAGCTGAGGGCCTTTCTCGCCGCGTTCGAGCCCGCGCTGCGCAACCTTGAAAACGCGCGCGCACTCCATCAGGCGACGGGCGAGAAGATGCGCATCCGCTTCGCGGCTCCGATCGAGATCTCCCGCCTCTACTTCTCGAAGGCACTAGTCTCCTATGCACGGGAGCACCCGAACCTCTCGTTCGTACTCCAGCCCGAGGCGACGCTCGCCGGGCTTCGCGCCGGCGCCGTCGACGCGATCGTTCTGAGCGACGTGCCCGCCGTCGCCGAGGATCTCGTCGTTCGCCTCTACCACGTCACCTCCACCTGCGTCCTCGCGACGCCCGCATACCTGAGGCGACACGGCACGCCGCAAACACCCGCCGACCTTGTGCGCCACACGGGACTGCTGCTTCGCACCATCAACCTCAATCCCGTGAGACGCCTCTACAGGGACGGGATCGAGTCGGAGATCCTCGAATGGAAGAACGTCTTCATCACGCACGACCAGATCGCGCTCAAGGAACTTCTCCTGGAGGACAGAGGCATCGCCGTCGACCTCTCGCTTGCGCACGTTGTCGAGGAGCTCGAGTCGGGGCGCATCGTCTCCGTGATGCCTGGCTGGGAGCGTGCTCCCTGGCGCATGTGTGTCGTCACGCTCAGAGAACGCGAGGAGGCCTGCCCGCCGCTGAGACTCTTTGCGGAGGCCGTCGCCCTCAGGACGGGCGAAGACTGGATCGCCTACACCGAGCGCGGCCGCGCAGCCATTGCACGCGCAGGCACGCCCTGAGCAAACGACGGATCACGACCGCCCTCGCACGGTGGAAAAAAATTGGGGCCCGCTCTTTCGAACGGGCCCCGTCCCCACTCCACCTGTCCGGATAGACTCACATCCGGACCGGAAGAAACTGTTGCAATCCGCTGATGCTTACTGAAGCGACGTCACCTCGGCGGACTTTTTCGCGAGCATGACGGCGACTTCGGCGCCCTTGTCGAGCGACTTCACGGGAATGCATTCATAGACGCCGTGAAAGTTCATGCCGCCCGTGAACACGTTCGGGCAGGGCAGCCCGCGCACGGAGAGGCGCGCGCCGTCGGTGCCGCCGCGGATCGGCTCCTCCTGAGATCGG
>ERZ809407.1300-NODE-1300-length-22812-cov-15.981456_pt1 | contig 22812 bp, 20 predicted proteins | sample MGYA00520792_ERZ809407 | MGnify/ENA primary metagenome ERZ809407 (study PRJEB31576, sample SAMEA3212665) | Homo sapiens | biome: human-gut; feature: human gut; material: fecal | place: Sweden | collected 2012 ...
CGGCGGAGCCTGCGAGCTTAGCAAATGCATTTGACGCCCCTCCAAATCCCTGACCGTCCCGACGGTAAGTCTTCAATTTGGCAAATCTTGGGATTATATTCCCAGAATGTTCGGCTTTTTTGGGATTATAATCCCAAAATGTTCCGTTGATAGTCTGATCAGGCCGGGCTTTTGACTTTCTCCCAGCGTCTGATCTCTGGACCACCCTAGCCTTTCTAGCTCTTCGGGGATATCTGTGGGTAACCAGCAGAAAGAGGGTTGGTCGCAAGATCGGCCCTCGCCGTTTTTTGGGGACGTTGGATTATTCCTTTTCTTGAAAAACGGATGCCTGCGCTCTCCCCTTGTCCTCGTCTCTTGTCCTCACCAAGGCGAAAAGCCTCGACTATATCGAAACCCTCCCCCTTTAGGGGTGAGGTTGTTTAGAGAGGGTGGAAAGACACACGCCTTTCATCGGGGACAACCAAATAGATTGGAAGAGAGAGGTTTGCCGCATTCCTCCATCTGAATGAATAAGGAGGCTTCCTGCGGCTATTTCTGTGAGGAAGAACGTCCCCTCCGCTCTGCCCTACTTAAGTTCGCGTTTTTGCACATGTGCAAAAACAGGCTTTTTGCTACTGTAACAGGCAAAGAGCCAAAATTTTGCATTAACAGTGCGCAGTCCTTCTCTTTGAGAGCGACGCAACGCTCCTCGCTTCTTGCCTTCCTCTTTCTCTTTCGATGCTGTGCCGGCGTCGGCATGTCAATCCTTGACAATGCGGAAGATTTCTTGATTTCGCGAACAAGGATTTCGTCATGCAACCAACCTACATTCCCACTCATGTGGACGACCCTCAGCATCTGTTGCTGTGGTCAGCCGACGAAGTGGTACCAATCGTCCTCGGACTTGTATTCGGGATGATCATCCAGAAAGCTCTGATTTGTCTTTTGTGCGGGCTGGCGGTAACGCATCAGTACCGCAAATTCCGTGACAACCACCCGGACGGGTATTTGAAGCACCTCTTCTACCACTGGGGTCTTTACTTCTGCAAGTCGAAGTCGATGCGCAATCCGTTCATCAAACAATACATTCCCTAACCCTCACGGAAAACAACAATCATGCAGTTCGGACAATATAAGAAGAGCTTTTCAAGCCTTCAGTTGGAGAACAACTTTTTCAGAATCCTCACACTAGGTCTTCTTACGCTGGTGTTGATTCTAGTGGTGGCGCTCCTCAATAAAAAAACGATTGTCACGCTTCAACCGTGGACGCTGGCACGAGATGCTCAGGTGACCGAAACGCAGGCATCGAACTCTTATATGGAAGCCTGGGGGTTGGCGCTAGCGCAGTTGATCGGCAACGTGACGCCTGGCAACGTCGACTTCGTGGGCGAACAGATCAAGCCGCTTCTCTCCCCCAAGATCTATCACGAAACGCTCGATGCTCTTCAGGCAGGTGCGACACAGCTTCGCGAGGACCGCGTTGCCATGCGCTTTGAACCATTGCGTGTCACGTATGAAAAGACGACTGGGATGGTGTTCGTCTATGGGTATTCATTCATGCGTGCAGGAACGAGCATGAGCCGCGAAACGAAGGTCCAGCGCACCTATGAGTTCAAGCTCTCGATCAGCAACTACCTGCCTCAGATCGACTACCTCACAACGTATGAGGGTGTTCCGCATACCCGTGACGAAATGGATCGCATTGAAAACCGCGAGCAAAACGCGAAGGAACGCGCTCGCAAGGAAGCGGCCATCAAGGACTACCAGAATCCGGACGTGGAAAAGGCCAAGGCCGAAGAACGCCTTGAATAACTGATAACGGATTCGCAATTCTTTCCAACATTTCAGGCTTGCCCGCAGAGGGCAGATCGCGGGGAGGGCCAGACGTTCGGGTGGAGCTTCCGGCCCGACTCCGCACCCGATGAAGGGCAGGTCTGAGGAGCTTTTCATGAATCATCAGCAAAATAAACGACTGACGGTGGTCATGGCCGTCGCTGTAGCGCTCTTCACGATGGCGGGCGCTGCAGACGCACGCAAGGGCGGCGCTGCCGGTAACGGTCTCTCGTCCCATCAGTCAGCCTCGCAGAGCGAAGCCGTTGAAGCATCCGACATTCCGGCTTATCCGATGGTGTCGACTCAACTCGTCCGCAACAGCGCGGCTCAGGCCGCAGACGACCTTTCGATGGCCGTCAACAATTCCACGCGTCTTTTGATGCGTCCGGGCGTCAATCAGATGATCCCGATTGCCATGTATCACCCCAACCGCATCGTGACGCCCTTCAAGCATCCTCAGGTGATCTCCACGACACTCTCGGGCGGCACGAAGGAGAACGAGTGCGGCGAGGTCTGCGTGCGGGGCAATGTGGTCTACATCTCGACCGACAAGAACTATCCGGTGACGGCCTTCATTACGGAAAAGGGCAACGACGGTGTCGCGCTCTCGCTCACGATGATCCCAAAGCGCATTCCGCCGCGCGAAGTCGAACTTCGGGTGCCTGACGACGTGCAGGAGAAAATTGCGTCGGGCGGTGCCGTGGTGGGGAGCGAAACGCAGGCCGAGGCTTGGGAGACGTCCATGCCGTTCGTTGAGATGGTGCGCGAAGGCTTCCACGTGATTGCCAAGGGCGAGGTGCCCCCAGGCTACACGCTGAGAAACGTGAGGGCGTCGGATGTTCTGCCCGTCTGCAGGCAAAACGGCCTCTCCGTGCGCTTCAAGGGCGGACAGATTCTGGTGGGCAGCAAGCTCAACGTCTATGTTGGCGTAGCTGAAAACATCGGTCGCACGCCCGTTGAATTCCGTGAACAGCATTGCGGAAATTGGAACGTGGCCGCCGTTGCCGCATGGCCGCTGAAGGTGTTGCGTCCTGGACAAAAGTCCGAAATCTACGTGGCCGTTCGACCTGATGAGAAGCCGATGGCGGGGTCGGTTCGCAAGTCCCTCATCAGCCGTGAATACAACTGACGGGAGCTGCGATGATTGACATTAAGAACAAGTGGGCGAGTCTGCCGCCCGCCAAGCAGCGCATTTTGGCCGTATCGTGCATTGTGGCGGCGGTTCTCGCGGTAATTGCCGTTCTTCAGACGGAACCGGAAAAGGAAGAGAAGTACGTCGCCAAGCGTGATCAGGTCTCAAGCGTCTTTACGAACACTAATACGCGCAATCAAACGCTGGATCATCTGGCGGGACAGCTCAAGAATCTGCGCCGCATGAACGAACAGATCCTGCATCGCCTCGATACGCTCGAAAACCGCGACATCAGTCGAGATCTTTCGCGGCTCTCGCAAAGCATTGACGAAAAGCTGGTGCGCCAGCAGGAAGCCCTGCGTGAAATGGAAGCCCGAGTCAAGGAAGACACGCGCAGCGTGGTCGAGGATCAGGTGAACAATGCGGCGATGGTCGCAGGCAATGCGGCGGTCGAGGGCGGCGGCGCGCCCAATCCGATTGCGGAGAAGAACGCGACGCGCCATACGCGCAAGGACGGGGTGCGCACTGCGCAGGATCAAGGAGCCTCGAACGGCTTGACGCCTGCTGCGTCCACAATGCCCGCAAGCGGCAATGTCTTTGACGTGACGCCGCCGACAAAGGATGACAAAGGTCCCAAGCGTGAAGCCAAGCCTCTGAAGCTCTCCGTCATGAGCGAGGCGATTGAAGAGGAGAAGAATCCGAGCGGCAAGAAAAAGCCCGCCAAGGACAGCGAAGCCTACATTCCTGCGGGCTCCATTCTGACCGGCACGATTCTGACGGGCGGCGAGTTCCCGACGAACAAGGGGGCTTTTGACAACCCCACGCCCATTCTGATTCGACTCTCCAAGGAAGCCATCCTTCCGAATCGTTACCGCAGCGACGTGCGCGAATGCTTCCTTATCGCGGGCGGTGCGGGCGATCTTGCGAGCGAACGCGCCAAGGTTCGAGGCGAAACGCTATCGTGCGTGCGCCACGACGGTTCCGTTATTGAGACGAAGCTCGAAAGTTATGTGGCGGGCGAAGACGGCAAGGCCGGCATCAAGGGACGCTTGGTCTCGAAGCAGGGTCAGATCATTGCCCGATCGCTCGTTGCGGGCTTTGCGGGCGGCATGAGCGAAGCCTTTGACGTTGATCCGGTGCCTGTGCTCGCGACGTCGACGACCGGTGAAACCCAGTACCAGGATGCTTTGAGCACAAATGCCGTTCAGGGCGCTGCCGTCAAGGGCATTTCCCAGTCGCTCGACCGTGTGGCCCAGTTCTATCTGGACATGGCCGAAGACGTCTTCCCGGTTGTCGAAATCAATGCGGGCCGCCAAGTCGACATCATCGTGATTTCCGGCACCACGCTCAAGATTTCCGCCAAGGGCTCTCTCGCCAAGAATTAAGAGGATCAGAAACCATGCAGAACAAACTTTTGAAGCGTCTGTTGATGCTCGGCGGCGTGATGACGATGACATCCGGCCTCACGGGCTGCGCCTACTTCAACGTGGGCGAAGAAGAATTCTCCTGCTCGGGCATGCCCGGCAGCGTCTACTGCCATTCGACGCGTGATGTCTATGAGTCGACCAACGACGGTGCTGTCCCGTCCCCGATGGACAAGGACGGTGCCTACAACGAGGAGTGCGAAGATTGCGTGAAGTCCCCGATGGACGGAGGACCGGCTGTCACGACCGTTGAGGACGCCAGAGGCGGCGGAGCTGCCGCCGGGACGTCTGGAGAGGGTGCTACCAGGCTGGCAGCGTCGGATGAAGTGATCGACAACTACGTGACGCCGGCGCTGCCGGAGCGTCCGGTGCCGATCAGAACGCCTTCGCAGGTGATGCGAATCTGGGTAGCGCCCTACATCGACAGCAATGGGGACTACAACGCGCCAGGCTATGTCTACACGGAAATCGAGCCGCGCCGTTGGGTGCTGGCGAAGGAGTATGAAGAAGCCTCCCGCGTCTTCCAGCCGTTGGAGAAGAAGGACATGAAGACCGAGAGCAGTGGGTCCGCGACGGACCGTGAAGGCGTCAATACTCTTGAAGAGTTGAAGGCGAAAACGCAGGCCAAGGCGTACAAATAGCGCGTTCGATTCTTTCGAATTCCGAAAGAGCATGAAGGGTGCGGCATCGAAAATGTCTGCACCCTTCATTGTTAATTGTGGGGTTTGATCCGTTCAATTTCAAAAAACAAGGAGAAATCCGATGAAAATCAAGCAATCGCACGTCGTTTGCGGCGTCATGCTGGCCGTTGCGGCGGGCATGGTCATGGCTGGCACCGGCGGCGAGGAATTCAATGACGTCTGGGATACGCTCGTCAAGTGGACCCAGGGTACGCTCGGTCGCATCATCGCCATTGCGATGGTGTTGGTTGGCGTTGTGGCCGGTGTGGTGCGCAGCTCCATCATGGGCTTTGTGGTCGGCGTTGCCGCCGGCATGGGGCTCTACAACGCGCCGACGGTTATTGAAAGCATCATGGGCGCGACGTATGCGGCTGCCGATAAGGCGGTCTACATTGCCCAGCTCACGAACGGTCTCAACTGATCGTCCGACTCGGCACAAGGAGGGGGATCGCCCGAAAGAGAAGCGAATCCCCCTTTTTTTTGGATTTCATTTTTACGCGAAACATCATGCTCAAGTTGACGAAGCGCACGGCGTTGGCCGCTGCCCTGATTGGAATTGTCGGTTGCAACGCACAAGCCGAAGAGGCGTCCCAAAATTCGTCGCTCGACCGCTTCAAGGCCCGTGTGGCAGCCATTGAAGAGCAGTATCCGGAAGCCAAGAAGGCTGTGGTGCCTGAGCTCGGAAAGAATGTTACGACATCCGACGCAAAGGCCAAGAAGGTTGAGGAGAACGACATGGCGTCCGTACCCGAAGCAAAGATCCCCGAAATCGAGAAGGTGGTCAATCTCGGCATATCGAGCATGCGTGCGGTTGCAAGCAAGGACGGCACGATTTTGTACATTGCGGACGCGGGACGTTTTGTCTTCATGGGCCGCATGCTTGACGTGTGGCAGCAAAAGGAACTGAAGACCATTGACGAGATCGAGCGCGCCACGCAGCGCGTCTTCCTCGACACGATGGGCTACGACAAGACGACGTATGCGGGCTACAAGCTCGGTCACGGTCCCAAGCGCACCGTGCTTTTCGTGGATCCCCATTGCGGCTGGTGCCACAAGCTCATTTCGGAAGTGAAGAGCGATCCGGAATTGCTCAAGGACTACACGTTCACCTTCCACGTCGTGCCAGTGTTGGGCGAAGCGAGCCACACCTATGCGAAGAAGCTCTGGTGCTCCGTGGGGACGGACGAAGAAAAGATGCAGGCCATGCTTGAAGGTGACGAGGCCATGAATGCGCTGCCGGCGATGACGACCTGCCCGATGGACGATCAGGATCACACAGTCATGCTATCGAAGATCATCGGCGTCAGGGGCGTGCCGTTCGTGATCGCGCCCGACGGTCGTGTCTCGCAAGGAAAGCCCGCCGACATCAAGTCATTCCTCCGTGGTGAGGAACCCAAGCAGGCAAAAGCAGCGGCCAAGCCCCAAAAGTAAGGGCTTAATTCTCTACGTACTCGAAGGTTTGCGTTTAACCCCTCTTCGTTGAGTAAAAAAATGGAAGTATTTGGTTTTCGTCGCCAATCGGCGGACGGCATTGTGGATGAGGACGTGCGTGCCTGTCAGTTCTGCCCCGTGCAGGCTTATGACGAACAGTCCAAGCTCTTTTTGTGTGACGACAGCACGCTGGGGTTTGCCTTTGAGTGCGTGCCGCTCGCGGGCGGTGATCAGCATACGAAGGAGCGCATCGAGCAGTTGGTGGCCGGCGACTATCCGCCGGGAACCATCATGCAGTTCTTTCTTTATCGCTCGCCCGACATCGAGCCTCAGTTGAATGCGCTTGCCCGCATTCGACAGGATCACATGGACGGGCCCTTGGCGGGCGTTGTGAAGCAGCGAATTGATTTTCTGCGTGCGCACACGAAGAAGAACATTCACGGACGAAGCTTTTCGGGCGGCGACTATGACTGCGGACGCATTCAGGAATCTCGTCTCATCGTCTCGATCAAGATTCCCTTTGAAGGGAAGGAACCCAACGAGAGCGACGTTGTCCTCACCAAGACGTGGGAAACGAAAACCGAGTCCGCGTTGTCGTCTGTCGGTCTCTGGCCCTTAGCCCTTTCCGCCTCCCGCTACATTCGTCTGATGCAAAGCATCATCAACTGGTCTCCCAACGCCTCCTGGCGCAGCATGAGCGTCATGGGCGAGTGGGAGGAGGACAAGACCATCAGCGCCCAGATCTTCGATCCGACGACGGATCTGGTCATCGCCGACAAGAGTACGCTTCAGCTGGGCGAACACTGCTTCGTGAAGGTCATGAGCGCAAAGCGCATTCCTGACGCCTTCTTCTTCACCGAGGCCATGAAGTACGTCGGGAACACGATGGGCGGCAACGACAAGCTCACGATCAACTACGCGGTCTGCTGCAACGTGTTCTTTCCGGTCACGCAGTCCGAAAAGTCAAAGCTCGAAACGAAGCGCACCTGGACGGTCAATCAGGCGGTGGGGCCGATGCTCAAGTTCGTGCCGGTTTTGGCCGACAAGAAGCACAGCTTCGACATTCTCTCGGAATCCTTCCAGAAGGGTGCGAAGCCCATCCGCATGACGTTTTCCGTGCTGCTCTTCTCAGACAGTCGCAAGGCGGTCGAGCGTGCAGCCGTCTCGGCACAGTCCTATTGGGACACGATGCACTTTCACCTGATGGAGGACTACTTCATCACCGCGCCGATGTTCCAGAACTGTCTGCCGCTGTGCGCCGAAAAGGAGGCGGTCTTCCATCTGGATCGGTACAAGACGATGACGACGCGCGAGCTGCCTGTGCTTCTGCCGGTCTTTGGTGAATGGAAGGGCACGGGAACGTTCCACGTCGCGCTCATCTCGCGAAACGGCCAGCTGATGAGCCTGTCGCTCCATGACTCGGATACCAACAAGAATGCCGTGATTGCCGCCGAGTCGGGCTCCGGCAAATCATTCCTTCTGAACGAGATCATCGTGAGCTACCTATCGGAAGGTGCGCAGGTCTGGGTGATCGACGCGGGCAAGTCCTACAAAAAGCTCAATGAACAGTTGGACGGCGACTTTCTGCAGTTCGACGAAGCGTCGAAAATCTGCCTCAATCCCTTCGAACTCATTGACGACTGGAAGGAAGACGAGGACACGATCTCTGCCCTGATCGCTGCCATGGCATCCGAAAAGGAAAAGCTCTCCGACTTCCAGATGGCGGGCTTGAAGCAGATCCTGAAGCGTCTCTGGGAAACGAAGGGACAGGCCATGACCGTTGACGACATTGCCGCAGAGTGTCTGGGGCATACCGAACAGCGCATGCACGACATCGGCCAGCAGCTTTTTTCCTTCACATCCAAGGGCGGCTACGGACAGTATTTCCACGGCCACAACACGATGCGCTTCGAGAACCCCTTTACGGTGCTCGAACTGGACGAACTGCAGGGCCGAACCCATCTTCGCCAGGTGGTGCTCATGCAGCTCATCTTCCAGATTCAGCGAGAGATGTATCTGGGCGAGCGCAACCGCAAGAAGATCATGATCATCGACGAAGCCTGGGATCTCATCAAATCAGGTCCCGTGTCCGTCTTCATCGAGCACGGCTTCCGAAAGTTCAGAAAGTACGGCGGCTCGGCCATCATCGCCACGCAGTCCTTGAATGACTTGTACGAAAACCCCGTGGGCCGCGCCATTGCCGAAAACGCAAACATGATGCTGCTGCTCGGCCAGAAGCCAGAAACCATCGCGTCCATTCGCGACAGCGGACGACTTGTGTTGAGTGAAGCCGGGTTCAATCTTCTATCCACCGTCGCATCGGTAGGCGGCGTCTATTCCGAAATATTCGTAAAATCAGGACATACCGGTGTTGGCGTGGGGCGATTGATCGTTTCGAACTTCGAGAAGATGCTTTTCTCCACCGCACCGGAAGACGTCAACGCCATTGAAAACTACACGAATCGGGGTTTGAACGTGACCGATGCCATCAACCATGTGCTTCGAGATCGCGGTTTGAATCCTGACGATTGAAAAAAATGAAGCTTAAACCCCTCGTACTCCTGTTGGCCGCATCCGTGCTCGCATCCGGATGCAGCCAAACCGTCAAATCGACGCTCGATGCGCCTACCGATGTGACTTATCAGGTCGCTGATGAGGATGCCTCGGGCATTCCAATTGTGGAACCCGACGCGGCCTTGAACCCGGCGACGATGCCGACCGTCGCGCAACTCATCCTTATCGAGTACGGCAAAACATCTGTTACTCAGTTCGAAGCCTTGTTGGGCTCTCCTTCCAAAATTATCAAGGTTTCGTCGAATCAAGGTTTCGTTATTTTCGACTCGAATCGCGTTGTCGGGGGGCGGACCGAGGATAATCCCGGCGTTCTGGTGGTCCATGAGCAGCTTGCCCGTGAACGCCACTATCCGAACATGTCGATTCTTCTTTCGGTCAAGAAAAAACAGAACGACTGGGTGGTGACAGGCTTCAAGATGGGGCTTCGTCTCGACGCTTCGAAAGCGCTCGAATAGCCTCCAACCGCTTCGGCCAAAATAACACTTGGCCGCTCACAACGGTCAATTTTCGGGATGCGGGTGAACAAAAGCAACAACCGCCCGCACGCCTTTTCAGCCATTTGCACAATCCCCCTCATTCCGCCCTGGAGGCTTGCTGATCGGCAGGCCTCGAACAAGAACAACAAATGTCCGTAAAGGACAAGGAATGAAAATGAAATCCATGTGCTCAACAATGTCCGCACAGGACGCCGTCGCGCCCGTCGTCATGACCGAACAGGCGGGCAATGTTTCGCGTTTTATGCACCAGCTTCTGACCCGGCGCGAAGTGTCGGACGACATGCGCGACTTGCTGATGTCCTACGTCGAGGCGAACCTGCCGCCGTCGGAGATGTTGAGAGAAGACGAGGCCGAAGATTGTCGGCAGCGTTTTCGCGAAGCCTTCAATGCCGAGGTGGACATGCTCCTGGCGTCCTTTGAGGACGGCACACTCACCGATGAAGAGGTGCGCAGCTTCTGGCAGGCGCATCGTTTTCCCTTCATTGCAGGCGGGATTGATGAATACAGCACTCAGACGGGCGCAGGCTGTGAAGATGCCTATCCGGCCTGGATGCACTCGGTCGAGTGGACGCGCGATCTCATCGAATCGTTGATTCCCACGAACTTTGTCATCGCCTTCAAGGAATCCGAATTGAGCGCCTATGCGCTCGTTCCCGAAGTGACGGGCAGGCCGTCCGACTATCCGTGCGGTATGTGGTCCTATACGGCGCTTTTTCGCTCACGCCTTCCGCTCGGGCTTCTCGAACGCCTGATGCAATGTTTCATGGAGGACGAACGCGTTCAACTTCCGAGCGTCCTTCAGGACGTTGTGGTGTCGTTCGAAGAGGTCGAAGAGGGAGGAGGAAAGGAAGAGGGCATTGTCTACCGCTGCCGTCTGGAACTCCCGATCAAGGTGGGCATTGAACGCCCCATCGCGCTTGGTGAGGAAACAACGCCCTTTGAAACCGTGCCGGCCTCCTTCCCGGAGGGGAATCGTGACGCCTTTTTCCAAGCGGCCATCATGGACTTTTCCAGAAAGGTTCTCGCGGGCTATGAGGACGAGACGGACGACATGAAGCGTCTCATCAGACGCGGCTTCTGGCAGATGTCCCGTTGTCCCGAGATGCGTCCCTTCAACATTCTCGAATGTCTCATGGGACCACTGGAGGATCAACTCCAGAATACGTTCGGTGAGCGGTCTGCCTACTCGGGCTTTGTCATTGAGGACATTGCCTACGCGGTCGTCACCGACCTGGCAACGGAAGAGCTTGCTGCTCTGGCGAAGTGCCACGGCTATGAAGGGTGGTCCTTGAAGGATTGCGAGTGCTTGATTGAGCCCACGGCAGAGGAGGCGCGTGGCTTTTACCGCGTCACGCTTAAGAATGACCGCGTCGGCGCGGCCAGGATCCGATTGAATTTGAATTGAGCTCGCTCTCAAGCAAACAAACGCCCGGTTCTTCCAAGAAGGCCGGGCGTTTTTGTATTTCAAAGGTTGGCGCGGTAGAGGAGGCTCTGGGACCAGACGACGAGCGTTTCGATGTCGAAGTTGTCGCTTCTCACGGTGGCCTTGTCATATTCGCCCTTGCAGACGGCGTCATAGACCTTTTCGTCAACGGAGCCGTGTTCGACTTTGACGAAGCCCTTTTTATCGCGAGCAAGGTTCATGGCCTCTTCGTAATGTTCCCGCAGATAGTCGTACCGCAGGCGCTTCTGATTGCAGTCGACGTTGACCGAGCTGTAGCGGTACTGCATTTTTCCGGAGATCTTGGGAAAGACTTCGAGCACGTTGCTCCGCTTCACAAAGCCGAATGCGTCGTTGCAAATGTCGGAGAGATTGAGAAAGACAATGCCGTCGGTGCTGCTTTCGAGAATGGCCCAGTTGTTGGGCACCTTCTTCTCTAGGGCGAGGGCGGGCAGGGCGGCCAGAGCGCAGAGGCCGGCAAGAAGCAATCGTTGCATGTGCTGAGAACTCCAATGGGGAGAGGGACAGGGCAGGGGGCAAAAGCCCCCAAAATGCCGCATCCCAAAAAGTTGAGGGCATTTTCTCACCAAGGCGGAGCTTCGATGATCGGCATTCGAGGACGAATCCTTTTCTGCGATGGGGAGAAGAGAGCTTGGACGCCATCTTTTCGAATGCTTCCCGGTCGGAAATTGGGGCTGTTTGAGAATGTTGGGATCATTAACAACCTCATCCAACCCTTTGAAATGTACAGAGAACAGAAAAGTTCCGATCGGTTTTGGCTTTCCGTCGTCGCAAGCACGGCGCTTGCAGTCGGCACGTGCGCCGTGATCGGCAAGTTTGCGCCCCACATTCTCGGGATTCCTCTTGCTTCGCAGCAAACGCACGAACCCATGCCGAGAGTGCTTGTGCTTGATGCCAACGATGCCATGGTGCGGCTGGGCGAACAGTTGCCCAACGGCATGAACGACACCGCCACGCTTCGCAAGCTGGTTGACAACGCCATGGCCGATCTGGCGGACGCGGGGGCCGTGATCATCGACAAGCGTGCCGTGCGTGCAATGCCCGAAGGCGTGGAGATTGAGACGCAGGTCTTTGTGGATCGCATCATCAAGACTATGCCGCCGATGCCGGAGACTGCCCTCAAGCCCGTTCCCGTGCCGAAGCTCGACATTAAGAAGGCGGGCGAGCATCAGAGCGACCGTCCGGCCATCAAGATCGACGTGACGCCGGAAGAACTTGCTGATCTGGCAAAGCCTCCTCAGAGCGAAGAGGATCTGCAAAAGACGCTCGACGTGCTCAATCAGTTCGCCGATGTTCTTGAGCAGATGCAGAAAGCTCAGAACGCCCAGCAGAAGACGCCATGACGTTCAAGCTTCCCAACAGTGAATTCTGGCTCAAAAGCGGTGCACTGCTGGCCATCGCGGTGACGTTGGGCGTTCTCTTTCAGACCCGCTATCGAATCGGAATTGATCCCCAGGAAACCCTCTCGATGACGGATCGCGTGTTCCTTGTGGACATCAAGAACCGTGTGGTTGAGAAGGGGGCGTCGTATGTCTTTGCCGTGAAGAACGCGGAACCTGTCTATGAGGACGGACGCGAGATGGTCAAGCGTGTGGCGGGGATGCCCGGAGACTTTGTGGAGATCAATGCCGACTTCGACATTACGGTCAATGGTCAAAAGGTCGGCAAGGGTTTCTGGCACCTGCAGGGACAGGATCCTGTCTTTGTGCGCGAGCACTTTACGGGTAGCCGCCTCCTGGGCGACGACGAGTATTGGATGATGGGGCTCTCCGAGAAGAGCTTTGACTCTCGTTATTTCGGTCCCGTCCGTTCGGAACAAATTCGAGGAAAGGCGTATGGCATTTTCTAGACTGGCACCCATCGCTGGTGCCGTGCTCATGTGCATCTGGGGTTCTTCGGCCAATGCCGAAGAGGCCAAGACGCCGAGTCCGCTCGTGCCGGGCGCAAATCACATGAAGGCGTCTGAAAAGGGCGTGCCGAAATTGAATTTCCAGCCGCTCTTTGGGAACGAAGTGGTGCGCATGAGCCAGGAAGGTACGCCCGTGACGTACCTTCAGGACTTGAGCATTCAGTTGGGCCGAGAGATGGCCAAGAGCTTCCTCAAGGACGAAGAGGAGCGCAGAAAGCGTGGCGAGAAGGTGCCCGAGCGCGTCAAGCGCGACTTGTGGGCCGAACGCGAAAAGGAAGTGGCCGAACGACGTGCTAAATATGGGCCCGAGCACACGAAGAACTTCACGATCCCCGGCACGACGCCGGAGATTTCTGCCCGCATCTTCTCGCCTGAGGGCCGCGTCTACAAGGATCAGGCCGGCAATACGGTTTATGAGACGAAGCAAGAGATCGTCACGCAGTACACGAACGGTGAGATGAAGATCGTTCCCCGCAATGTGGTCAACATTGTCCTCACCAATGTGAGGGAGGATCATGAGCCCGCCGCTGACGCTCCTGCCACACCCGAGACCGAAGCCTACAACGGGTCGCTCGCCGGTGTCGAAAAGGGCTTTGATGCGTCCGACATGCGTGACGCTGCCGCCATTTTGGTGCGAGAAGGCAAAGGCGTTCGCGTCGACAGCTACTTCAGCGACGTGCCGGCGAACTGCGACGGTTGCTCGATCGAGTCGTCCGGGGCCTCTCCCGTGTCCCCGACGAATAACGACGGTTTAAATCAGAAAACTGAAAAGACAACCGAAACAACCGAAGGGGGAGAGCTTCCTCCTCCGATTCCCGTGAGCGAAAGCACATGGGAGAAGGTGTTCACGAGGCTCTTGGGCATTGAAAGTGCGAGCGCTGCGCAGTTCGATTTTGAAGAGATTACGCGGCAGGGCAAGGCTTTGATGGCCGAAGCTGAAAAGAAGGATTCCGGGCTCGAAGAGAATGCGCACGACGCATGGGCGCAGGCCGAGGCCGTGGAGCTCGTCGAAGAGCTCGCCCGTGCGGGCCGTCTTGAGCCCAAGGCCGAGGAGGTTGAAACGCTCGGCTACATGACGGAGCAGCAGCTCGCTGAAATCGCGCAGGCCGAAGCGGCGAATCCGACGATTCGGGATACCTACATCTTCGTCTCCTACAGCCTTGGGGACGATGCGCTCCTTGACATTCTCGAATCCGCTTCCGGGAAAGACAACGTGGAACTCGTGATGCGGGGCATTCCGAAAGACAGTAATCTCGTCGACGGGCTCGTGCGCATCCGCAATCTGGCCGCACGATTCGATCCGATTCCGAACATCATCATCGATCCGATGCTCTTTCGCGCTTATGACGTGAAGGTTGTTCCGACCGTGGTCCGCGTCTCCGACAAGCGCATGGCCCGCCCCAAGGTGAGGCTCATCGACGAGGTGCGCGAGAAGACCGGCATGAGCGACGAGGAGTGCAAGGCCAATGACAACACGTCCTTGGTGAGGAAGAACGAGGTGCCCGCAGACTATCGCGGACGCACCGTTCCGATGATGATCGCCAAGGTCGAAGGTCTCAACAATGCCCGCTGGCTAAACGAGCGCATTGCCAACGGCCATACGGGGGACTTCGGGAACAAAGGCTACGTGTATCCGATTCATGAGCCCGACTTCATCGAGGTCATGCAAAAGCGTGCGCTCGGCATCGACTGGGAAAAAGCGAAGCAACGGGCCATCGACAACTTCTGGACCGAACAGTCGAGCCGCTTCTGGTCGCTTCCGACAGCGAAGACCTCGGTCTCGCGCGTGCTTGATCCGACCTTCATCGTTTCTCAGGACATTCGAGACATCAAGGGCACCTTCATTCATCGCAAGGGCGACCTTGTCAACCCTCTTGATCATCTTCCCTTCAACGATGCCATCGTGATTTTCAATCCGCGTAGAGCCGAGGAAGTCGAAGTGGCGAAGCTTCTCAAGCGGCGCTTTGAGAAGGACAAGGCCATCGGACAGGTCGTCTGGATTGCGTCCGAATTTGATGCGACTCGCGGATGGGACAGCTACACAGAGATTACGGAAACGCTCGATGCACCCGTCTATCTACTCATGCCCGACATCGTCCAGCGTTGGGAAGTCAAGGTCACGCCGACCGTCATTACGGCGGACAACAACACCCGAAAGTTCATTGTGGAAGAGATCGCGCCTTGCGTCGTTGATCCTCAAACAGGAGTTTGCGTTGTCGAATAAGTTCAACTTGAAAGCCACCCTGTGGATCTTCATTGCGACGGCTTTTCTTTCGTCCTCACCGCTTCAAGCCGCCGACGGCGGATCAGAGTCAGATTCGAATGGCAACAAAGGCGATCCCTGCACGTCAAGCGAGGTTTTTTCCGCAAAGCTCATCAAGGACATTTGCTGGGACTGCACGCAGCCCATCCGTGTCTCAGGCGTCACGATTTCCGGCAAGGATCGCAAGGACAACATTCCTTCGCGTGCCGCAAAGCAAAGCTTCTGTCTGTGCGACGACGATTTGGGCGTGCCCCATCCTGGGATCGTGACGCAGTTCTGGGAGCCCTATCGCATGGTCGAATTTCCGACGATTCCGGGCTGCATGAAAGCACTGAACGGCGTGCGTTTTCCGTTTACAAAGACGTTCATCGGGGACAACGGGCGATCGGACAAGACTGGTCAGCATGGAACGTCCTTCCGGCACTACCACTACTACTCCTTTCCCGTGATGGCGATTCTCGACATGTTCGTGCCTGCCTCGTGCAACCCGGAAGGCTATGTGGACATTGACGTCATGTTCCTCTCTGAAATCGATCCTACTTGGAACATCCCGACGCTCGCCTACTTCTCCATGCCGGAGAATGCGCTTCTTGCGACTGACCTTGCCGCCGTGGCGTGCATTCCGGATGCCATCTCCTCATCGTTCGCCGGAATGCCGATTCAGGATCTCTTCTGGTGCGCCGGCGCCTGGGGGCTCATATATCCGGTCGCAGGCCAGACGATGGGGCCGGACATTATCAACGGCACGTCGCTTGCGACGGCGCGTCTCCTCACCGTCTTTCACCGTCGCGGGTTCGTGCGACGAAGTGCCGGGAGCGACGCCATGTGCGGCGGCGTCGTGGATCCGACCCTTCCCAAGTACATGTACCAGTTCACCCTGTTCGATCCGATTCCCGAGACGGATGACTCGCATGTGCTGGGTGAGTCTGCGCTGATCTGGGGACTGCTGAGAACCCTCCCTGCTATTGGTGAGGATCCTACGTACATCATCTGGCGCTGGCAGGACTGTTGCCAGCTCAAGTCAAGCGGAGCTCTTACGGGCGAATAAGTCATACAAGTTGCGATCGTCATGCAAATCAATACCCTCATTACCGCCTTTCGAAAGTCGGTCTGTACAACCGTTTCGGTAACGATGCTTTTTGCGCCCACATGGGCCATGGGAACCGATACCAACATGAAGGCCATTGGCCGTGAGGCACAGTCCTTTGCGACCGAACAGGCAGGCGACATTAAGGCTAATCCGCCAACGCTCGTCGGAAACGAACTTCAAATTCCCATGAAGGACGGCACCTCGCTCTCCTTTGGTACGGGCGAGCTCTCCAACCAGTCCGATTCCCTGAATCGTCAATGGACGCCTGAAGACATTGCCGAACTCAAGGGGCTGTTTGACGGCTCGGACGACGAGGGGGTGGAGAAGGGCAATGCCGCTAAGGAAAAGCTCTTCGGCAACACCAATACGCTTGAAGGCCAGATTCATCAGATCATGATCGACGGGTCAAATCAGGTCATGCCCGACTGGTCCAAGGATCAGATCATGATCGAGGCCGAGAAGATTCTCGACCAGTACGAGACGAACGACATCACTGACTGCAAGACCGACAAGTTCCTCATCGACAAATCGAAAATTGTTCACGAGACGAAACTCGAACAATGCGAACAGGTGGTTGACCGTTCCGGCAACTGCCAGATCACACATGACTACCGCGCGGGCGTCATTCGACACTACGATGGTCCCTACAACATCGAGTCGTGCGGGGAAGGATGCACCACCATCTGGCTTGGCAAGGTTGGCGACAACTATTGGCCGGGTGGCTCCTGCAAGCTCTACACCGACGAAATTCTCTTCGTCGTCACGAATCCGGACGCCATTACCCGTGCCGAGCTCGACTACGCTGCCTATGACGACCAGATGCAGGTCTGGATCGGACCGCGCAATCGCGAGCAGAAGGTCTACGAAGGTCCGAATTGGGGAAAGTTCCCGTACAACGATCACAACAATGATCGCCGTCCGGGAACGACATGCGAACTCGGCACGCATTGGATTTGGGATCCCAAGGGAGACGGCTTCGGCTGTACGGAATCCGCCTGTCGCTACACTCAGCAAAGCCTTGGTGCCATCAACATCACCAGTCAGATCAAGAGCGTGGGTAAGGGCGGGATTGCACGCTTTTACCTGCGTGATGCCATCGGCGGCTATGGCGAGGCTTTTGCGCGCATGCGCATCTACTACGATGCCAAGAAGGCCATTATTGACGACGCGTGGACGCCGCCCGAATGCGTCCAGAACGTCTACGCCATCAACGACAAGTTTGCCAAAGGGTCGTATACCTGTATTTCCATGCCCACCATCGGGAGCGACGGCTGTGCGCAGATCGACGGCGTCTTTGTCTGTCCTCACCACCTGAATCCTTCTCCATTGCCGGGAATCAGCAACCTCTGCATGAAGGTGAATGTCAATGCCGATTACGATTTTTACAAGGGGCAGATGGACTGTTGGACGGACATCAACGGCAATCTGCAATGCCCGAATAACCAGGGCGGCTCGCTCGACAAGTGCTCAAAGCTAGAGGAGAAGGGGTGTCAGTTCATATCGTCAAAGTGTACCGAGGGGGCATTGGGCGCGTCGGGAACGTGCTATGTGAACGAAGCTACCTATGACTGCGGCAAGGATGTCGTCATCAACGACTCCGAGGAGGTCACGGAAACTACATGCTCAGGCGACGTCTCCTGCATGGGTGAGGACTGCGTCGGGATCACGGAAACCGAAAGTGAATCGTTTGCCAAAATCTCGGCCCTCATGAATGCCTTGCAGTACATGGCGCAGGACATGGAGTGTACCGGTACGAACGAAGACGGTACGTTTACACAGCAGGAAGACGTCAAATGCAATGTCTTTGCTGGCAATCCGTCGAAATGCAAGATCGCGGTGGGCGGCATTTCGGACTGCTGTGAGAATCAGAACCCAATCGGTATGGGGCCGTATCTAGGCATGATCATGAGCAAGTCGACGGGCGAGCACATGTTGGAACCGCTCAACAAGTATTTGACCGGCGAGATCATTGATCCAGAGTCCATCGAGCTTTTAGGGCACGGGGCCTGGAGCTCGGTGAGCCAGATCGGAGCGGCTTCTTGGGCCGTTTCCGGCTATCTCAATGTGTTCTCTTCGTTCATCGAGAACATTTCGTCCTGGCATGACCTCTTCTTCCCGAGCATGGACGTTTTGATTGCGCACGCCAAGACCGCGATCAAGCTATACATCAAGCAATGTCTGCAGGATCTTTTTAAGGAGGTTGCAAAGAAGTTGTGGGGTAATGCAGCGGGAAGCGGTGCAGGGTCTTCAATGTCCGGTCCTGCAGCAGAAGCCCTGGGCGCCGCCGGAGCTGCCTTGGGAGTTATCGCAGCCATTTATGCGGCCTACTGCGTGGCGGTGATGCTCATTCAGGCTGTCTACAAATGCACAGAGGACGAAATGCAGCTCACGGCCATGCGTGACGTCGGGAACTGTCACTACATCGGATCGTACTGCGACAGCAAGGTGCTTGGCATGTGCGTCAAGAAGATCAGATCCTACTGCTGCTTCTCGTCGCCCTTGTCTCGCATCATCCAGGAGCAGTTGCGAAAACAAGGTGACAGGCTTGGCGCAGACTTTTCGAACTTTGGCAGCGCCAAGGAACCGAGGTGCGCGGGCATTCCGTTGGAAAAGGTTGGATCGATTGACTGGGACCAGGTCGATCTCTCCGAATGGGTAGCCATTCTCGAAAACAACGGGAAGTTTCCGAACTCGACCACTGTTGATGTCAACAAACTGACCGGCAGTGAATCCAAACTAAATTATGACGGCGAACGCGTGGATACCGTGACGCGGAACAAGGACCGCATTCAGTATGTGGACGTCGATGCCGAACGCAAGCGTGCGCATGAGGAGTATCAGGTCGATACCGGCTATCGCGGCCAGCAAAAATAGCGCAAAGGTAGCTTGAGAAAGGCCCGGCTCTGGGAAAGGAGTCGGGCCTTTTTGGCTGCTGTACTATCGGTTCATCCAAATCCCGCCGGGGAACCCTCGCCTTGTGAGGCGGGGAGGAGAGGCGGGATTTGACTAAATGAGGAATAGCCTATTAGATGTCGCGAGGCATGAGGATGCCCCAAATGCCGCGTTCTTCCCAATTTTTCTTGTAATGATCTGCAACGCCGTCCACAACACGCTCGACGGTGTTCTTGCTCATCTCGTCACGATAACGCTTGAGTTTTTCGGGTACGAGATGGCAGTAGGCCACCTCGCCGTCCTCGCCCACGAAGCTGGCGTGGCTCGAATCATAGGCTCCGTAGAAGTAGTATCCGTCGCCGGCTTCACGTCCAATGGCTTCGCGATCCTCACGGGACAAGGCGAAGGCATTTCCTTTAGAAGTTTGTCCCTCGGTCAGTACGCCGATTCCTCGAATGATGAAGGCTTCATTCACGTCGGACAGCCACTTAGGCGGCGCTTCGCGTGAGGCGGCGTTGTAGTAGAGAGTGCGAAGCTTCACTTGACAGGCGGCATCAGCATTGTTCACAGGCTTCGGACACCCTTTGGCGGCATTGATGAGCGTGAGGCGATTTTCAATCCATTTACCGAGTTCGCCGTTGCCGGCGTCGGCTTGTTTTGACGTAAGGAGCACTTCGTAACCCTGTTTCTGTAAAGCCTTGGCTGTTCGAGCCGCAGCGCCGTCAAGGGCGGTTGCTTGGGCGTCATAGATCGTGGCGAAGCTCGTCGGATCGAGAATGGCATTCCACTCATCAAATTCTGCTCGAACGTAGCTAACGCCAAATTTGACAGTCGAAACAGCGGCAGCGCCGAGGCCGACAACGATGCCGTCTTCGACGGTACCTCTGATGAAGTTATTCATGGCAGCTTGTTGCGAGGCAGACATGATGTTCTTCGACTCAGGAGCAAGATCATTCACAGGAATGCCGAAGGCGTGCGCGATCTGATGAGGACGAGAGAAGTCTTCGGATTTGAGCGGGATGTTGGCATGGAACCCTTGGATCTTCACGCCGTGAGCAAGTTGCTCGGGCGTGTAGTCGGGGTTGGAGGCGCAACCTGCGAGAAGGGATGCGGAAAGGGCGAGGATGAGGGCAAGTGGTTTTTGAGGCATTTTCTTGATTCGCCAGTTGGAAAAGACGCATTTTGCGTTGTTGAATAGATTCTTGCACGGGCTTTTCGAAAAATCTCGTTTTGCGAGGGCAAAATTTCGCGCAACAAAAAAGCCCAATCCGATGGGCAGAATGGGCTTGAGGGAGAAGCGAAATCGCGATTCGCAAGGGGACGCGTTTTTCGCAACTGTTCGGTAGAATCCGATTGTCTCTGTTCGTTGCTTGGCCGGAAGGCCAGGTTCCCCAAGGCCAGCTCCGGCCTTGTGGGGTTGATATCAACGAAAAACGGCCCCAAATCCTGAAACCTTGGGGCCGTGCACGTCAGAGGAGACTTGCGATGAAACGGTTCAAACCATCGCTTGCCTGCTTCCTCGTGGTGTTGGGACAATTATGCCTCATCGGCGAGCTCGAAATCAACTGTTCGGTTGAATTTTCGATGCATGTCGGCGGCGTCCTGACCATCGTCGGAGCAGTGATTTTCTATCGAAAGTAATTCTGCGATAGAGAATTTGATAGGCCGTCTTTCCAATCCGGAGAGGCGGCCCTTTTTTTCTTAATTCGCCTCCGGATGAGCAGCTTCTGTTTCGCCGGCTGGGCCGCCCTGTGATTGCGTTCCAATGTCCTCTGCGGACTCGGCAACTACCTCAACTTCGGCATTGGCGACGGCTTCTCCCTCGCTTCCAACTCCATCATTTTGTGGAGCCGCAGCAGCATCGCGTTTTTCAGCGCGGCGTCGTCTTGCATCATTTGTAATCTGTTGCTGCTTACGAAAAAGCGTCGTGCTCAAGTCGCGCAGCATCTTTTCCCAATGCGCGAGGATTTGCTTGTGTTCGTCGTCCGTGACGAACCCGGAGAGCCAGCAGGTGTCAATGACGCCGATGAACTGGTCAAGATCCTGTACAAGGCGCAGATAGCGCAGGGAGCGCGGGGTGTGGTAGGGGACTTCGAGGACATGATCGGTGGAGTAGTTCGCTCTCATGCCGTCAAGGCCCTTGGCGGCTAGGATGGCGCGTGCGCCGTCGTAGGCTTGCTTAATTTCCTTCTCGCGCTGTTCGAAGATGTCGTCGACGAGCTTGAAGAAAGCCGAAACCTCTTCCTGGGTGGCGATGTTCTGGAGCACAAAAGTGGCGTTCGCCATGGCGTCGTTGAAGCGACGGAAGTTGTACATGACAATCTGGAACGCTGTGTTGCTCTTGAGAGAGACCTGCATGGTGAGGAAGGCGCGAGTGTAGCGCTGACCGCTCACCTGCGTCACTTCGGGCGTGGCTGCCTGACGCGGTTCTTTCTGCGTCGTCTTGTTGTCGGAGAAGCCGGACGCGACATCTTTGCCGGCGTCGATGGTGATCTTTTGGGCTTCCGCTTCGGGAGAGAGCGGAACCTGGTCGAGTGAAATGATAGAAGACATTGTGAAATCCATAGATGCCGCAAAAGTGCGGTCTCACCATTCTCGACGTTTAAATGTTCCTGATGAACGAGCAATCGAAGGCGAGGACTTGGCCTTCGACGACGACACTTCGACCGATGCGATTGAAGGGCGAGCAGATGGCCGCGCTCTTCGATAATGGATAGATCGCAAAGCGCGGACGGAAAACCACCTCCCGCCGAAAAAAGAAATGAATCCGACATTCCGAAGGTTCGCCTGCGTGGTATTGATTGGCTTCGAAAGGCGGCACAGTCAGGTTCAGCAGAAGCGCAACATGAACTGGAAATTTGTCTGTTGACTTCCTCCCCGCCCTTTAGGACGGGGAGGAAGTCAATGCCCTTGAGGACGAAAACGATCTTCGGGATTGGTTCGACGCGTTCGTGGACCGCATGAACGCCAGCATTCCGCTCAATGCCGACATTTCGGGATCGAGCTACGAGGCGACGCGAGGGGTTGCATGGCAGTCGGAGGACAAGGGGGAGTTGCCTTGATGCCGAAGGGATTCTTGCCGTCTCTTCAGAGCGCCCGCGTCGTCGAACTGTTGTCGGTCGGCGCGGGGGCGATCTTGCTCGGAACGCTGGGACTGCTCTTCTGGGCCGCTTTCCTTGGCGGACTCGCCGTCTTGTTTGCCTGTTACGGCATCGCCGCGCTTTTTCGATCGGCTCGATCCAGGCATCCGAAAACTTGCTATGATTACCCATGTCGTGGAGGGCGACGTTAAACAAGACCTCAGTGTATTTTTGAATTTCTGCCTTTTTGCTCTTCTCTTTCGCGCTCGTCGCAACCGCCGCCGTCGTAATGCATGGCGATGACGGATGTTGTTTCGATCTCGGTTCTCCCATCCTCTGGTGAGGACATCAGACGCAGCGTCGGCCTTTGGCTCCCTTCGCGGAGCGTTTCCTCCCTTTTCCTCACCACGGCGGAAGTATTGCATCCGTCGGTTTTGTGTTTTGGAATTATGCCCCGGTCGCGACGGGGCTTGGCTTTTCCCTTTCCTTCCCTTGCAGCATTGCGCCTTAGGGCGTCAATAACCCCTGCCTAAAGGCAGAGGCTTGAAAGAGCCTTTATTGACTAG
>ERZ809407.1340-NODE-1340-length-22260-cov-11.003152_pt1 | contig 22260 bp, 20 predicted proteins | sample MGYA00520792_ERZ809407 | MGnify/ENA primary metagenome ERZ809407 (study PRJEB31576, sample SAMEA3212665) | Homo sapiens | biome: human-gut; feature: human gut; material: fecal | place: Sweden | collected 2012 ...
TATTCCCTTTGCTTTTCTTGCTGCTTTAATGGCTTGCCCGAAAGCCTTAAAATCAAATTTTTCTTTGTTCTGCTTCATAGTCATTTCACCCAACTACATTGTATATTTCATCTTCCTTTCGAGATATGATTACACACAGCACATTATTGACTGAAATAGAGCATATCATATACTTGATATTATTCGGCTATCCGAGTATAATTATACTGGTAAAATTTGAGGAAAGGGCGTTTTGATTATGGAATATATGTCTTGTCCCGAAGCGGCAAAGAAATGGGGAATTTCTGAAAGACGAGTACAGATACTTTGTAGCGAAAATCGCATACCGGGCGTTTCAAAACTGGGGTATATGTGGCTGATACCAAAAAACGCGGAAAAACCTTTTGATATGAGAAAGAAACAACATAAAATGCAGATACAATAAACAAACAAATAAACCTTACAACAACTGTAAGTGGTGTGGTTGCTTCTTATGCAGTAAAATTATATTCGTAAGATAAGCGTAAGCAAAAAATGTGAGGTGTGAGATATGAATGATACAAAAAAACTATTAGAAGTACGCGACTTGCACAAAGCATATTCCAAAGAGGGGGTTCCAACAAAAGCACTAAACGGAATTACCTTTGATGTTCTGAATGGCGAATATTTGGGAATTATGGGAGCCAGCGGTTCTGGAAAAACAACATTGTTGAATTGTATTGCTACGGTCATTAAACCAACCTCTGGACAAATTTTACTTTCAGGTGCCAATATAAGCTCTTTTGATGGCACGAAGTTGGCTGAATATCGTGGCAACAAGATTGGTTATCTATTTCAAGATTTTGCTTTACTTGATAATCTAACTGGTAAAGAAAATATTATATTGCCTTTATCAATTCATAATATTGACATTGTTACAGCGGAAAAAAAGCTAAAAGATATAGCAGATTTTCTTGGAATTACAGACGTTCTTTCTAAATTTCCGTCACAAATGTCGGGCGGTCAAAAACAACGCGTAGCTGCTGCACGTAGTTTGATTTCTGACCCCGATATTATTTTGGCTGATGAACCTACAGGTGCATTAGATACAAAATCAGCACGTTTACTCATGGAGAAGTTACAGGAAATCAATCTTAGGCGTGGACGCACAATCCTAATGGTCACGCATGACCCTAACGCCGCGAGTTTCTGTTCTCGTATTTTGTTCATTCAAGACGGTGTTATTTTCCATGAGTTACGTCGTAAAATTCCAAATGAAACACAGGAAGATTTTTATGCACGTATTTTACAAGTGATGGCTCAAATGGGGGGAGGAAGTGCAAATGTTCTTTAATCTCACATGGCGAAACGCCAAACGGAGCCGTAGCGAAAACCTAATTTATTTTCTGACAATGATAACAGCCGTAGCAATGTTTTATATAGTGCTTTCTCTTGGACAACAGGACGTAATACGTTTTTTAAGTGAAATTGAGAGCGACGCAGTAGAACGGTTGCTTACTAATCTTTTACCGACGGTTTATCTTTGTGCTTTATTATTTGTGTTCTTTCTCGTAGTATTTGCAAACAAATATCAACTTGAATGTCGTAGTCGAGAACTGGGGCTTTATTTGATGTTTGGAATGACAAAGATTAAATTATTTATTCAAATAATGACAGAGGGGCTAATCACGTCGTTTTTAGCTCTTTTAGGAGGGCTTGTATGCGGTGGCTTTTTATCCGAAGCTATAAGTCTTACAACCGCGCGTTTAGTAGGGCATGGTATCATTACACACCAATTAAGTTTTTCTGTAAGTGCCGCTATTTTCACATCGTTAGGCTTCTTGATTATTCAGTTTGTAGCATTGTTTGTTCTATGCGGAAAGCTGTTCCGTAAAGAGCTACATCAACTTGTTTATGGAGAGATGGCGAAAAAGCAACGCACAGGGAATCCATATGTAAGTTTCGTATCGTTTGCTATAGGCACCGTAATTTTGCTTGTCGCGTACTGGATTGTTGTAGAGCATTTTATGGCTGCGAGTGGGGCAATGCTGCTTATTGCCGTTTTACTTGGAATTATCGGAACAATTCTATTTATTCGAGGACTTGCAAGAATTTTGAGTATATGGGCAGCTTCTATAAAACACAAAGCCACAAGAGGACTTTATGTATTTACTTTACGGCAGTTGCATGAAAATGTCGTTAATAAATATATTTCAATCAGCGTAGCGTCCATTCTGATGATGCTTACTATTATGTTAATTACCGACGGCTCAGTGCGCATAATGTCATATGGAAGTGAATTGACACGAGGTACTTCTGTTTATGACTTTACTGTAATGGGCAACGACCAAATTGTTGAGAAGTATCTTTCCAACGAACAAATTCGTCCTTATGTATCAAATCTGAACCGTATGGAAATAGGAAATATAAAATCCACTGCTTCGGATGGGATAAGTTCTCCTGTTGATTGGTCGAAATTTAGGAAACAAATCGTGCAGCATTTACCTCAAGATGTAGTAGACCCTGCCACACAAGAAGATGGTATGTATAGTTTTGGCTCCGACCAACCTGCTGCCTTAAACCTTTTAGGTCTTATTGATACTGGTAGTTCTTCTCCTTATTTGCTTCCTGTATCTTCCTATAATCGGTTATTGGATGCCGCGGGAGAAAAACAGATTAGCCTTGGGAACAATGAAGTTGTCTATTATCTCAACCCAGATTTTTTAGGTAATGCTCAAGATGAAACGGTTACACTGTTAAATCAAATTGCAGCAGACGCACAGGCGAATAATGAAGCGTTGCTTTCTATCAACGAAAGACCATTTTATCTTGTTCCCTCTGTACCGATGAAAGGGTTGACCGCAGATGAAAATATCAAGATTATAACTGCATTGATTGTTTCAGATGAGATATATTCAGAATTTGTAAATTCAGACACTTGTATGGTTTATTGGAACTTTTGTATTCCTAATGAACTTGTTGAAACAAAAGGTTTAATGTTACCGATTATGGAAGCTCGTGATTTGTTAAAACCATCTGGTCTATATTACGAAAGCTATCTTAATAATTTTGGGCGACAATTATTTTATGTTATTTCCGGAAGTTATACAACACTATACATGGGATTTATGTTTTTGATTATTGCGTGTGCATTACTTGCCCTGCAATTCTTGACGCAAATGCAAACTACAAAATCAAGGTATCTAACACTCTCTATTTTAGGAGCACGACGTGAACAAATTAAGCGTTCTATCAACCAACAAGTATTATGGTATTTCCTGCTTCCTCTTATATTAGCGTGTATCAGCGGAGCAGTAGGGATATATGCCATGCAGCTATATTTATATTCAGGAGCGGCACACCTTGAACAGTCCTATCCTCTTTTAATTGCTATGGCTGTTATTGTTGTTCTTGTTATGGTAATTTACGGTGTGGCTGTTGCTCGAACAGCTAATCGTGAAATAGGAAAGCTCAATTACAAGCCCAATTCTTAACAGGCTTATAAATATTATGGGAAAGGAGGCGGACATATTGGCAAAGATAGTTGTGGTTGAAGATGATGTTTATATGCGAGAAGAACTGTTGAACTTATTAGAAAAATCGGGATATGATACGATTGGATTATCGGATTTTGAAAACGCAGTATCAGAAATAGCAGCATATTTTCCCGACTTAATTTTGCTTGACATCAATCTTCCCTTTCGTTCGGGTTTTGAAATATGTAAAGAGTTGAAAGCTAAACAGATTGGTACGGTACTCGTATTGACTGCAAGAGATAAATTGCAGGACGAACTGCACGCATTAGACTTGGGGGCTGATGACTATTTAACAAAACCTTGTAATATGTCACGTTTACTTGCCCGAATTAAAAATCTTCTTCGACGTAAAGAAGAACAGGTACAGCAAGGGTTACTTGATGGAGGTGGTTTTTTACTTGACCCGAATACCTTTACAATTTATGTAGGGAATAGCTCTTACCTTATGCCACCGAACGAAGGAAAAATATTACTTGCTCTCTTGAAAAATAGCCCTAAGATTGTTTCTAAAAAAGAATTATGCATTAGACTATGGGGAACAGAAGAATTTATAGACGAAAATGCATTACAAGTAAATTTTACTCGGCTGCGAAAAACGCTTCGTGAATTTGGTCTTGAAGAACGTATAGAAACAGTGCGCGGTCAAGGCTACCGCTTGAAAGAGCAGGTGCGCTTATGAATAAGTTGAAAATACTTTTAATCTATATTTCCTCTAACCGGGTATGGATTATTACACTTGCCTGTTTGGACTTGTTCTTTATATTTCTTGCTTGGTTGGCTAACCCTGATTATTTTATAAATTATGCTGCATTGATAATTTTTGTGTCATTTGCCGCACTTGCTATTCCTCTTGCTATATCAATCAGAAAACGTAACAAGGCAGACGCTATTTTTCGGCGTTTTCTATTAGAGCCGGACGATACCAACGAATACTTACTGTGTGAAGCTGTTCCCGCTGTAATACGCCCTCTTATCTGTGAATTGGGAAAACATTTGAGGACGCAGCAAGAATATATCAACGAACAGAAAATTACAGTTACAGACTATGAACACTATGTTGAAAATTGGGTGCATGAAATCAAAAAACCACTATCCCTTATGACCTTGCTACTGGATAATCGAAAAGATGAAATGTCCCCTTTGGTTCATACTCGTATGCTTTATGTACGCGACCATACCCGACAGGATATAGAACAAATTCTATACTTTTCAAGGCTTGGGGCTACTCATAAGGATTACTTTTTTGAGCCGCTTTCAATTCTTGAAATTTGTCGTGAAGCAGTTGAAGATAATTTAACGCTTCTTGAAGAAGCCGGATTTTCTATTGAATATACCGAAAACGATTATCAAGTGATTTCTGACAAAAAAGGTCTGATGTTCATTTTAGGACAGATAATCAGTAATAGTGTGAAATATGTGGGAAACAACCTTGCCCCACGGCTCATATTTTCCATAGCTGATAGTATGAATAGTGAACAGATTTCTTTATCTATCAAAGACAACGGCACAAGCATACCATTGTCTGACTTACCCTTTGTTTTCGACAAGGGGTTTACCGGAGATACGGGCAGTTACCTTAGTCGTTCTACAGGTATGGGCTTATACCTTGTTCAGAAAATGGCAACTGACTTATTTATCACGGTGGAGCTTAAAAACAATTCATACGGTGGAACAACCGTAACCTTGACGTTTCCAAAAGTGTAACGTCTATTTGGGAGGTAGTGAAATGCAGTTACAGAATGAAATAGTAAAAAAGCACACGCCAATAAAAAGCTTGCTCATTGATTGGTTAATTATATTTGGAACGTATCTTTTTATCCGCATATTCTTTGCCCTCTTTGGGCTTCATCAGAATATTGTCCTCTTGGGCTGTTGCCTTGCGATATTGCCCTATCTTTTTGGGGCGTTATATTTACAGAAATCCCACAAGCAATGTCAATTATGGCTTGCTGCATTGGCTATTTTAATACCGTCGGTCGTTGAAAAAGCAGCAATATATTTATTTGGTGCGTACTTATACAATTTAAGACCGATAAATGTTGTAGGAGTTATGGAAGCGATTAAGAGTAACGCACCATATACAAACTTCATTAAAAATCAATCAGCACAGAATTTAATAAATCTATCATATTTTAATTGGACATATATTCTATGCAGTATAGCTATTTCTGTTTTGGTTATCCTGCTTTTACATAAGACAAAACAAAAAAGTAATAAAGGATAATGAGAAATTTTTGAAATTGACATAGTATAGAACATCTGCCGGACGACGGCAAAGAAAAAAAGCCGTCGCAACGCAGACAGGTTTTCACGCGCCTATTCTATTTCGGCGGCTTTGATTTTCAGAGCCGCCGTTTCTTTTTATCTATCTAAATTCTAACGATAACTCTCCTACTAGATAAAGACATGGCGGTATCAAGGAGGTATCGTCATGTCCTTTTTCCTATGCCCTAATAGACTGTTATCAAAAAAAGCCATTACCCGCCAACGGGTTATTCTGGCTACATAGATGAACTCACAAATCATACATATACTTTTGATAATTCCTTTGCGCCTGTCTGCAATTTGCAGACGGGCGCATTTTGTATTTTATCAAAAAACTTTTTCAAAAAATTTCTAAAACCAACGTCCATTTTGAAGTGCGTTGGTTTGAGGGTTTACGAAAGGGGACATTTCAAACTCCACCGCTTTCGCGGCAGCGAAAGGAGGTGAGAACATGAACGAGCCTATTCGTACCCAATGGCAAATCCGTTGTGCTTTTAACGGCTTTTGCAAACTGGCGTTGAAGCGAGAAGCTATGAATGCCCACAGGGACACAAAGCAGCGACAATTACGCGAGGTTACTTTTTCTGACCTGTCGCCACTGGAAGAAAAACAGCTCTACGTCTGCGACGAGTATTTTGCAGATGATGAAGCAGAACAGTCTTTCGTTGTCGGCGGCAAAGAAATTACTGCGAAGCTGCTTGCCGAAGCCCTGCACAGTTTGCCGGAAGAAAAGCGGGAAACCGTACTGCTGTATTATTTCTTTGACATGAGCGAACGCGAGATTGCAAAGTTTTGTAATCTGTCAAGGACAACGGTACAGTCCCGCCGGACAAGCTCAATGAAGCTGTTAAAACGCTATTTGGAGGAAAAAGCCTATGACTGCACAGATTAGTAAATCAGAACAGGACGAACGCGGCTTGTTGCCTTACCCGGTAATCATAGCCGCTACTAAGGGCGACCCGGAAGCTATGAACATTGTCGTACAGCATTACGAAAGCTACATAGCGTCCCTGTCTATGCGAAAGCTGCGTGATGAGCGCGGAAATATCTATTGGGGCATAGATGAGGATATACGCGACCGCTTGCGTTCGCGTCTTATGCGGGCTGTCCTTTCATTCAAGGTTTGAGATAACCACAAGCAGCGTCCCCCTTTCCGCTGCCTGTTGACTTGACCTTACTTGCTCTTTGACAAAGAAAGCGACGCAAGATAACGGCGACGCAGTATAGGGCAAATCGGATACGTCCTTTTTGCGTTGAGCCATACGGCAGGTGCGCCATGACGCTTTTCTTCTATTGGAGAAAGTCGAGCGACCACCACCACGCCGGGGAACAAGTGTAGCGGCTTGTGGGCGACGACACGCACTAAGGGTAGACAAGCCTTTATAGCCATAGTCCGAGCGTTAAAAGCGTCGCAGGCATTGGGTAGAGCTGCCTTAACGGGCAGGGGTGGAACTCCCGCGAGGTTGTGCTAACAGCCGTCCGATTAAAGCCCCTTTTACTATTCACTTTTCCTAATATTGAAAGGGGGACGATACTATGAGTAACGCCGACGTGCCTATTTGGGAAAAATACACGCTTACGATAGATGAAGCAGCTAAATACTTCCGTATCGGAGAAAACAAGCTGCGTAAATTAGCCGAGGAAAATCCTGCCGCCGGGTGGGTTATTATGAACGGCAACCGTATTCAAATCAAGCGCAAACAGTTTGAAAAAATGATTGATACCATAGACACAATCTGATAGTGAAATTGAGCCTTGAATGTGCTATAATGGGATAAGCATATCAAGGCTCTTTCCGTCTTGGAAAGGAGCATTGAAAAATGTCAAAGAAAAGACGTGACAGCAAAAATCGAGTTTTGCGGTCGGGAGAGAGCCAGAGAAAAGACGGAAGATATGCTTACAAATATATAGATACCTTTGGTAATCCGCAGTTTGTGTATGCGTGGAAGTTAGTACCTACGGACAAGACCCCTGCCGGAAAGCGTGAGGATATATCCCTACGAGAAAAGGTAAAAGAGATACAGAAAGACCTTGACGACGGGATAGACACCATAGGCAAGAAAATGACGGTCTGCCAACTTTATGCAAAGCAGATACGCCACCGGGGAAATGTAAGGTACAATACGAAAAACGGACGCAAGCGGCTGATGAAGCTACTGGAAGAAGATAAACTTGGGGGCTGCCCGATTGACAGCGTGAAGCTGTCCGACGCGAAAGAATGGGCAATCCGCATGAAAGAAAAAGGAATTTCCTATAAGACTATCAGTAATGACAAGCGTTCCTTGAAAGCTGCCTTTTACACAGCGATACAGGACGATTGCATAAGGAAAAATCCTTTTGACTTCCAGTTAAACACTGTCATTGAAGATGATACAGAACCAAAGGTTCCGCTAACACCAGCGCAGGAAGAAAGTTTTTTGTCCTTTGCTCAAAATGACAAAGTTTATCAGAAGTATTATGACGAGCTTATTATTTTGCTTGGGACAGGGCTTCGTATCTCTGAACTTTGCGGGCTGACCGATACTGACATTAACTTTGAGAATAGGATAATCAATGTAGACCACCAACTTTTAAGAAGTGCGGAAACAGGATATTACATTGAAACACCAAAAACGAAAAGCGGTATTCGTCAAATTCCAATGAGCGAAAAAGTATATGAAGCATTTAACCGAGTGCTGAAACGGCGCAGGGGTGCAAAAGCTGTTACTATTGACGGTTACAGCAACTTCCTTTTCCTCAACCGGGACGGCTACCCGAAAACAGCTACCAATTATGACGGTATGTTTAGGGGGCTTGCAAAGAAGTACAACAAGTACCATGAGGAAGCTCTACCGAAAGTAATGACACCGCACACCTTACGTCATACGTTCTGTACCAACATGGCAAATGCCGGAATGAACCCGAAAGCATTACAGTACATTATGGGACATTCCAACATTACTATGACGCTGAACTATTACGCACACGCTACTTTCGACAGCGCAAAAGCTGAAATGCTGCGGATAGCAGCTTAGTAGTAAATCAAGGTTTTACTACTTCTTTACTACTTTTGAAAGCAAAAACCTAAGCGGATATAAAAATATATGTGAGTTTCTTCCGATACGAAAAATGCCGGAAAAGCCTGTAAATACGGGCTATACCGGCATATAAGAACTTCTAAAAAGATAATCAAAATTCATATCTAATTTTATAAGCAAAAACAGCCATCAGTTCTGCAATTATCTCAACAATAATATCCATCACATCAAATGTTCCCTTTACACATCCGGTAACCTGAAGGACTTCCATAATTGTCGAAAACATGCCTGCTATCACAAACATTTTCCATACATAAGCTGTTTTATTACCTGTAACCCGCATTAATGAAAATACCAGTGCATACGCCCACAGCATATCTGGCATATAACTACGCAAATTTACTACAAATGTGTTCTCCGTTCCAACATGCAGACTGACTCCAAGCAGCCTGTCAATATTCTGTACAAATATGACTTGCGGTGAAGTCACATAGTAAAACAGACTGCCTGCCAGTATTGGAAGGGAAATGTTTGCATATATAAATATCTTTTTCATATAATGGATGTTATCACAATTATGGCTGCAAACCGTGTGCTGACAGCACAAAAAAACAGGACATAATATTGAATTGTCTCAACATATATCCTGTCTTTTTTATATTTACAAATATCCTATAATTGCCATAAATATTGCAAAAAAAGCTAAAAACATAAAACTAATCGTAAATGCATACCCAAATGTCAGAATAGTGCTTAATACATTTATCTTCTTCATTCCCGGAAGCTTTCTCCTTATATTAAGATAGTTGCCAAACCACATTGTCATTCCAAAAAGGAGTACAAATACAGCTATCTTATACATTGTAAGTTCTCCGCCCGTTACCGGTATTCCCGTTTTACTGTCCGTAACTGCAAAAGTTATTGTCAACCATACAATAACCGCATACCATACTAGCGCAATCAGACAATACACGACATTCAGCCGTCTGAATCCCGGCAGCAGATATCTGCGCCATGAAGTATCAATATCGTAATTCCTTTTCTGATATTTCCTGTACATTTTAACAATTATATCTCTTATATTACGATAGGTTCTCACAACCGAAATGGTATTATCCTTACCAAATGCTGTTTCAGCTTTTTTCCTATTATCCTGTACTATACTATAATTTAACATATCCAGCACGCCACGAAGCTCTTCAGCCGATTGATATCGATCCTTTGCATCTACCATAAGGCATTTCTTAAGAATATCTGAAAATCTGCACTCTGCAATTCCTGCTCCCGGCTTGTCACCTGTCATAATATAATTAATTGTTGCTCCCAGACCATATATATCCGTACGCTCATCAGACTGCCCGAATCCAAACTGCTCTGGTGCAGCAAAATACACTGTTCCCAGCATTCTGGTATCTTCATTCTTATCTGCATTAACATGTCTTGCCGCATTAAAATCTATAAGATTCACATGTCCGTTTTTTTCAATAATTATATTAGATGGTTTAATGTCTCTGTGGACAATTGCCGGCTCTAACTGATGCAGTCGCACAAGAATGTCCGCAAGCTGTACTGCAATATCATATGCCTGTTCCTCGTTTAATAGTCCCTGCTCATCTAATACCTGCTTAAGGCTCCTGCCCTGCACATACTCCTCAACTACTATAAGCTTTCCATCATCAGCAACACATTCCTTTACCGCAGGAACTCCCTCAATTCTTACAGAGGCAAGCTGCTCATATACATCATGCGAATATATATCAAGTGTCTTTTTAACGCAAAGCTCACTGTTCCTTATATCCTGCACCAGCACTATATTCTTTTTTTCATCAAGTACTGTCAGTTCCCTGTAAAATGACAGCCTGCTCTCTTCTTCTAAAGTCATATTTTTATCCTTATTGTAATTTAGTGTTTATTATTATACACTATATCAATAGAAAATGTGTACTCTATTGTGAAAGGCGGAATTAATAATGAACGAAAAACCGACTTATGAACTTGATAAAATCTTAAGTTCAGTTGAGCCTGAACATTTTAACAGATACCGTAATGAAGAGGATACTGACTCACAGATATCTGTCAGCGAATTCTTTAACAGGTATATAGGAAGCTACGGACTTCAATTAAGTGATGTTATACGACAAAGTGATATTCCAGCTAATTATGCATACGGAATACTTAATGGCAATCGTACCAATCCAAGCCGTGACAGAGTAATTGCACTCTGCATCGCATGCCATATGAACCTTACTGATACCAACCGTGCGTTAAAAACTGCAGGCTTAAGCCCTTTGTATTCCAAGGTCAGCCGCGATGCTGCAATTATAATTATGATTAACAAATGTGAATATGACATTGGAATTATTAATGAATTTCTGTATGGACATAATCTCAATATTCTTTCTACATCTAGCAACAAGGAGGCTTAACTATGAACATAATTGACTCACACATTCATATATGCCGCTGCATCAATGGATTTGGAAACAGCGGAGAAATGCAGGCTATAGGCGGAGGTTACGCAAGCTACGCTGATGGAACTATATTCCAGATGATACCAGAGTGTCTCGGTGAATATGATGTAACTCTGGAAGCAGTTCTTAAGGTTATGGACGAGGCTGGCGTTTCCAAGGCTGTTATGCTTCAGGGCAATTTCTTAGGACCGCAGAATCTCTACACTTATGAGGCTGCAAAGAAATATCCTGACCGTCTTGCTGCAGCAGCTACTTACGACCCATTCTGCAGAAATGTTGATTCTATAAGAAAGCATTTGTTTGAAGACCTCGGAATTAAGATTGTAAAATTCGAGGTAAGTACCGGAAGCGGTCTTATGAGTTATCATCCTACTATTCCCCTTGATGGTGATGTTATTGAGGAAATGCTGTCATATGCTGAAATGCATAATAATACTGTTGTGTTCGATATTGGACGCTACCCTGCCGAGTGCTGGCAGCCGGAATCCCTCGCCCGCGCAATTAAAAGACACCCTGACACGCAGTTTGTTGTGTGCCATCTGCTTGCCCCAAGAGGTCTTGTTCAGGAAAATGTCTGGCTTAAAGGAATGGAGGCACTCACGCTTGACAATGTTGTATTCGACCTTGCAAGCCTTCCTTCTAATCAGGGTAAAGACGCCAGATACCCTTATCCTGACGCAATCCATTATATTAAACGCGCCATCGAACTTGTCGGAAGCGACCGACTTATGTGGGGAAGCGACCTGCCTATGAATCTGTGCAAGGACAGCTACAGACACCTTATTGATTACATTGTCTTAAGCAATGAAATATCATCACCTGACAAGGAAAATATCATGGCTGCTACTGCAGCTAAAGTATATTTCAAATAATCCACAGATTTAATATATCCCTCAAAAGCACTGTTTACCTGCTTTTGAGGGATTTTTATATTCTCCTGTTGACATATTATGCATATCATGTTATATATACTACGACAGATGTACTACGGCTGTCGTAGTATCGCCTGTCGTAGTAATTATCATTTATTTAATATTTATTATCAGGTGAATCATCACCTTCAATTAATTCGAAGGGAGGAGTATGCATGGCTGGCATCAGCAGCGACATTATACGAGGCTACAACGATACAATTATCCTGTATCTTCTGCTTGATAAGCCATCTTATGGTTATGAGATTTCTAAGCAGATTAAGGCCATGACCAATGAGAAATATATTGTTAAAGAAACTACTCTTTACTCAGCATTTACACGTATGGAAAAGAATGGATATATCACTTCTTTCCCCAGTGTAGGCGAGAATGGTGGAAAGAAGCGCACCTATTATCAGATTACTGACGAAGGACGGCTGTATTATCAGTCAAAATGTGAAGAGTGGGCTCTTACTAAAGAAGTTATTGAAAAATTTATTGTGAAGGAGAATTAATGTATGGATACTATTAAAAGTTATCTTGAAACTATGTTTGCCAATCTCCCCGCAACAACAGAAGTTTTAAAGGCTAAAGATGAACTGTGGGGCATGATGGAGGACAAATATAATGAACTTATCAGTGAAGGTAAAAGCGAGAATGAGGCTGTAGGTACTGTTATCTCAGAATTCGGCAATCTTGACGAACTCGCAGAAACTCTCGGACTTAACAGACAGTCTTCTGCTCCTGTTGATAACAGACGCACTTTAACACAGGATGAAGCCAGAAGCTTTGTAAGTGCCGGCAGCCGACATGCATTTCTGACTGCATTAGGGGTTTTCTTATGTATTTTCTCAGTAGTTCCAGCGGCAGCCTGCAGTGCATTTCATAATAATTTTCTCCAGACAATGGGCACTGTTGCTCTGTTTATTATAGTTGCCTGCGGTGTTGGCATATTTATAATAACCAATTCTTTAATGAATAGATACAACTATATTAAGAAACACAAATGTATCATTGATTATGCCACTGTCGGATATGTGCAGGATAAGAAGGAACAGCTTCGCAACATTTCTATTGTGTGCCGCACTCTGGGAATTATTATGTGTATCATAAGCTTTGTCCCTGCTGCTGTTTTTGACGCAATCCCAATACAGGGACTTGACGATATCGGCGGTGCAGCAATGATTTGTATAGTAAGTGTCGGCGTATTCCTTATTGTTTTCGGTTCAATGGCTGAGACTTCATGTAAGACTTTACTTGCCCTTAATGGTGACAATGTAGCCGGCAGCTATGTTAAGAAGGAGAATAAAGAAGTCAGATATATTAACAATACTGCAACAACTATTATGTCTGTTTTCTGGCCTACCGTTACATGTATATATCTGTCAATCAGTTTTATCACATTTGCATGGGCTTTAACATGGGTTATATGGCCTGTTGCGGCTGTAATACACGCTATATTTAAGAGTATACTTAAAGACGATTCCGGGGAGGTGTAATTATGAGTAAACGAATTTATCTGTCAATTATATATTTTATTACACTTATATGCATAATTATTGGCGTTCTTGGTAATGTATTTAACATTTCTCCTTTTACACGCATAACTATGGCATCCAGTGGCAAATATATTGAAAATTCTTCCACTTATGATAATGTGTCAGGCATATCTGTTGATATGAATCTTGGCAGTGTTGAGATTAAGAAAGGCAGCAAGCTTGAAGTTATCTATACAGGTGCTGAAAAGTTTAAGCCTGCTGTATCTGTTTCTGGAACTTCATTAAATATTGAACAGCATGTAAAAGTACATCTTATGACTAATATCAAAAACTCAGACTGCACACTTACAATTACTATTCCTGACAATGTCAGTCTTAATTCCATTCAGGCTGACCTTAATATGGGTGATATGGATGTTAACAATATACATGCTTCTTCTGCTGATTTCTCTGTTGATATGGGTTCTCTTAAGATTGCTGATTCATCCATTAAGAATATAACTGCTGACAACAATATGGGCGATATTAAGCTTACAAACTGTGACAGTGATGCTCTTAACCTTTCCGTTGATATGGGCTCACTGAAAATAAGTGGTATGGATATTGATAAATACAGTGCTAATCTCTCTGTAGACTTAGGCGACATCAAGGTTAATGATTCTACTTATTCTCACAGCTATACTAATAATGCCGGCAGCGGTAAAAGTATAAATGCTGATGTTAATATGGGGGATATTAAGATTAACAGGTAATAAAGAACCGGATCGCAAGAAAATCCCACAAAGGATTCTCTCCGACCCGGTTCTTTGGCTTGTTTATAGTTTTATTAGATTTTAGCGTATCAGTTATCTTACATTCTTAATCTTACGTCTGCCTGTTACTGCTGCACCTGATGTTAAAGCAAGTGCTGCTGCTACGATGTAAGCCATCATGTTGTTAGAATCACCAGTCTTAACATCTGATACAGATGTATCTGAAGTACCTGCTTCTGTTGTGTTATCAGACTCTTCTGAACCAGAAGGTGTACCTGCATCAACCTTTACTAATGCATTGATTGCTGCTGTAAGATGCTCTGTTGCCTCATCAACATCTGCCTGATATTCTGCAACTGCAAGTGCATCGACTGCTTCCTCATACTCAAGCTTCATAGCTGCCCAGGATTCGGCTGTGTAATCAGCTTCGTTAAGTGCATCTGCTGCTGCAATAGCTGCTGAAAGCTTTGATGTATCACTTACAGGTGCTTTAACCTTAACGATATTAGCATCAGTTGCTTCAAAATCAATTGTAGTATCAGTATATCCTAATGCATATACAGTAAGTGACCAGTAACCTGTTCCATCATATCCTGCTGGTAACTGGCAGCGTGCTGAATCTGTAAGTCCAAGCTGGATTCCCATTACTTTGTGCATCCAGTTATCTGCTGCGAATTTAGTGCCATATGTAGCAACAGCATTTGTTCTTGTTGCATCATTCCCATAGTATGTCCACTTAACAGCCTGCATCATAGCACCTAATGCGCCATAACCATCACCATTAATATCAACTCTTAAGAATTCACCGTATGAACCTGTAGCATCTTTTACTGTAGATGTAATGTTAGCAGCCACACTTATATCCTGCTCTGCAAATGACTTTCCACTTCCAGTCTGTCTTGCAGAGAATGAATATGTTCCATCTGCATTCTTAACTGCTGTCTTAAGTCCGTTAGTATCTGCATTAACTGCTGCTGTATACTCATATGAGCTAAGCTTGTTCTCACCGAATCCACCGTATAACTTCTCACCATTCTTGACAACTCTGTAATGCTGCTCAAAATCAGCAAGATCAGATGTCTTAACCTTAACCGGAACATACTTAATACCAGTTACTTCATATGATACTAACTTTGTTGTTGTACCATCAGCATTAGTAATTGTACCTCTGTTGTATGAAAGCTGTGTACCATCTGTAAGTATCATCTGCTTTCCATCACTACTCCAGCCGGCAAGCTCATACTTCTTACCATCTTCTGTATCAATTGTTGCCATGCACTGGTAGCTTCCTCTGTGAAGACCATGATTGGTTGTTGCTCTTGTTACTGTATCAAAACCGCCTTTATCGTACTCACCATGTGTATCCTTCTCATTAGATGATGTTACATCTCCTGCGTTATATACGCCCTCGTTAGCCCAGTATTCCTGCCATGTAAGTCCAGCATATACATATGAATACTCATCATCTGCTGCATGTGTATCAGACACAAGAGCTGGAAGTGCTGTAACTGCAAGAACAGTAGCGGCTGCAACAGCAACAATCTTAGTAAAAATGTTCTTCCTCATAATTCCTCCTTGTTTTGCGAAGCAAAATCCGAACCCATTGGTGAGGAGAGGAATTTTGCCTCCTTATAATTTTTTCTATTACAAATCTGCTCTACTTCTTAGCCGATTTATAAGCATAGTAAAATGCCTTCTTTATGGCATTGCTTGATTTAGTAGCCCCAGAAACACTGTCAACACCTGATGTACTCTGATTTGCAAGAAGCTGTGCAGGAACCTTTGCATTTGCCATATTAAAATACTGCACATCCTGCGCACTCGCTTCTGATTCAGCAGTAACCGATGTAATCGTATCTCCTGATATGACTATTGTAACCGTTACATTGTAGTTATAAGTCTCACACACAGCGGAACCTGTATAAGTTCCATCTGCTTTAAATTTTGTATTAGCCGGTGTATCACTGCCTGAACCGCCGCTCAGCTCTCCACTATTGTCAGAACCATTATCCGGCTGAGCTGACTGATTACCACTGTCAGAACTATTACCTGATGAATTACCAGAAACATTATCCGAACCGGAATTATTGCTATTTCCCGACACTTCATTTCCTGCACCACCAGCCGGTGAGTCTGACTGTCCATCCGATGAAACTGATTCTTCCAGACTCTCTTGTGTTGTTCCTTCGGCATCTGTCTTAGCCGTACTGCTCTCAATCTCTTTGACCATTGCTGCAACTGTCTCTTCATTAAAGAAATCGTTCCATTCCTCATTGTCTTCCGATGCCGACACTGTCTGTCTTCCTGCAAAGCACGACACCGTCATCACTGCACATATAACCAATGCCAGTCCATACAGAACCGTCTCTGGTTTCTTACCGTATGCCTTTCCAGCTCTTGCTGCCTTTACTGATACAGCCTTTGCTATTCTCATAGCTGCATAGCCTAAGAAAACTATGCTGTAGATAACTACATTTGCAATATACATGCCAAGTCCAAGTCTCGCATAAGGTATGTTAATGAGCATAATGTGAACATACATTAGACCATAAAACACATATGCTGTGCGCTGTAACTGCTTCCACTTCTTAGCCTGCATCTTCTTTCTTACAGCCTGAAATGAAGTTACTGTAAGCACAAGCATTATTATGATAAGCACAAGGCTTATTATTGCTGCTGTAAGCTGTGTTGCTGACAATGCCGCCGGCTTAATAAAAAGCATTTTAAAATATGTCATTCCGTATGTGAAATTATGACACAAGACAAGTATTGCCGCTGTAATTGACAATTCACCTCTTATCTTCATAAGCGGTGCAATCAGCTTGCTGCCCTTAGGCAGTGCACCTGTGTACATTACTGCAACGAACATTGCCGTTCCAATAGAGCCTTTTGCAAATATTCCTAGTATATTGTTCTTTACAAACAAAGGCATTGGCAGAAACTCAAGCAGGAATACCACAATAGAGATTACTGCCGCCCCTATATAGTAGATACCCGCGTGTTTTTTTAGTGAACCTTTAAGAAAATATATGAATAAAGCTACGATTATAAGTGATATTATTAATAACATGTCTGCTCCTTCTAGTCTTTATATCAACGGTTAGTTTTCATAAACAAAAGTAATTTCATCTATCTTTAATTAGTTTTTTCTAACTGTTCTATAGAATATATTTTAGTCCCCGCATTTGTCAATACAGACTGTTAATAATAATTCTCATTAAGGCTGTCTGGTAATTATTTCCGCGTTCATATTTGTTGAAAAACTGTCAGCTATTCCCTCTGACACATATACTTTGATTCCATCATAAAGTATCATCTCAAAATCAAGCGAGCCACTTCTATACAACTCTTTCGCACCATCAAGCCCCATTACAAAAAGCGCCGTTGACAATGCATCTGCTGTTGTTCCGTCAGAACATACAATTGTAACAGAAGTCAGGTCGCTCTCTGATGGATAACCTGTCTGCGGGTCTATAATATGATGGTATACATGTCCGTCCTGCTCAAAATATCTCTCATATCCACCTGATGTTATAACTGCCTTATCAGCAGTGCTTAATACACCAAGATAACTGCTTTCACTGTCAGGATTCTGTATGGCAACCCTCCAGTCCGAGCCATCAGTCTTAGTTCCTAGCACCTGCACATTGCCTCCAAGATTAATGATTGCGTGCTCTATGCCGCAGTCCTTCATAATCTGAATCACCCTTGAAGAAGTATAACCTTTGGCAATTCCACCAAGGTCAATGCTTGCACCATCTGACAATGTCACCTGCTGCCCGTTAACCTCCACATTTGTATAAGAAACATGCTTAAGTACATCCGCAATCTCGCTGCTTTCAGGCACTCTGTAATTCTTGGTGGTAAATCCCCACAGCTCCATAACCGGGTATATCGTAATATCGAAAGCACCTTTAGTTTCTTTAGATACCTGCATTGCCCTGTTCATTATAAATGCGGTTTCTTCCGATACTTCACCGCTTCCATTTTCATTTATCTTAGTAACATCACTGTCCTCATTTCCTACCGAAAACATTGCATCAAGACGGTTAATCTCCTGAACTGCTTTACTTACTGCTTCCTCTGAATTGCTGCCATATGCAGTAAGCGACATATATGTATCCATTGCAAATATTTCCTGTGTACTCTGGGCTGTATCGTCCTTCTCTGGCTTGTTGCCACCACATGCCGTCAGAACAGCCGCTGCAAGAATTACTGTAATTCCTGACAATATATACTTTCTGATATTATATTTCATGCTTTTAAGTTTTATCCTCCATCTTATACTGGTTAGTTCTATAAAACTTTATAGCATAATAATTAAAATGTCAATCACATACGGTCACACATTCACCACGCAAAAACACCCGCAATATAATTGCGGGTGCTCCTGTAAAGAAAATTCTTATGAAATTAGATATCTTTTCTTCTTCTCATGTATACTGCTGCCATTCCAAGCAATGCACAAAGGCTTGCTGTAGTTAATGCGGCATACATTCCTGCATGGCTCATATCGCCTGTCTTAACTGTTGTATCTGCTCCTGTTGAAGTTCCTGTTGAATCATCTGGTTTCTCTGCCGGATTCTCGTTATCTGATGGATTTCCTTCAACATATTCAGGGTTCTGGTTGTTCTCACCTTCCCATGTAACATTTAAGTTATGAAGCATTGTTGTATTCTGCCATCCACCAGCTCCTGTTGTTCCTGTATGCTGTATTGCAACACCGCCAAAGCTGTTAGCTGCAATATCTGCTGTAAGGTCAACTACATGTGGATATCCCTTAGCTGCCTGATCTGCCAGCTGTTCTGTTGGTGTCTCAACATGAGCAGTGAGCTTATTACCTTCAACCTTTAAGCTGATTGTACAACCTGTTGCATAGCAACTTGCGATAACCTCATCAGAGATTTCTGTTACTGTTCCGTTGTCATATTTTACAAGTACAAATGTTACGGCATTAGATGATGCTTTAGTTCTTACTATTCTTAATCCGTATCCTGTAAGTGTTGATGTATCGAACTTGAGAAGTACATCCATATACTGACCTGCACTACCAAATCCCTGACCTGCTGTCTTAGCCGGGTCAACTACAAGCTCAAGTGACATATCACCATATGTACCCTCAACTGGTGTGTACATAATTCTTGAACCCTGTGTTCCTTCATATAATCCTGCCCCTACACAGCCATTACCTGTTGTTCCATATTTCCAAGGCTCTTCTGTATCAGCTCCCTGCCAGCTTCCGAAGCTCTCTGTATCTGCTGGACGGTTGTAATCTACTGTCCAGAAACCAGCTTTGATTTCTGACTGCTTTATATTAGGGAAGTTAGAGAAATCTGTAGAAAGGTTCTTGCTTCTTACATCTTTCACTCCGATTGCCTTGTCATATACTGTATTTACCGGTGTTCCATAATCACTTCTGATGTTCTTAGATTCTACCTTAGCCATGATGTAATATCCTACATCACCTGCTGTTAACTTATATGTATACTCTGGTGAATCATTTCTTGTTACTGCTACAAGTATAGGATTGCTGCCCTCTGCATCTGTACATCTGTACCATGAGATTGCAGACATGTCTTCTCTGCTTCCTAAATCAAGTGAGTAATCTACTTTAAGACTGCCCTGTCCGTCATTAGTAATAACTGGTGCCTTTGTAAATGCTGGTGCTTCAATCTTGCTTGGCTTTACAGTAATTCCAACTGCTGCTTCAAGACCTGACTCTGTAGATGCATTTATAATGACCTTCCTAGCTGCATCATCATTATTAGTACCTTCTACTTTGCATGTTCCGTCACCATTATCTGTTAACTTCACATATGCCTTATCTTCGTCTGATACGCTGTATGTTATCTTCTGTGTTGTATCATTAGTTCCATAGAAATAGTTAACTGTTCCTCCTATTGAAGCTGTTTCCTTTCCAGATTCAATCTCTGTGACATCTGATGTTATTGAAAGCTGTGTTGCAACTGTGTCCTGTCCGGCTGCTTTAATTACATCCCTAACTCCTAATGGATCCCAGTCGTCACTGCCCTTTAAAAGATTGTATGTGTTGTAATATGTCTTACCACCTGACACAACCTTGTAGGCATCAAGTACTGACTTGCCTGTCATATCAACGGTTTCTTTAGCACCCTCACCACCGATTGTGATGCTCTGTCCATTATGAATTATGTTGCTCTGATAACACTTTAATGAAGTTGATGGTGTTTTAGTCCATCCAATTGATATAGGTACACTTAAATTACTGTTATATACACAGTCTACTACGGTAATTGTGCCGCCTTCCTTAGTAAAGAACTGTGTAGGTTCAGCTTCAACATTTAATATCTTACAATTAAATGTACAACCTAAAAATGTTGAACCTGTACCATATGATGAATATAATGGTCTGTTTCCGTAGAAATCAAAATCGCATCCTACATATACAGCATTTGCATTAAGGGCATCATCTGTACTTTCAAAATGACAGTTGTTATAAAGACTTCTTGATGCTCCATTTATTGGGTCAAGATTAAGTCTGCTTATGAAGTTACAGTTATCTGCAAACATCTTGTCTCCTGAAACATCAGCAAGCTGTGCCTGTGTGATTGTCTCTGTTCTCTTTGCCTGATTAAGCTCACTCATAAGCGGATAATCAAGGTCAACGCTACAATAGTTACCTATTGTTATGTTCTTAACTGTAAGTGCACCGCTGCAGTTGAATCTGAACATTGTGTAGTTACCGTTAGAGGCATGTGACTGTCCTCTGTTTCCTGCTAATACAACATTATCAGGATTTCCTGTAAGACCTTTGATAGTAAGATATTCTGAATTAACAACCATTCCATAAGGTACTGAATATCCCTCGGTCTTCTGTACTGTATCTGTTGCTGCCGGATCATCAATCCAATACACATATGGTGCAACATATACTGTCATTGGTTTGTCTGCTGTTCCATTCTTTAATACATCTGCTGACAATGCCTTAGTAATATCGTTATATACATATGGGTACTGGGCAGCAAGCTCATCTGATAACGATCCATCAAGATATATGGCTGTCTCCGACAACTGGATTGTCTCACCCTGATACTTAATGTAAGTTCCACCGAATTCAACCGGATCAGAACTGTCCATTGGTGTGTAACCTTCTAATGTTTTGTTAATGTCTTTTACTGCTGAATACCTTGCAGTTTTTACTCCTGTTTCCTGTGCAAATGCATAGTATCCCTGTAATGGAGCTAAGTTGCCTGCAACAAGAACGCCGGTCATGACACTTACGGCAACAGAAGCAATAATTTTGTTTCTTCGTATCATATTATTCCTCCTTAATATTAAATTGTTTCTGCTTCTTAAGATGCTTTTATTATATTCACATTGTTTTTTTATAGATACAAAAAAACAGCACGAAATCTTTCAAAATCAAAAAAATATGTAAAAAATCAGTAACAGTTTCTCTATAAACGACCTATAATCAGTATATGATTTTGCTTCGTAAGATATTATTCATATACCAAGGAGACGGCAATGTACCATTTTATTAATGACAATTTCCACACGGATATTGCTACTGTGCCTCCATCTTATAAGATGAAACATTTTCATGAACATAACAGATGGGAGCTGATGTTTATATATTCTGGTTCCTGCACCCTTTATGTAGGTGATGAAATATATATGTTAAATCCGGGCGGACTTGCTCTTATCCCACCAGACATGGCGCACATGACTACTTACCTCGCCGGAAGTGACCATACAAGATATGTGTTATATTTTAATAATGATGATTTAAAGTGGATTGCTGATGATTCTTCTCTGGATATAGAAAGCATTTTCCATAAACATCCTGTTGTCCATATACCAGAAAGACGA
>ERZ809407.1343-NODE-1343-length-22239-cov-17.746709_pt1 | contig 22239 bp, 27 predicted proteins | sample MGYA00520792_ERZ809407 | MGnify/ENA primary metagenome ERZ809407 (study PRJEB31576, sample SAMEA3212665) | Homo sapiens | biome: human-gut; feature: human gut; material: fecal | place: Sweden | collected 2012 ...
CAAGTATCGCATCCATCTTCTCAGTAAGTGAAGAATCAATCCGAAAGCTATTGATAAAATAATTGTTAAGTCATTCGTTTTGAATGGCTTCATTATAAAACGGGGGAAATATGAGTAAGAATATAAAAAGAATAAGTGTAGTATGCCTATGTATATTATTGAGTGGTTGTAGCATGTTTCAATCAGCTCTGAATGATATCAAGGGCAATTTAGTAGGTAATGGATACACGATCTATACGTATGATAATTATGGTAGTGAAGTCATGGAGACAAGTGGAGATAAAATCAGTATTACAGGTAATGCGGTAGAGTCTACTTCTTATGATGAAAATGGACATGTTGTCCGTGGATATGAATTATCAAGTGTAATTACGATAACGGTAGACGGAAAAGAAATAGAATCATGTGGAGATACTTGTATTTTTGAACAAAAAGGCTTAACACCGGATGTGGATTTCACACAAGAAGATATTGATTCAAATACGCATGGACAAATATCAGACAATACGTCTGTTGCTCGTTTTATTAACAAGTATAAAAATATGTTTGGCAAAGGAAGAATTGTAGTCATTAAATCCCAATTAGGGCAGCCAATTGCCGCCTACTCTGGAGATAAGGTGTATTGGAAGATTCCAGATAATTTACCAAAAATGACGAAACTTATGATTGATGGTAAGGCTTTGTATATTCATAGAGCAAATTTTCAGATCATTGATAAAGAATTATTGGATTAAAAGAAATAAAATGAAACAACAAATTAGTAGTGCAAAAGCACCGAAGGCATTAGGATCCTATTCAGCAGGTGTGGCAACAGAAGGACTAGTATTCTTATCTGGACAATTAGGTATGAATACAGAAGGAAATTTGGTTAGTGAAGATGTTGCTGAACAAACCAAAAAGCCTTTGAAAATATTGGCGTATTATTAGAAGCTTCAGGCTTAACATATGATGATATTGTTAAGACAACCGTATTATTGAATGACATGAAAGATTTCGCGAAAGTAAACGAAGAATATGCGAAATACTTTGATGGTATATATCCTGCTCGAAGTTGTTTTGAAGTGGCTAAATTACCTAAGAATGCTAAGGTAGAAATTGAATGTATCGCAATCAAAAAATAGCCGTATGTTCTGAAACTTTATTATTGAAAATTTCATGATTTATGGTAGTATATAAAGAAGAGAAATTGGATTTGAAAAGGGACTTTTTAAATCCTTTTTTTAAGATCACAAGGAGGATTATATGAACAAAAATTCGTTATTATCCATGAGAGATCTGTCAGTTGAAGACATCTATAGCATTCTTGATGATGCTAGACTTTTTAATTGTTCCTTTAAAGATTGGCAATTACCGATGCAGAAAGCATTGGTTGCTAATCTTTTTTTTGAGGCTTCAACTCGAACACATTTCTCATTCGAAAGTGCACAGCACCAATTAGGATGCCAAGTAGCCGATTTTGCGGCAGGAGCATCCAGTGTCACAAAGGGAGAAACTCTTTATGATACAGTAAAGACATTTGAATCAATTGGGTATGACATGGTGGTGATTCGTCATTCTCAAGATGAATATTTTAAAGAATTGGAAAATATCAATATTCCAATTTTAAATGCTGGAGATGGTGCAGGAAACCATCCAACACAATGCTTGTTAGATTTACTAACTATGCAAAATGAGTTTGGCACACTAGAAGGCTTAAATGTAGTAATCTGTGGAGATATCTTACATTCAAGAGTGGCTGCCAGTGATAAAGAAGCTTTAGAAAAATTAGGGTCAACCGTTCGTTTTGCCGGACCAGAAGAATGGGAAAGACCTGGCTATCCAACAATTGACTTTGATGAAGCCGTTGAATGGGCAGATGTTGTCATGATGCTTCGTATCCAGAAAGAAAGAGGTTCTGGAATGGCCGGTATGACAGATAGTGAATACTTAGAAAAGTATGGTCTTACAAAGGAACGTTATGCAAGAATGAAAGACAAGGCTATCGTGATGCATCCGGCTCCTGTGAATCGTGGTGTTGAAATTGATACGGATTTAGTGGAAGCTGAAAAATCAAGAATTTTTGAACAAATGCACAATGGTATGTTGGTTCGAAAGGCCGTTATTAAACGTGGATTTGGTTTTGCTCCATTCAAGAAGGAAAAAGAAGTATGCGTTTAATCAAAAATGGTCAAGTTTTAATTGACAATCGTCTCGAAAAGAAAGATATTTTAATTGACGAAGGAAAGATCATTCAGATTGGTGATTCTATCTTGAAAGACTGTGATACAGTGGATGCCACAGGCTTAACTGTAATTCCAGGATTAGTGGATGTACATGTGCATTTTAGAGAACCTGGACACAGTGAAAAAGAAACCATTCATACAGGTAGTTTAGCGGCGGCACATGGAGGATTTACTTCTGTGTTTGCGATGCCAAATGTCATTCCTTTTCCAGATGATGTAGACACAATGAAAGACTATCAACAATTAATCAAAAAAGAATCTGTTGTACATACATATCCATATGCTTGCATTACATTAGAAGAGGCAAGTAAAGAAGTAGTGGATATGAAGGGTATCAAAGAATTAGGTGTACGCTGGTTCAGTGATGATGGTGTTGGGGTAGCTACACCAGAAATCATGAAAGAAGCCATGGAAAAGGCGAAAGAAAATGACTGCATGATTGTAGCTCATACAGAAGATATGAGTTATCGCAGACCAGGGGCTTGTGTACATGACAGTGAAGTTGTGACATCTAAGGGCTGGATTGGAATTCCAAGTGCTTGTGAAAGTGCACAATTGATTCGTGATTTAGAAATCACAAAAGAAATAGGAAACGCTTATCATGCTTGCCACATTTCAGCTAAAGAAAGTGTAGAAGCATTAAAAAACGCAAAAGAATCAGGTTCGAATGTAAGTGCTGAAGTTACAGTACACCACTTATTATTAGAAGATAAAGATGTGGCTGGACCAAACTGGAAAATGAATCCACCTTTAAGAAGTCATGAAGACCGTATGGCTTTGATTGAAGGCTTGGAAAACGGATCATTGGATTGCATTGCCAATGATCATGCACCACACACCTATGAAGAAAAGAAGCGTTCTATGGATAAAGCACCATTTGGGATTGTTTCATTAGAAAGCGCATTTGCCTTACTATACACAGAGTTTGTTCACCGCCAAAAACGTTGGACATTGGCTCAATTGGTAAATTGGATGTCGGCTGCACCTGCTAAGCGTTTTGGCTTAGAGAATATAGGACAAATTAAAGAGGGCTATAATGCCGATTTGGTTTTAGTCGATTTAGAACATGAATCTTTGATCGACGTAGATACATTTGAATCCATGGGTAAAAATACGCCATTTAATGGTTGGAGCGTAAATGCGCAAGTAAAGGAAACCATTGTAGATGGAAAAACAGTATGGAAAGGATAAAACATGGAAATGTATTAATGGCAATTGATGATGAGAATAAATAAGAAGCACTAGAATTGGCGAAACGCTTCGCTAATATTGGATATGGAATCTATGCAACAAAGGGTACGGCAGACTTATTTGAAGTTGAAGGATTGTATGTTCATCGTGCTAGTAAGATTGAAACAGAAGATGGTAAAAATGTTCTAGACATTATTCGTAATGGACGTGTAAACTTTGTCATTAACACAATGTCTAATAAGAAGAACACAAGTGCTGATGGATTCTTGATTCGTCGTGTGTCTGCAGAAAATAACATTTCTTGTATGACAAGTTTAGATACAGCGAATGCATTAGTGAAAGTTTTAGAGTCATTGAGTTTCTCAATGGTTTCTATGAATGAAATGGGGAAATAGTATGCAGGAATTTGCGAAGATTCTGTCGAATGTGGAAATCGCAAAAGATATTTGGAAAATGGAATTGAAAACAGATTTAGCAAAAATAGCTAAGCCTGGTCAATTCATTGAAATCACAGTTCCAGGTTTCTATTTGCGAAGACCCATCTCGATTAGTGAAATTAAGGAAGATATTTTAGTCATTATCTACAAGGTGCTTGGTGAAGGTACTTTAAAAATGACTGAACTTGAAGGAAAATTAGATATCTTTGGTCCACTTGGAAATGGTTTTCCAATTGAAGATAAAGAAGAAGTGTTGTTGATTGGTGGAGGTGTTGGTGTACCACCACTATATGAAACAGCCAAACAATATTTAAGTAAAGATGCACGTGTAACTGTAGTATTAGGTGCAAATGATGCAGGTAGCGTATTCTATGTGGATGAATTTAAGGCTTTAGGATGCGATGTATATATCGCAACCATGGATGGTTCATTAGGTACAAAGGGTACAGCATTAGATGCGATCAAAGAAAACAATGTGACATGTCCATTTGTGTTAAGTTGTGGACCTTTACCTATGTTGAAGGCAATCAATGAACAATATAGTGAAGGCTATATTTCATTAGAAGCTCGTATGGCATGTGGTCTTGGTGCTTGTATGGGATGTGTTGTAAAAGATGTAGAAGGACATTCATTACGTGTATGTAAGGATGGTCCTGTATTTGAAATGGGAAAGGTGGCTTTATAATGGATATTTCAGTAAAACTACCTGGATTAAATTTAAAAAATCCAATTATTCCAGCTAGTGGATGTTTTGGATTTGGTAAAGAATATGCCGAACTATATGATTTGAGTGTCTTAGGTGGTATTGCCATTAAATCGGCTACGCCACAAGAGCGTTTTGGAAATCCTACACCAAGAATTGCCGAAACTCCAATGGGAATGTTGAACGCGATTGGTTTACAAAATAAGGGTGTAGATTCAATTATCAAAAATGAACTTCCATTCCTTGCACAGTATGATACAGAAATCATGGCCAATGTGGCGGGTGCATGTGAAGAAGATTATGTAGAGGTTATCAAGAAATTAAATGATCAGCCAGTAATCAAGGCGTATGAATTAAATATTTCTTGTCCTAATGTAAAACATGGTGGTATTGGTTTGGGAACGAAACCTGAGCTTGCAGCACATGTGACAAAGATTTGTAAGGAAGCAGCTACAAAACCTGTATATGTGAAGCTTTCACCAAACGTAACAGATATTGTAGAAATTGCTAAAGCCGTTGAAGAAGTAGGCGCAGATGGTATTGTATTGATCAATACTTTAATGGGTATGCGCATCAATTTGAAGACGGGAAAGCCGTTACTTGCCAATGTAACAGGTGGCCTTTCTGGTCCTGCCATTAAGCCAGTTGCCTTAAGAATGGTATATCAAGTGGCACAAGCTGTAAATATTCCAATCATTGGTGTTGGTGGAATTACTTGTGCAGAAGATGTATTGGAATTCTTAAATGCTGGGGCAAGTGCTGTTGAAGTGGGTGCCCAAAACTTTGTGGATCCGTATGTATGTCCAAAAATCATTGAGGATCTTCCAAAAGTATTAGAGAAATATGGATATAAGAATATTGAAGAAGCAGTTGGAAGGAGTTTTAAATAATGAGTAAGACAATTGTAGCACTAGATTTTTCTAGTAAAGAAGAAGTTGTAGATTTCTTAAAACAATTTGATGAACCTGTATATGTAAAGATTGGTATGGAATTAACATATGCGTGTGGTTTAGAAATGGTAAAAACAGTGAAGGAAATGGGTCACCACATTTTCTTAGACTTGAAATTGCATGATATTCCAAACACAGTTAAGGGTGGAATGAAAAACTTAGCGAACTTAGGTGTAGATATTGTCAATGTACACTGTGCTGGTGGTATTGCGATGATGAAGGCTGCCATCGATGGCTTGAATGAAGGGGCTAAAGATGGAAAACGTCCTATGTGTATTGGTGTAACTCAGCTTACTAGTACTTCTAAAGAAGCTATGAATAACGAATTAGGAATTCCAGGTGAAGTGATTGATTGTGTTATTAAATATGCGAAGAATGCCAAAGAAGCAGGCTTAGATGGTGTTGTATGTTCCGTACATGAAGCTAAGGCGATTCACGAAGCTTGTGGAGAAGACTTCTTAACAGTTACTCCTGGTATTCGTTTGGCAAGTGATTCTAAAGATGATCAAAAGCGTGTCGCGACTCCAGCATTTGCGAAAGAACAAGGTTGTGACTATATCGTAGTTGGTCGTTCAATTACTAAGAGTGCTAACCCAGTTGAAACGTATAAAGAAATTGAAGCAACTATGTCAAAATAAGGTGTGAGATATCACATCTTTTTTTTACTTTTCTTGTTGAAATTTTTATGATTTGTGGTAGTATACTAGACAGGAAAATATAGTGATTTTTTTCAAAGGAGGATATCTATGATCAAGAACCCAGTCTTATTTATGAAAAAAACGTCAGCGGTTGGGATGAATAGTATTCTTCGTAGTGCTATACTTTTTAATAGTTCCATTTAAAGATTGGCAATGTATTGTTTGCTAATCTTTTTTTTGAGTAAATAACAGAAAGGACAAATTATGGAAAGACTTTTGATTTTAGAGGATGGAAGTGTATATCGCGGAACAGCGTTTGGTAGTGACAACTTCCAAATTGGTGAATTGGTATTTAATACGTCAATGACGGGTTATCAAGAAATTTTGACAGATAATTCATATTGTGGACAAATTGTAATGATGACATATCCATTGATTGGTAACTATGGAATCAACCGTGATGATAATGAAAGCATGATTCCATGTGTATTTGGATTTGTCGTTAAGGATTATTGTGAATTTCCAAGCAATTTCAGATGTTCAGAAACATTAGATGATTTCTTAAAACGTGAAAATATTCCAGGCATTTATGATATTGATACACGTGAAATCACAATGAAGATTCGTAACGTAGGTACCATGAAGGCAGTTATGGCTGATGTGGATGCCAATGTAGATGCGGTAGTTGCTGGTTTAAAAGCCGCTGATTTCTTACATGATCAAGTGGCTCGTGTTTCAACAAATAAAGTATTCCCAATCCCAAATCGTGGTAAGAAAGTTGTATTGATGGATTTTGGGGCAAAATTAGGTATTGTTCGTGAACTATCAAAACGTGGATGCGATTTAGTGATTGTTCCTTATGATACACCAGCAAGCACAATCCTATCTTATCGTCCAGATGGCGTTATGTTGTCGAATGGTCCTGGTGATCCTACCGATGTAAAAGTCGCTATTGAAACGATTAAAGAATTGATTCCTCAAACGGTTGTATTTGGAATTTGTCTAGGTCATCAGTTGATATCTTTGGCTTGTGGTGCAAAAACATATAAATTGAAATTTGGACACCGTGGAGCTAACCATCCTGTAGTTAATCTTTCAACAGGTAAAGTAGAAATTACTTCTCAAAACCATGGTTTTGCGGTAGATATTGATAGCTTGAAGGATACGCGTTTGGAAATGACACACCAAGCATTAAATGATAAGAGTTGTGAGGGCGTTCGTCATAAAGATTACCCATGTTTTGCGGTGCAATATCATCCAGAAGCAAGTGCAGGACCTGAAGATTCTCGTTACTTGTTTGATCAATTTATTGAATTAATGGAGGAGAATAAAAATGCCTAAACGTACAGATATCAAAAAAATCTTAGTGATCGGTTCTGGTCCAATCATCATTGGTCAGGCTGCTGAATTTGATTATGCCGGAAGTCAGGCATGTCAATCCCTTCGTGAAGAAGGATATGAAGTTATTTTGATTAACTCAAACCCTGCCACAATCATGACAGATACTGCAATCGCAGACCGTGTTTATATTGAACCTTTGACTGTTGATTTCGCAAAACGAGTTATTTATAAAGAAAGACCCGATGCCATTTTAGGATCATTAGGTGGTCAAACAGGATTAAACCTAGTTGTAGAATTACATGAAGATGGAATCTTAGATGAGTTTGGTGTAGAAATTTTAGGTACAGACTTACATGCGATCAATCGTGCAGAAGATCGTGAATTGTTCCGTTCTTTAATGCAGGAAATCAATGAGCCAGTACCAGAAAGTATGATTGTTCATACAGTAGAAGAAGCTGTTGAATTCGCAAAACGCGAAGGATATCCATTAGTTGTTCGTCCAGCTTATACACTTGGTGGAACAGGTGGAGGTTTCGCCGATGATGAGGCTGAACTTCGTGAAATTTGTGATTCTGGATTAAAGGCTAGTCCTGTACATCAATGTTTGATTGAACAAAGTATTGCCGGATATAAAGAAATTGAATATGAAGTAATGCGTGATGCCAAAGATAATGCGATCGTCGTATGTAATATGGAAAATATTGATCCAGTAGGTGTGCATACTGGAGATAGTACGGTTGTTGCGCCAGTTCAAACTTTGACAGACCGAGAAAACCAAATGCTTCGTAATGCATCTTTGAAAATTATTCGTGCATTAAAAATTTGTGGAGGATGTAACGTACAGTTGGCATTAAATCCAAATAGTTTTAAATATTATGTCATCGAAGTTAACCCTCGTGTATCTCGTTCATCTGCTCTAGCTAGTAAGGCAACAGGATATCCAATTGCGAAGATTAGTGCTAAATTAGCGGTTGGTTTAGGTTTAGATGAAATTATTAACCCAATTACTAAAACAAGTTATGCATGTTTTGAACCTGCATTAGACTATATTGTAACGAAATTTGCACGTTTCCCATTTGATAAATTCCCTAATGCAGATCGTCATTTAGGAACACAAATGAAGGCAACTGGTGAAATTATGTCGATTGGACGTAACTTTGAAGAATCTTTCTTAAAAGCAGTTCGTTCTTTAGAGATGAAAGTAGATCATATATACAAAAAAGAATTGGCAGGATTGACGAAAGAAGAATTACTTGAAAAAATCAAGAAGTGTGATGATGAAAGAATCTTTGCGGTTACACAATGGCTTCGTGATGGATATGATATGGAAACCATTCATAATGTGACGAAAATGGATGATTTCTTCTTGTGTCACTTATCAAGAATTATCAGTTTAGAAAAGCTAATGATGGAAAATCCCAAAGATGTTGAAGTTTTGCGTAAATTAAAGAAATATGGTTTTGCGGATAGCTACATTGCACGTAACTGGAACATGAAAGAATTCGACTTATATAACATGCGTAAAGAAAATGGAATCATGCCAGTATATAAGATGGTAGATACTTGTGCGGGTGAGTTTAAGAGTGCAACTCCATACTTCTATTCAAGTTATGAACATAAGAATGAATCAAAACGTACAGACCGTAAAAAAATCGTTGTATTAGGTTCAGGACCAATTCGTATTGGACAAGGTGTTGAGTTTGACTATGCGACAGTACATTGTGTACAGACTTTGCGTGAAGAAGGCTATGAAGCTATCGTCATCAACAACAACCCTGAAACTGTATCAACCGATTTCTCAATTAGTGATAAATTGTATTTTGAACCACTAACTACAGAAGATGTAATGCACGTAATTGATTTAGAAAAACCATTGGGTGTTATTGTTCAATTTGGTGGACAAACCGCAATCAACTTAGCCGATTCATTGGTAGAACATGGTGTTAAGATTCTAGGTACTTCACTACACTCTATTGATTTAGCGGAAGACCGTCATGAATTTGAAGCGATGTTACATAAATTGGATATTCCTCAACCACGAGGTGAAACTGCAGTAACAGTAGAAGAATCACTCGTTATCGCCAATAAGATTGGTTATCCAGTACTTGTTCGTCCAAGTTATGTATTGGGTGGTCGTGCAATGGAAATTGTACATAATGATGATGAATTAAGAGTATATATGGCAACAGCTGTAAAAGAAATCAGCCATGATGCACCAATCTTAGTTGATAAATATATTGTTGGTAAAGAACTAGAAATCGATGCGATTGCGGATGGAAAGAACGTATATATTCCAGGTGTAATGGAACATATCGAGCGTGCGGGTATTCACTCTGGTGACTCAATTAGTGTATATCCTACGCAGATCATCAATGAGAAGGTGAAAGAAACAATCATTGATTATGGAACAAGAATTGGTGAAGGCTTTGAATTTGTTGGTTTATACAACATTCAGTTCATTGTAGATAAAGAAAATAATGTCTATGTATTAGAGGTAAACCCACGTTCCTCTCGTACCGTACCATTCTTATCTAAGATTACAGGTGTTCCTATGTCTCAAATTGCGACTAAGTGTGTATTAGGTGAAAGTATTGAAGATCAAGGCTTAACACCTGGATATCATCCTGAAGATAAAGAAAGAGTCTTTGTCAAAGCGCCGGTATTCTCATTTGCGAAATTACGTAGTGTAGATACAGTGTTAGGACCAGAAATGAAATCTACAGGTGAGGCTTTGGGTAGTGATGTCAACTTAGAAAAAGCATTGTACAAAGCTTTAGTAGCTTCTGGAATCAATATTCCTTTACATGGAAGTGTATTACTAACAATTGATGACGATAATAAACAGGATGCTTTAGAAATCGCAAAACGTTTCTGTAATATTGGATATGGTATTTATGCGACGAAGGGTACAGCTAAATTCTTAGAAGATAATGGCTTATTTGTACATGTAGCGGCCAAAGTCAATGAGGATAATGGAAATGAAACGGTATTGGATATTATTCGTCATGGACATGTAAACTTTGTCATCAACACAATGTCAAATAAAGATAATTCTACAAGTAAAGATGGATTCTTGATTCGTCGTGTATCTGCAGAAAATAATATTTCTTGTATGACAAGTTTAGATACGGCACATGCCTTAATTAAAGTATTGGAATCTTTGAGTTTCTCAATGATTTCTATGAATGAAATGGGTAAATAGAGTGTGAGAAATCACACTTTATTTTTTGTACATTTAAAAAATTAAGTATAATAATTGTGTAAAAACCAAGTACAATTTACATGAGAATCAGGGATCATTTCATTCAAATTTACAGGCTTTCTAGGGATCTGTCATTTTGTCTGGTATTGAAAAGTAGTGTCAGATTTATTGCCAAAAAAAAGATATGGAATGATGACGGAAACAAAAAGTTTTCCTAGAAGATCAGGCGGAGAGTTCGAAACTCTCCCTTTTTTCGTGAAGAGACAATAAATGCAAATTTGCGTCTTATTACTTTTTTGGATTTTAATACATAAACCGAATGTAAGGTGTGAGAAATTAGCACTTAAGTGTTGACAGTGCTAAAAAAGTGACTATAATGATAATTGAAGTTAGAGATAAGTCAAAAGATATCCCATAACTTGAAGATAGATTTCATAATCTAGTAATCAGGAGGTGATATTTATGAAGTACTATCCAATGTTTAATTTATTTGATGATTTCTTTACAGGAAACACTACAAGTGATGTCATGAAGACAGATATTGTGGAAAAAGATGGAAACTATGAAATGAGCATGGAACTTCCTGGAGTTAAAAAGGAAGATATCCAGATGGAATTGAAAGATGGATATTTGAAAGTAACTGCTACACATGATTCAAATACAGAAGACAAAGATGAAAAAGGTCGTGTTGTTCGTAAAGAACGTGTTAGTGGATCTTATTCAAGAAGCTTCTATGTTGGTGAAGGTATTCATCAGGAAGATGTCAAAGCTTCCTTTGACAATGGCGAATTGAAGATCGTTGTTCCTAAGGAAGCACCTAAACAGATTGAAGAAAACAAATTTATCCCTATTGAATAAGGTATCAGGAGGCGATATTTATGAAGTACTATCCAATGTTTGATTTATTTGATGATTTCTTTACAGGAAACACTACAAGTGATGTCATGAAGACAGATATTGTGGAAAAAGATGGAAACTATGAAATGAGCATGGAACTTCCTGGAGTTAAAAAGGAAGATATCCAGATGGAATTGAAAGATGGATATTTGAAAGTAACTGCTACACATGATTCAAATACAGAAGACAAAGATGAAAAAGGTCGTGTTGTTCGTAAAGAACGTGTTAGTGGATCTTATTCAAGAAGCTTCTATGTTGGTGAAGGTATTCATCAGGAAGATGTCAAAGCTTCCTTTGACAATGGCGAATTGAAGATCGTTGTTCCTAAGGAAGCACCTAAACAGATTGAAGAAAACAAATTTATCCCTATTGAATAACTACAAGAATGCACCTATATGGTGTATTCTTTTTTTAAGGGGGAAATTATGAGGATAGAGGTAATAAATGAAAAGCGTTTAAATCATGTTCATTATTGTAGGGTACATAAAGAGAATCAGCAGCTATCGGGTTCTTTTTGGGTTCCTTCCAAATCAAAATCTAAGAATAAGAAGATGTTTAGTATCGAATTAAATGATAGGAATTTTTTGGTTTGCGATCCTGAACATATTTTTAAACAAAAGATTTCAGGAAATAAACCTAGTGAATGTATTCTAAATTTGATGAATATATTGATTCAAGAAGATATGGAGTTTCTTCAAAAATTAGAAATGAAGCTTGAAAGAATAGAAGATCAGTTAATGTCGCATACGGGATCTCATTATGAGTCGCAAATCTTTGAAATGAGGAAAACGATTAGTGCTTTTGATTCATATTATGATCAGATGATTGAAGTCGTACAAAATTTGCAGGAATTTTATAATGATACACATTTTGAAACACTAGAGAAAAGACTAACACGTCTATCGAATGTTACGGATCGTTTGGCAGAGTATTCCATTCAGCTTCGTGAAATGCATCAAACACAAGTGGAGATGCGTCAGAATCAAATCATGCAGTTTTTAACGATTGTGACAACGATATTCATGCCACTAACTTTAATTACTGGATGGTATGGTATGAATTTTAAGGCTATGCCAGAATTAGATAGTTCCTATGGATATTTCGTTGTGATTGGAGTCTGTATATTGATCATTATTTTAGAAGTGATTTACTTTAAAAAGAAAAAATGGTTTTAGCTATAAAAAATGCTTGTTTCAGTGTATGATTTTGGTAGAGAGCAGGTGTTTATATGTCTGTGAATATTCGCATTATGCAGAAGGGTTTCTTTCGTAGAAAAAAGTTTATAATCGATGATGTAGTTAAACTGTCTCACTTATCTTTTGGGGTTATGGATGAAAATTGTCAATTAATTCCGAATCAGATAGGGGATCATACAATCTTATTTGATCATAAATATCTTCAAAGAGGGATTGAAATCTATATTCAAAATCATGATATTTGTTTGAATTTAAGTCTTCCTACAAGTATGGATGAAATTCAATTGTTTTATTATTTAGTAAAAGTATATTGTGAATATATGGATACTGATGAATTTGTGAAAGACGATTGGCTAATGAACATAAAGGATATTGATTTGCAGATGGTGTATGATAAAAGAACGAGTGCTGATGCACTTATGGATTTAAAGAGTAAACTATCGGATCATAAGTATTTTGAAATCTTTGGCATTCTTCATCCAATTTCAATCGGGGAAAATGAATTGAATGATTTTGGTACAGATTTAGATTTGTTTGGGCAATATCTACATAATCAACAAGCTTTGGATGCATATTATGCCACGCCAAGAATCTATAATGCACATGGTAGAAGAATTGGTATGTATGCGCTAGGAGCTGATATTTTAACGATTCTTCCCGTAGAGCCTTATGTGGTATTGAATCAAATTGAAGGGATAGAAGAATGGTATGTATTTATGAATGACAGCCTTGTGAAGTATCGTGATTTAATGGGCTTCATTAAAAAGTTTGATTATTATGATGCCAATCATAGAATGGTATGTTTATCGAAAGAAGAGATTTCAGAGGCTTTAAATACGCTTGCTATACAAAAAATATGAGCAGCTAATCAAATAGCTGCTCATTAACTGTATCTAGTGTTCCTTGAAAGAAATCATTTTTTCCTCCACCGCGAACTTGATGTCTTTCTTTGAGTTGTAAGAATATATCTTTAGAGTTGGTCATAAAACGATAATTATCTTTTTGTTTAGAAACAAGTAAAACATAGTTGTTGCTAAAAGATACAAGCTTATTGTAGTAATACAATTGTGTATCTCGATCGAGTTCATCACATAAAATGATTTGATTTTCTTTATGTTCAATGATTAAGTGATCGATCATCTCTTTGTTTAATTGCTTGATTCTTTGTTTCAAAGCATAATTCTCAACTAATATACGTTGTACATTAGATGATAAAGCGTCAATGCTTGAAGACAATTGATTGGAGATTTGAATGGCTTGATCATGTTTTAAGACATAGTCTTCATAGGCAAGTTTTCCACATAGGAAGAATAGGCGTGTGCCTTTTTTGATTTTCATCGATTTAATGATTTTAAACAATCCCACTTCAATCGTACTTTTTACATGGGGTGCGCAACATGCGCATAAATCTACATCTTCAATTTCGACAAGGCGTGGTTTGGCTAAGTCAAGTTTAGCTCGATATTCCATGTTGGAATAATCCTCTAAGTAATAGGTTTTAACAGGTTTATTTGCAAAGATGACAGAATTCACTAAAGCTTCAATTCTTTTAATTTGATCATTATTTAAATCCATCGCATAATCAGCTGTAATTTCATTGTATCCTAAATGAAATCCGACATTATCCACATGAAATTCTTTGTGTATCAATCCAGAAAGAATGTGTTCTCCTGTATGATGTTGCATATTGGTGTAGCGATGAGTCCAGTCAATAATACCTTGTACATCACCATTTAATGCAGAGTGCGTATAATGATGAATTTCATCATTTATGATTTGTACATCCACTACTTCAATACCATTCAACGTTCCTTTGTCACATGTTTGTCCACCTTCTTCAGGAAAGAAAAGGGTTTGATCCAAGATTATGTCATATAATTCATTCTTTTTAACACATGAAACAACATGGGCATGAAATGTTGTTTGGTAGCCTTCTTGTTCGTATAGTTTTAAAGTCATATATATCACCGGAATTAATCATAGCATAAGTGATACAAACTTTGACAAATAATTAAAAACATATTAGACTAATATGGTTTGAACAAAGATGTTTTGCTTCCCAACCATCTTTAAAAAAACAGGAGGGTAAAAAATGAATAGAATTAATACGGAAGTTAAAGAAGTGAGTGTATTATTAAGAAGTATACCTTCACTTACGATGACACTTTTTATTGTTTCGGTCATCACCATGAATCTTTTGGCAAACAAAAGTATTAACTTGCCATTTAGCTTTATGGCACTAGATTGTGGAATTGTGGTAAGCTGGCTTTCCTTCTTATGTATGGATGTCATCACAAAACATTTTGGTCCTAAAGCTGCAACACAAGCATCACTAGTAGCTGTGTTGGTGAATTTAGGTATGTGCCTAGTTTTCTTCTTGGCATCAAAGATTCCTGGTGTTTGGGGTGAATCCTATGTAGAAGGATCAGAAGCCATTATTAATGGAGCATTAGACGGAACAATTGGTGGTACTTGGTATGTACTATTTGGAAGCACAATTGCGTTTATTGTTTCTGCCATTGTGAATAACTATACGAATTCCATGTTAGGAAAGATTTCCAATAATAACAGTAACTTTAAATCGTATGCATTCCGCTCTTATGTATCTACTGGTATTGGTCAGTTTTGCGACAATCTAACGTTCGCATTGATTGTGTCACACCAATTCTTTGGATGGACATTGGTACAATGTGTTGTGTGTGCCTTTACAGGTATGATTGTAGAAACACTATGTGAGGTCATCTTCTCATATCCTGGTTTCAAGATCCTACAAAACTGGAAGAAGAATAAAGTGGGTAGAGAATATTTTGAATATATGAAAGAAAGCAGTCGTTAAACTGCTTTTTCTTTTGTTTATAATTGTTCTAATAATGCTTTTGTACAATTATAGGTATTTAGTCTTTGCGTTGTTTCTAAGATGCCTGTTAATATTTCTTTCGTATCTTCATCGACCAATTCACCATTTTGTTTGTAGTCGTATATGATGATTGGCTCAACAATATAAACACCTTCACAAGCATCCTCTAAATAAATCGCATAATGCGTATCGCTAATTGTATATAAATACATATATTCTTCAGATTCATTGTATGTGCAAGATAGTACAGTGCCGACTGGATATTTTTGACTAAATGAAATAGAATGTTCCAAATCATGATTGATTAAATTTTGATCGATGTCCCTTAAAATGTTTCGTACAAAATCCAGAGCGTTTTTTTGAACAATCTTTAACTCTTCTTTCATGCATTCAAACCGCAACTGATCTACAACATCTAATTCTTTGGCATGGATTGGAACAACTTTGTTTTTATGATTCTTAGAATTGATTTTTAAACCAAACTTTTTCTTGTTGTAGGTATATAAATATACATATTTAATTTCATCAAAACGACTTTCCAAAATGGTTCCAACTGGATATTCTAATTCGTAAGGTAGAAGCAGTGTATTTTCAATGGAATTTAAACGTTTCTTTAAATAATCTGAATGAATATCATTTTGTTCAATCAAAGCTTTATAGATCGAAGCACATTGTTGTTCGGTAAATACAATATGAGTAGCTTTATCCATATTGAGTTTAAATTCAATAAGTTCGCATATGTGATTTTTAAATTTGTTGTAGTCAATACCATAAGATATGTTGTCACAATCAAATAAGTAGATGATCCATGGTTCTTCAAAAATAATGGTTCCAGGCGTTAATTTACGCTCGTATTGTTTTTTCTTTTCTTTTGACTTAGGTTTATTTAATTGTTTATTTACCCAATCATTTCGACAAGTGCAAGATACTTCAATTAATGTGTTAATATCTATATTTTCGAATGTATATGTGTTCGAGAAGTCCAAAGAGCGTGGAATGTTTTTGAATCTAAAATATTTAGAATCGATTAATTCACCGCCATTTATACACTTATACATTTCGTATTTATGATCCTTTTTCTCATTAAAGTAATAATAAGACTTATTGATTTTAAAAATATCACCTTTATGAATGGGTATTTCCATATCAAAATTTAATATAGCTTTTCTACGAATATTGGCGTAGGCTTTTAATTCTCTGGCAATTTGGCGTACACAATATTCATCCAATTCTTTATAAATATATTGGATATATGCAATAGGAATGACATAAGCACAATCAAATTGCACAACAGAATCTTTGTATAGAGCGTTTTGAGAATCATATACTTCATTGGTAAAAATATGTTTCTCGTAAGATCTTAATGGTTTAGGATGTGTAGCACATGCATATCCAAAAAGTTTATCCCTCCCTTTTTTCACAATTAAAAAAGGTCTTGTTGTATGTCCTTCAGGAATGGCTTTTAAAGCTTTATCTGTAACTGGCATTGTACAATATACTAAATCACCGACAGATATATGATTAAAAATATCTTCTTGCCAATCTTCATAAGCGTGTTTGGATTTAAATCCAATATTACAAATATTCGCACCAATCTTTAAATACTTTTCTTGTTGGAGTGTACACTTATTTTGTTTTGTTTGTTTTTGTTGTTTATAGAAAAAACTTCGGATAAATGTTTGGATAGATTTAAAATACCCCATTATGTTCTTATTCATGTTCAAGTCCCTCATTCAAGCCAACCATATCATTTTAATTGACATTATCGATGTCTAAAACATAGATTGTTTGAAAAAGTGAATAAAACTTGTTTAAGTAATGTGATATAAACAAGTTGGATGGTGAGTAGGATGAAATATAAGTTTTCAGAAGATTTGAAGTCAATTCGAGAAATTTTAGGACTTTCACAAAGCGAATTTGCAGATAAGATTGGAGTTGAGCAGGTTACTGTTTCAAGAAATGAATTAGATGATTTAGATGCATCAGCAAATTTTTTGGAGGGTGTATATGCTTTTGCGTTTGCACAAAATATTAAAATGAACAGATTAAAGGAAATGCTCTATCGAGATGATTTAACTCAAAATGAAAAATTACTTTTCCATGGAGCAAAAAGTGAAATAGTTGGGGATATAGACATTCATAAAGGTCGATATAATAATGATTTTGGACAAGGGTTCTATACAGGTGAAAGTTATGAACAAGCTATTTCTTTTGTTTCAGGATTTGAACATTCTTCTGTATATTATTTTTGTTTTGATGACAGTAATTTGAAATGCAAGAGATATAAAGTGGATCAAGAATGGATAATGACTATTGCGTACTATAGAGGTGCACTTGATGAATATAAAAATCATCCTAAAATAAAAAAACTTATAGAAAATACAAAGGATTGTGATTATATAATTGCTCCTATTGCTGATAATCGTATGTTTCAAATTATTAATTCTTTTATCGATGGCGAGATTACGGATGAGCAGTGTAAGCATTGTTTGGCTGCAACAAATCTTGGAATGCAATATATTTTTAAAACTCAAAGGGCATTGTCTCAGATTAAACCGTTAGAGCGATGCTATATTTCGGTTAATGAAAAAGAATACTATAAAAATATTCGACTAGAAGAGTCAAGATTAGGAGATAATAAGGTTAAATTAGCGAGAAAACAATATAGAGGAAAAGGAAAGTATATCGATAAAATCCTAGTATAAAAGGAGGTGCGATGCATGAGGGACATAAAGAAAATAAATAGTGATGGGTTGCTTTTGTGCGAGCTTCAGGCAAAAGCTTTTGAAAATTCTATAGATAAGATGGAGTCAAGTTCAGAAATATTTATTAGGCGATTTATGAAAAGTAAGATTGCAAAAAGATTGGATAATCAATCGATTTTGGATAGTAATATTCAGGCAAATGATATTTTAACGTTAGTGGATGAAGAATATGGGGCTACTGATTATGGTTCTGTAAAATATACGCATAATGAAATGTATTGGATTGGATATATTTATAGATATTTTTCATTTACCTACGATTTATCTTCTTCACAAGTTTACAAAATTATAAAACCAAAAGAATTGAGAGGATTGTTTTTACCATATCATACAATGGATCCATCTCAAGCAATTGAGAGAATACTAGAGGCAAAAGGAATGTTTATTGATGAAGAGACAGAGCTACAGCGTCAGTATGAAATATTCAAAAGAATAAGAATGAGTAAGAAAGATAAATAATTAAAGTGAACGGATACGTTGTATATCCGTTTTTTTTAAACATTTGATACGTTGGATGAAAATGGAAAAAATTGTATGAAAACGATTACAGACATGTTAATATGAAATTAGAAAAGGAGGACATAGCAAGATGACATTAGATTGGTTAGTTTATGCATTAGGTGTAGTAGCTGTTGTTTTCTTGGTTGGTATGTTCTTCAAGTATAAAAAGCACAATCGATATGCCGATAGATTTGAAGACACATATCCAGACGCAAAGTAAGATTATGAAAAAGAGGCAGAGAAAAAAGAATAATAAAAATGTCTTTATTCCATTAATTCCTGTTGAAATGACGGAAGAAGAGGTTAAACAAATTCTTAAAACTAGAAAGGTGAATAAATTGGATGATAGGCGTAATATGCATCATAGTACTTGTGATGGAGTTCATGTTTCAGATGAGCTTTTCTAAATGGGGATTCATTTCTATGGTTGTTCTACTTGAGATGGAGCTATCTATGGATTTTATATCCATGATTATTTACAAGCAATGATGTGTGTTGCAGATATTGGATTTTTTGTATGCGTATGAGCGTTTTAACAAATAAATGCAAAATTATTCGATATTTCATTAAGAATGGAATATTCAATGAAGAAAGGGCAATTGAGATTTCTAAGTTTGATCATAATACAATAGAAGCTTTAGTACATTCTCAATTATTAGTACAAGTAGATGGTCGTGTATATTTGGATAAACCATTGTATGACTTTAGATACAAAGAAAAATATATCCATTATGGAGAGATTATATTGTTGATCATCTTCTTGATATTTGCGTTTCATGCATCTTATTTAGAAACCGCATTGTTTAGGAGATAATGATATGAAAAAGAATCGGCTTCAAAGATTACAGGAAGATATGAATGAAGATCTTCAAAAATATTTAGATGAAGACTTGTTAGATACAACTCCAAAAAGAAAGAAGGAATCTACTTTCTGGATGAAGTGTGTAGCTTTATGTTTATTGTGTAGTTATGGAATTGCACAATTTCTAGGAAGAGTATTAGGTGATAAACAGGCAATAGTACAATATGGGCTTGCGGGTATAATCGTGATTTGTGCACTCGCTTTCTATATTTGGCTACGAAGAAAGTATAGGTAATGATTATGAATGATAAACAGAAAAACATTATTGATAAATTGAATAAGGATAATGAATCATTAAATCAAGGACATAAATCCATGGTGGAATATTCTAAAGGAATGATTTGTATAGGCTTATTTGTGGTGTGTTTCTTGATTTACTATTTTACGAAGAATACATTTTTTCTGCTTGGATTTTTATCATTTGAAATCTTTAATTTGATCTACGCAAAGAATGATAAGAAGAAGATTGGGATTGGTATTGTAGTTGGAGTTGTAATCTATATTCTTTTGGAATTGTGGATATAATCATATTGGATTGAATCCAATATAAAAGATGGGCTGTTGCAGCATGTGTAACAGTCCTTTTTGAATAGAGATTTAGTATTGAACGATTCATTGATTCATGTATTTCACGTAGGAAAACAACAAATGATACGTTGGATGAAAATGGAATAAAAAATTGTATGAAAGCGATTACAGGCATGCTAATATGAAATTAGAAAAGGAGGACATAGCAAGATGACATTAGATTGGTTAGTTTATGCATTAGGTGTAGTAGCTGTTGTTTTCTTGGTTGGTATGTTCTTCAAGTATAAAAAGCACAATCGATATGCCGATAGATTTGAAGACACATATCCAGATGCAAAGTAAGATTATAGATAATAAGCTTCCAAGACTACAAAATAATATAGAAGAGGAGGTGGACCTATGAAGAAGTATGCAGCGGCATTGCTAAGTGTATTCTTGGTTTGTGGATGTTCGAATATAACACCAAATAATGAAAAAGTAGAGGCTAGTCAGGAAAAGCTAGAGAATATGACAGCCTTATATACTGGTCTTGCAGAAGCGAATGAAACAATTGATAATAAGTCGAAGATTGGTATATGGGCCTATTATGAGGATGGTACAAAAGAATTCATTACACAAGGATGGACTGTCAAAGAGCCTGTCACATTAGAAGCTGGAAAGACTTCAGAGGTTACAGTTGAATATCGGGGATTAGAAAGTACGATTTCAGTGGAGTGCAGTGAAGTGGATGAAGCATCCTTTAAGGCAGAGTCACAATCACCGGATCAATCGGATTTGGAGGTTACACATTCTAAGTGGTATGGAAAGAAATTGACATATACAGGAAAAATCATAGCTCGCGTAGATGATAAAGATTTTAGAGGATACATGATCAGTATTTTTGATGATAAGTCTTATGTTTGTGTGCTTGATTTCAATAAAGAATTTGATTATAAAGAAGGTCAAACTGTTACATTCTGGGCATATGGTCTTGGGCGTGTGGAATCCAAAGGATTGTTTGGAAAAGAAAAAAGTTGTATTGCGTTTAAGGCAAAGTATATGGAAGAAGTATAATAACTATTTTATGAATTACAAAATAGTGAGGCGGAAAAACTTATGAATTTAAATGATTATGTTAAATTTAATGATTCTTGTAAACAATTTGAGATCGTTACTGGAACACAGGGAAAATACTCTTATGATGATGTGATAAGAGTATCTGTTTTAAATGAAAAGGCAAAATATAAAGGAAAAGGAATTCCATTTACAGCTGTACTTCCAGGTGGACCATTACCATCTGGCTTATTTCAGAATCCATATTTGTATGTTGGAGTAAAGATTGTTTTAAAGAATGAAACTGTATTAGCTATTTATGTGTCGAAAGAAAAGACAATGGTCAATACAGACCAGTACATTCAAGATCGTAAGATCGCAAAGAAAATAGAGGAGGTGATTAAAAATGTGTGTAAAATTTCACGATGAAGAAAATAGATTAGAAATAATGGGTGGTGCAAGCTGCTTATATGAAGAGATTCAAAAGTGTTCTATTCAAAACGAAGATGCAAATTTCAAAGGTAAAACAAAACCATTTACACATACAATTTTAGGTGGAGCTACATTTATGGCGGGTGCAGTAGAACCAATGATGTATGTTGGTATAAAAGTTGTTCTAAAAGATAATAGTGTGTTACCAATATATGTTTCCAAGGAAAAAGTGTTATTTAATAGTAATAAGTATTTAAAGGATGTCAAAGAAGCCAATGCTATATTGAAAGAATTGGAAAAAAGATTGCAATCTTAAAATTGTTGCATTCGAGGCATAGGGTGTAACAAAAAAATTGAAGAATCGATATTAAGTATAAAAAAAGTAAGGTGAAAAAATATGTGGAATCGACAACAAGTTAAAGAACAAGCCAAACAAATCATGAAACGAAACTATTGGAAAATGTTTGTGGTTACGTTGATTGCAT
>ERZ809407.1344-NODE-1344-length-22224-cov-8.711399_pt1 | contig 22224 bp, 22 predicted proteins | sample MGYA00520792_ERZ809407 | MGnify/ENA primary metagenome ERZ809407 (study PRJEB31576, sample SAMEA3212665) | Homo sapiens | biome: human-gut; feature: human gut; material: fecal | place: Sweden | collected 2012 ...
CGTTTGACTTTGTTGTCTCCTGTGCAACTGTTGTCTCGTTTGATTTTGTTGTCTCGTTCAACTTTGTTGTCTCCTGTGCAACTGTTGTCTCGTTTGACTTTGTTGTCTCCTGTGCAACTATTGTCTCGTTTGACTTTGTTGTCTCCTGTGCAACTGTTGTCTCGTTTGATTTTGTTGTCTCCTGCGCAGTTGTTGTCTCGTTTGATTTTGTTGTCTCCTGTGCAATTGTTGTCTCGTTTGACTTTGTTGTTTCCTGTGCAGTTGTTGTCTCTTCTGACTTTGTTGTTTCTGCTGAAGACTGTGCTACAGATGTTGTTTCCTTTTGTGTCGTCTCCTGCTGTTGATTATCTGATATAAAATGCATTTGTCCATTGACATTAACAAATGACTTAGAAATTGCTCTTCCATTACATGTAGATGTTAAGGTAATATCTGCTTTTGGTGCAACAACTATACCACATACCTCACCTATATTAATATTACCAGTTACATTAACAGCATTGAAAATAACCGTGTCTGATACATCAACATCTGTTAATCCGCCTGTATTCTTTCCATTAATGCTGAATCTTTTAATGTCTGCATCACCATCACCGCCAAGCAGATTAATGATAACAAACTGTCCCTGTGCTTTATTTGTTATGTTGAGCTGTCCTTCTCCATAATAAGATGAAACTTCTTTTCCCTGCCAGTCAATATAATTATTAGCATACATATTTACCACTACAATCTGCTTATTCTTAAATGAAGCAAGATCAATCTTTCTATCATCATAAGCACCAATAACTATATCAGCCTCCGAATCTGGTGTATCTGCATACGCCTTGAAATTATCGTATACATTATCAAGTGCTGCAGTTACATCCATATAATCCTCTGCATAATAAACATTGATTGTATCCTTGCAGTTAGCAACATTAATAACAGCACCTGTTCTTTTTCCGTCAGCATCCTTAATATAATATTTATTCTCTCTGGGTTCATAATCATAATCAGTTCCAAGTACAAGATTATTAAATGCATTCCTATCCACATTAACCTCTGATGAACCAGAATTATCAAAACTCTTGATATATGTTGTTCCAACGCTCATATCAAGCCATGCACTCATCCACTGATCTGTTATTACAAGCTTGTTAGTCGCGAAACATGTCTGATTGTGATTACCATTCTTAAATTCTTCAGCAACTACACCGTAAGGTTTTGCTACTCCTAATAATTCATTAAGGACATCCTGTGTTTTTGAATATGCGCCAGCTCTTAAAGACGTACCAGCAAACACAGAACCTGCAACTATTGCAACCAAAAGAACGCCAACTGCAGTTTTCTTAATCTTTGCATCCAAACCACTTAATCGTTTTCTAAAAAGCATTACTATCCCTCCAAAAATGTCTGAACCAATAGTTTCCCCTTAACTATATTTCCCTCTCTCAGCGTATAATAGCATTAGTACCAAAGTACTGCTTCCCCCTTTTTGGGGGTTTTTTATTCTACATTAATAAAACAACCCATATCCTGAATCAGTATCATTCTAGTATACGTTCCGGACATGGGTTATATTACACATTATTCAATTTAAATATTATGCTTCAAGGCTTCTGTTCATAGCTGACTCTAACGCATCAATAGAAGCTCTGATGATATCATGGTCAATACCAATACCAAAGTAATTCTTTCCATCCTCTCCTGTAATACCAACATATGCAATGGCACTAGAATCAGAGCCCTTCTTTAATGAATGTTCTTCATAACAGAAGATATCACAAGGCTTTCCAAAGTGACTGGCAAGAGCATTACTTACAGCATCAAGACGACCATTACCGCCATCTTCAACATTGCATTTCTTACCATTCTCATCAATAGTCACAACAGTCTGGATTCCATTAATCTGCTTGAAATGTACTTCAGAAATCTTGAATACTGGTGTGTATTTCTTATATCTCTTCTCAAATATTTCAAGAACTTCATCTGCTGAAAGCTCCTTATGATTAACATCCGATACATCTTTAACAGCATAACCCAGATCTTCTCTCATAGCCTTAGGAACAATCATTCCATAGTTATGTTCAAGAACATAAGCAACACCACCCTTACCAGACTGGCTATTAATTCTTATAACATCTGAATCATATGTACGTCCTACATCTTCCGGATTAATTGGAAGATATGGAACTGTCCATTTATTAGGATCATTTTCAATTCTGTAATGCATTCCCTTAGATATAGCATCCTGATGTGAACCTGAGAAAGCTGCAAATACAAGCTTACCGCACCATGGATGACGGTCATCAATCTTCATCTGTGTAAGTCTTTCAAATACTTCTGCAAGATGTGGCATATCAGAAAGATTGAGTTCAGGATTAACACCCTGCATATACATATTCATCGCAAGTGTAATAATATCTACATTACCTGTTCTCTCACCATTACCAAAAAGTGTTCCCTCAATTCTGTCTGCTCCTGCAAGAAGTCCTAACTCTGCATCAGCAACACCTGTCGAACGGTCATTATGTGGATGAAGAGAAATAATAACATTTTCTCTGTTGTGCATGTACTTAGACATATATTCAATCTGGCTTGCAAATACATGTGGAAGTGACATCTCAACTGTAGCAGGAAGATTGATGATACATTTCTTATCAGGTGTTGGCTGCCAGATATCAACAACAGCGTTGCATACCTCAAGTGCATACTCTGGTTCTGTTCCTGTAAAGCTCTCTGGACTGTATTCAAAAAGGAAGTTTCCTCCATCAGCTTCAGCAAGTTCCTTTAATAACTTAGCACCTTCAATAGCAATCTGCTTAACTTCTTCCTTAGACTTCTTGAATACCTGTTCTCTCTGTGCTAATGAAGTAGAATTGTATACATGAACTATTGCTCTCGGAGCACCCTTTACGGCTTCAAATGTCTTCTTAATAATATGTGGTCTTGCCTGGGTAAGAACCTGGATTGTAACATCATCAGGAATCATATTCTTCTCAATAAGTGTACGGCAGAACTCATATTCTGTCTCAGAAGCTGCAGGGAAACCAATTTCAATTTCTTTAAATCCAACTTCAACTAACATCTGGAAGAATTCAAGCTTTTCATCAAGACTCATAGGTTCAACAAGAGCCTGGTTACCATCTCTTAAATCAACCGAACACCAAATTGGTGCCTTATCAACATACTCCTTGTTAACCCAGTCATTGCACTTAACTGGTGGCATAAAATAGCCTCTTTCATACTGTCTGTAATCAAACATTCCTAAAACCTCCTGAAAATATAAATATGTATTGTTAATAAGTAAAGGCTTCCTTAAAGATAAGCATAAAAAAAATCTTTCGTCCATGGGCAATTCCACCCAAAGAGACGAAAGATAAATCTCACGCGTTACCACTCTTCTTCATAGCTATGCTATGCACTCACTGAATACGTACAACAAATGTGCTGCATTATATTCTGTCCACTATAACGGTTGGCTTCCGGCTACTCCTACTTCTCATAATGATTTCAGGTAGCAGCTCCAAGGCGAGTTCAATAAGTTCCTTCGACTGCCTCGCACCACCCGGCAGTTCTCTGACTCTGGTTCCTATCTAATAGTCCTCTTCACAGCATTTACTTATTATGTACGCTTATTATACTTGTCATTTTTTATAAAGTCAAGCATAAATTCAAGTTCTTCTTTGGAAATATTCTTATCAGAATATCTTGCTTTCTCATAACTTGCTGTAATTCTGTCTGCAGCATCAGCATCGTCAGTTATTCTGTTTATTGTTATATCCTGTGGCTGCATATTTTCAAGTGATTTACCATCCGAATCCCTGGCTGCCTTTGATGATTTTATTGCTGCTTTTCTGAATGCCTTCCTGTACTGCATATTAACAGGCATATTCTTAGCTTCTTCTGCTCTCTGACGTCTCTTTATCCTTGCTTCTGTTCTTCTGTCATTGCCAATGAATTCAATCTCATCACCATTATTATCCTGTGACTTTTTGAAATTCTTGGCATATCTGATAATCATATAGACAATAAATACAACAAGTGCAATTACAAGAACTATTGCAAATGCTGTAAATAATGCACTCATAACAGGATTATCAGTAAATGCAAGGTCGTTATCTCCATTTACCACATCATCATCAGTGACTGGATTCACGGAATCTTCGGGCATCGTAGAGACTTCTTCTTTCTCTCTTATAAGTCTTAAGAACAGCTTCAGCACTATCCTTACAACTGCTACAAAACCTGAACCAATCAGTGTAAATATATTGCCATAATCCCCACTATAGAACAGAATCATGCCAAGAATCATAAGTCCTGACACAACCATGACCATTATCATGTTAATTCCTGTAATTCTCTCAGCAGGAAATTCTGATTTGCCAGCATTACTTATAAACAGAGAATTAAGCTCTTTTAACTGGTTAGCAAGAAAAGCAAGCAGAACAAACAGCACAAATAATACTGTTTCATAGTTAACAAGCAGTCTGTTGCCTGCTGAACCGCCATAAAGACTTCCTGCGACCATAACCAGACAATACAGAGGTGACATTCTCTCTCCTGCCTGCAAGGCAGCTTTCTTGTCTTCCTGAGTTACATCAGCAAACTGATTCCCATAAAGCGGTTCATTCATATATTCAGTTTTTCTTGCATTAGCCACTCTTATGCTTACAGACCTTATACACACAGCAAGTACACTTACAAAATATGCTGTAGACTCTGCATCTCCATTACCAATTATAATGGCTGTTATAAGCAAAGCAGCATGAATCAGCATAAATAGAAAATTCTTATGTATATTCTTTCTTGCCGCATAAGTTATAATAACCGGAACTGCCATAAGCAGTGTTGCAATAATATAACTGTCAGATTTATTCGTAAGTCCCAATATAACAAATGCAGAAAATGCGAACGCTACAATACACTGGCTTATTATATCTGTCAATGTTCTTAGTGTTCTCAGTTTATTATAATTATAAACTTGTCCCGACTCATTCATATGTTATCTCCTGATAAACTTATTTCACTTCCCAGCCCTCTGGTCTGATACCACAATAATCAAGGCTGTATTCTCCACCAGTCATATATGGAACAATCCATATAACCTGTCCATACTTTTTCTCAAACTTCTGCATAGTCTGCTGCAGCTTCTTTCTTCTGCTCGCTGATATAACAACATATACACTGTTGTCACTACTCTGGACAGAAACATTTTCTATAAATGTTCTGTTAATAAGCGCTGCAAACTCTTCTTTTTCAAGCTTTAAATCCATTCTTGCAAGTACAGTATTAATACTTCCAAGATGTCCAACTCCTGCTCCTTCTCTTATACCAACTGCTTCCTTTGTGTCAACATCACATGCATTACTAATAAGCGAGACATTAATTCCCTGTCTGATGAATTCTTCCGCCACAGAAGCTGCAAGACTTATTGCTTCTTCATTAACCGAATCATATGTAAGCATTCCATCATCCTCAAGATTAAGAAGAATACATACATTACGGCTGACTGACTCATTATATTCATTAACACACAGATTACCTGTTCTCGCTGTTGCCTTCCAGTTCACATTCTTTAGGCTGTCGTTGCTTGTATAATCTCTTATTCCTCTGAACACAAATGGATCTTCAAGCATATATTTCTTACGTTCTGCTTCTCCTGATATTCTGCTTCTTATAAAGCTGAATCTCTTACTATCCACAGTCTTAGGATAAACTGTTATCTCACAGGTACTACCCACTTTGAGAACATTAATCTCATTCATAAATGGTCCGGCAAATGTAAGCTGTACGCCTGATATTTTGAACACACCTCTGTGATTGCATTTAACAGGAATTCTTCTTGTAATTCTCTGATTAGCCAGAAATGAGAACACATCATTGCGGTATGTAAGGTCCGACACACTTGAATTAGTATCTGTTCCAGGAAATTCAAGTTCCCTGTCCACCTGAAACTTAAGATTCACACATGGCAGCGGCAGACGTTTTTCGTTGGATATAACCTCAACAACATTAACTGTTTCGCCATTTACAACATGCTTTTTCTCAAATTCAAGAGCGACACCCAGCCCCTTATTCCAGTTATAACGAAATACAAGCTTAATTGCCAGATATACTATAAGTACACCAATAAGCATCAATAATACATTCATTATCTTTTCCAATCTTCAGTAGGAACTGCTGTGTTATTAACAACATGTTCTATAATCTGTTCTTTATTATCCATATTCATGTAACCTGTCTGTAACACAATTCTGTGTGCCCATACTACAGGTGCAAGTATCTTGATGTCCTCTGGTACAACATAATCTCTGCCTGCAACATACGCATATGCTCTCGCCGCATTTAGCATACCAAGAGTTCCTCTCGGACTTACACCGATTGATACATTATCCTGCTGTCTTGTCATCCTTGCCAGTTCAACAATATAATCAATAAGCACCGGGTGAACATATACATTTTTCGCATCTTCTTTCATTGCAACAATATCTTCACATGTTGCAACTGTTGAAAGTTCTTTAGAAGGATCTTCTTTTAAGAATCTGTTAAGAATAAGTACCTCATCATCTTTCTCTGGATAACCCATGTTAATCTTCATAAGGAATCTGTCAAGCTGTGCCTCAGGAAGCTGATAAGTTCCTGCTGTCTCAATAGGATTCTGTGTTGCAATTACAACAAATGGTTCTTCTAACTTAGAATATTCACCATCCACAGTAACCTGATGTTCCTCCATACATTCAAGCAATGCTGATTGTGTTCTAGGTGTTGCCCTGTTAATCTCATCTGCAAGAATAACATTAGCGAATACCGGACCTCTTCTGAATACGAATTCACCCTCTTTCTGGTTAAACACATGCACACCTGTAATATCTGAAGGAAGCAGATCTGGTGTAAACTGAATTCTTGAAAATTGTCCATCAATGCTCTTTGCAAATGCTTTCGCCATCATAGTCTTACCTGTACCCGGAACATCTTCAAGAAGAACATGTCCACCAGCAATAATACTTGTCAGAACCAGTTCTGAAACATTTCTCTTACCCACAATCACCTTACTTACATTATCTAATATATCTGAAGCCTTACTCATAATACCTCCTCGTAACACGAAATTTAAACTCAGATAATTATAACAAAAACACTGCCAGAACAGCAAGTGTCTGACAGTGTTAATAGGTTAAATAATTATGAACTTTTGATGAATTTAATTATCTGTAGGCATCTCCTGATTAACATCAATACCTCTTGGAGCAACAGGTGTTGAGAACACAATCTGTGTACTTGTTCTTCCGAACTTCTGAAGCTGGCCGATAAATGTATCAAGTTCCATGGTACTTGGGAACATAACTTTTAATAGCATTGAATAATTGCCTGTTACACAGTTACATTCAACAACATTAGGGCATGACTTGATAAATGGATAGAAATCCGGTTTCTGCACAGGAGCAACTTCAAGATTAATAAATGCTGTTATATGATATCCCAGCTTTAACTGATTAATCTTAACTTCATATCCTTCAATAATCTCTTCCTTCTCAAGTCTCTCAATTCTTGCTGAAACAGCCGGTGATGAAAGGAAAACATTCTCGGCGAGTGCCTTTAATGGCATTCTTGCATTCTGCTGTAATAATGTAATTATCTTCTTATCGATTTTATCCATGGCGTGAACCTCCAGATTATAATATTCGTTGTAAATGCTATTAATTTAACCAAAAAGGGGACAATCCTAGCGTTGTTGCTAAAATCGTCCCCTTTGACTTAAATTATTAACTTATACATAATATACACCTTACATAATAAAATAGCAAGTGTTTTTTCTTTATTTTCATTGCTTTTATACATAATATTTGTTAGAGTAGAGAAAATACTAAAGCCATTACTGGCAGAACGGAGACATTATGGAGAATAATAATCAGGAATATAACACAGTAACTCTTATGCTTGACGATAACACAGAATGTGAATGTGCAATAATACGCATATTCCCTGCTGGAGATAACGACTATATCGCACTTCTTCCACTTGAGGGTGAAGCTGCAGACAACGATGAGGTATATCTTTACAGATACAAGGTTGAAGGCGACAACGAACCTGTACTTGAGAATATTGAATCTGATGAAGAATATGAGCTTGTATCTGAAGCATTTGACGAAGAATTAGATGCTATGGAGTATGAAGATCTGTACGAAGAAGAGGATAACGAGCAGTAAGAAGCTCTTCTATAAAGCGTGAACGGGTTGTATCTTTGTTGTATCTCTGCTTGGGGTACAGAAGATACAACTTTTCTTTTGCCCTTGTCATAGCAACATAAAAAAGCCTTCTCTCCTCTTCTATCTGCTCGTCTAAAACCGCCTTATTATACGGTATTATTCCCTCACATACATCCATCACCATCACAATCTTATATTCAAGCCCTTTAGAGCCATGCATTGTAAGCATATGCACGCCTTCCATCGTGCTGTTCCTACGCTGAGTATTACATTGCTTAAGATATTCCGCAATTCCATCAAGCCATTGCGAAAGGCTCATATACCGAGATGCCCTGTGGGTCAGTTCATCAAGCACATTATATAATTCTTCCTTATCAGCCTTATGTTCATATATATAATCCCTTATATATTCATCATAGCCAATGCCCTTTCTTATATAATTAACCGCCGCAAATGGAGACATATTTCTTATTATATTAATATCAGACACCAGCTTTTCCACTTGTTTACTCATCTGTTCATTTCCCTCACAGCATCTCTTCAATGCGTTAATATCTGCCGGCTGTGTAATATATGAACGTGTTATATATCTGAGTGGTTTATTAATAATCCGCAGAAAATCTATTCTTTCCCTGCTGCCAAGTGCTATCCTTATATATGTAAGAATATCCTTACTTATCCAGTGCTCATATGCATCCTGTACTGCCGAATAATCACAGCATGGAATACCGTCACTTTCAAGCCTTGACATATACATATTCCCAATTACATTAGTTCTTGATAACACTGCAATGTCATCAGCAGCTATTCCGCTGTCAATGAGTCTTCTTATCTCAGATGCAGCAAATGCTTTCTCATCATTGAGACTATTGAATTCATATACAGATACAGTATCTCCTTGTGTATTGTACGTCGTTATATCTTTATAATAACGATGCTCATTCTCCTCTGCTACAGCCCTTGAAGCAAGCACAATATTGCCCGTTGACCTGTAATTAATACACATGTCAATTCTTACTGCATCACTATAATACTTATTGAAATCTAACATTATCTGTGGAGCAGAACCCCTGAATCCATATATACTCTGGTCATCATCCCCAACCACGAAAAGATTTCTGTATCTATCAGCAAGAATCCTCACAACATCAAACTGTGCCTTATTAATATCTTGAAATTCATCTATCAGAATGTATTTATATTTATTCTGCCATGCCCTCTTGTAATCCTCCCTCTGCATCAGAAGCTCGCGGCACTGTACAATCATATCATCAAAATCAATCAGATGTTTTCTTACAAGCATATCATCATATGCCCTATACATTATTCTAAAACTCTGTGGTGGAATACATCTGCTCTCATATTCATCTATATTAACAGCTTCACCCTTAACACAGCTTATCTCAGATAAAACACCAGCTACAGCTTCCTTCTCATCATCATACTCCAGTTCAAGCCTGCACATCTGGTCTTTCACGAATTCATGCTGTATCTGCGGCTTAATAATACAGTGTGCAGAATAATTATATGCTGCCTTAAGTATTGTAAAAAATACTGCATGAAATGTGCCAAACGTCACTGCAGAGTTTCTGCCCTCTGACAACCCCTTAAACTTAAGCTTCATCTGTTCAGCAGCAGCCTTAGTAAATGTAATAACAAGAATATCTGATGGATTAACGCCGTACCTTTCAATCAGATATCTTACCCTGTGTGTAAGAACCGTGGTCTTTCCAGAACCCGGTCCTGCAATTACCATGCACGGTCCTGTATTATGTTGTATAGCCTGAATCTGTGCTTCATTAAACTGCAAAAGCGGCACCCCTTATAATAATCTTATACAAACAAATGTATACTAAGATTATATAAGCATGCCGCCATTATGTCAACTTAATAATATGTTTTTTTATTTATTAATAACTTGTTATATTATCATCAGAATCATCAGTATTAGATATACTCTTGATAACAACATAATATTCAACCTGTGGATTAACCTGTACAAGCACCCTGTCACCCTTCTTATGCCCAAGAAGAGCCTTGCCAAGAGGCGACTCTATGCTGATCATACCGCTTAATGAATCAGCTCTGATTGTCGTAACAATCTTAATAGTCTCAGTACTTTCATCATCCTCATACAATACCTCAACCGTATTATTAACGCCAACCTCATCATCTGCTGATGAATCATCAATAACAGTCGCATTCTTAATCGTTCTCTGCAGATATCTTATTCTGCTTTCATTCTTATTCTTAAATCTTTTCGCTGCATGATACTCGAAATTCTCACTTAAATCCCCCTGAGCCCTTGTCTCCTTGACATCATCAAGTGCAGCCTTTCTTACCTCATGTATCCTGTACTCAATCTCTTCTTCCATCTTTTTGATATCATTCTTAGTAAGTTCGTGTCCCATATCTATCCTTCTTTCTTACCTTTAATCAATGAAATAATACGAGTATATTTTGCCCTTTTAAGATACATTTTTCAAGTCTATTCTGTCTCGACTTTATTACTTGTCGGCTCATCAAGAAGCACGAATGGCGCGTCATGTAAAATGCTCTGGCAAGCCCGATTCTCTGCCTCTCTCCGCCTGATAACATATCTCCCAGTTCACCGACATTAGTGTTGTATCCATCAGGAAGCTTTGATATGAAATCGTGTACTGAAGCCTTTTTGCACGCCTCAATTATTTCCTCATCTGTTGCGTCAAGCTTTGCAATTGTTGATTTACCGCTTCCGCTTCTTCCTGAAATTCCAATAATGCTTCCTTTTAGAACCGGAATTGATACATCAGAAATTATAGTTTCCTCACCATATGAGAATGTAACATTTTCAGTAGCTGCACCATTAAATTCAACTTCCTCACAACCTGTGATATCCTTAGTTACCGGCTGTTCATCAAGAATATCCAACACTCTGTTTCCTGCAGCAAATGTGTTCTGCAATGTACTTCCAAGATTATCAAGTGCAACAACCGGTCCGAAAGAACTCATCATTGCAACTACAGACACTAATTATTTATCAATAGCCTTTATCGCTGCTTCTGCTTCTTTCACATCTTCTATCGATATCCCTAACATGTCTGCCGCTTCCTCATATGTTCTTCCTGATAGGATATTCACTATTAATCTATAATTTCTTTCAATTGCTTTGCCAGCTCTGCTCTCCGCTTCATCAGCTTTTCGTTTTTCTTCATCAGCTTTTCGTTTTTCTTCATCAGCTTTTCGTTTTTCTTCTTCAGCTTTTCGTTTTTCTTCTTCAGCAAGTTTCTTTGCTTCATCTGCCAGTTTCTTCGCTTCTATTGCTTCCTGTATTGAATTCTTTGCATATTCTTTAGCATAATCTTCTACTATCTTGCACATTTCACTCTGACCTCCTTCTGTCTCCTTGAAATAGCTTATCGCATTGCTAATCTGTGGAAACTTATCATTATAAAATGCTTCTTTATTAAGCATTAACTGCAATAGTTCTGATTTGTCCGAGCCATCATTAACACAAGTGTTTGCAAATATTATATCTTCTCCATCTTTCACTGGAACGTAACTTTCATCATTCTTCATACACCTTGTTACATGCGTCACTGTCTGATTATTCTTTAAGACATCATACTCAGATATATATACAATTGTTACATCTGGAACATTCTTAAAATCAGCACCTTTAGGTGTATATTTTGCTGTCAACGCTGCCGCATGAAATCTTGTCCTTCTGATATCATCATTGGAATTTCCCTTCTGCACCTCAACATTGCAATATCTTCCATCTTGTGTCATGCATAACGCGTCTAATGTTATTTCTCTTTGAAAGCTCTGGACCACACTCTGTACAGAAACCTTCACAACCTGTAAATATGGCATATCAAGAAGTGTTCTTAATATTTCTTCACATACACCAGGCTTTTCTCCCATCAGTCTAAACAGTGCGTCATCTATAATTCTAAGATTAGCTGCTGTTTCTTTTATTTCTTTTGAATATTCTTTTAAATTCCCCATACTCTTCCCCTTTTTACTTACGGCAGGTAATACCACATATAAGGATAGAGTGATTTCATTTGTCTTATATATTTATTATATACTACTCTTAAACCTATTTGCAATAGCATTCCCACCTTATTATCGCATTGCGTAATATTATTTATATAGTATATATCATATATCATTTCTAAAATCAATATAACAGTTATTTTTATCGTATAAATATATTTTATTCTTTCTCTTGCACTTTCTCATAAATACGCTATAATATATAAGTCACATTTAAATATCGGCGTGTGGCTCAGTTTGGTAGAGCGCGTGGTTCGGGACTACGAGGCCGCAGGTTCAAATCCTGTCACGCCGACTTATAAAAAGCTCATGCAGATTGAAGTAATCACATTTACCACAATCTGCATGAGTTTTTTATATTATTTATCCAATTATTCTATACAAGATTATTTTTAACATATGCCAGTGCTTTATTAACAGAAGGTAGGGATATAACTACAAGAGTTACCACTGCTTCAAGTCCGATATACGAGCCATTGTAAACAACTGAATAAAGTACCGCACTATTAAAAAATTCTGGTGTATACACAGCAAAGAATATCCAGCCAGACAAGAAAGAACATATAAATCTGCCTATAACTCCTATAATATATCCCTTCACTAGACCGTGTTTTGATTTAGAAAATACTCCTGACAACCCAAGTGCTCCAAAGCCTAATATATAATCAAGAAGCACCTGAGGAATATTCAGGATATATGGATCAAGTAATAACTGCAAAACTCCATATGCAATAGCTGCTGTCAGACCAGTCTTTATTCCATACCAGTATCCTATAAGCACTATTAATAACATACTGAACAGTGTTACAGAACCGCCCATTGGCAGTTTAATAACTTTAATCATGGAAGTCGCAACCGCAAGAGCCATAGCCATTGCTGCAAATGCAATATGTTTTACATTCAGTTTACTATTATTATCTCTTGCAAAACATCCTATAGTCATTAATAAGACACAGACAATTATTAATACCACATATCCTGAACCTGTAAGACCATATGAAACGCTGCCATCATCAAGTATTTTATTAACTAAAAAATTCATAATCTTCCTTTCATTATCTCTCATTCTTTTATATCCCGTAAAGAATATCCACATTTTCACTAAAAGTCAAGCATTAAAAAAGAGAGCAACAGGTTTTTATCACCTGTTGCTCTCCAATATTTTGTCAATTACTTTTTATTAGAACTTACCGTTCTTAGCAGCTTCCTCAATCGAAGCTGATAAATCCCATAAGTTCGGGGTTTGTGTTGATTACTTAGCAAGTAGATAACAAGTACACAGCTTACCAAAACAAACCACAGCAAATCTAATAAGTCAAATCCGAAAATCTACGCATCTAAAATAACATCAAATCAACTCATATGCAAGTAGAAAACTGCGAAGATAAGACCGAACTCAAACTACCCCTGAAACAAGAAAAAACCAACAGAACTATCTCTGCTGGCTTAATCTTAAACTATCTTCTACTTTTCTTCAACTCTTTTCTCTCCTCTACAAGTCTTGTCTCTTCCTCAAGACCTTTATATACATACCCAGTTAACTGCCAAAGCTTAAATGGACTTATATAAAAATCATATTGCTCTGAGTTTTCCTTCTTGTAGCAGATACCTAAATCTATTAAACCTCTCTTCATAGCCTCACGAAGAAACTGCTGGTCTTTTCCCATTATACTAGCTGCGATTGTAACTGGTACATTACCCTCTGGAAACTCTGGAACTTGATATAACATAATAATACCTCCTGAAAAATATAATTTGCCTTTTGAAATAAGACACTTCTAATTTTCCAACTCAGTCTAATACTCAAAGTTAATACAAATTTCAGCTACAAAAGATAACTTCAAAGAAATGTAAGGAAAAAGACCAATGAATAACTCACTGGTCTTTATTAAAACTTGCTATATTATTTAAGAACACTATAAGACTTTACCACTTGAAATATAACTCTAAGTTTTTAAGAAAGCCTCAAAGGATACCCATTGAAATGTTAGTGACTTTCTCTAAATATCTGATTATTTCTAATTAGCTCATTCAAAGAGCTTGGTGTATAATTGTTTATACAGGCTCCTGCATTTAAAGCTCTATCAAACTTTTTCATATAATAGTAAGCCTCATTTGTTTTATTATGCATATGACCAAAAATATGATAGGCATCAGGACAAAAAACATTCCAATTTCTATCAGGTATATGACACAATATAATATGTCTCTGACAATCTATAATTTCCTTATAGTAAGCAACTGATACAAAATAACTCATAGCCTTTGAGTCTTTAACTAAATTCATATCATGATTACCCACAATTAAATGCTTTTTCCCCTTTAACTGCTTTAGATACCAACTATATGGCTTTTCATTAAGCACTGCAAAATCCCCTAAAAAATAAATTTGGTCATTTTTAGCAACTCTACTATTCCATAACTGGATTAATATAGCATCCATTTCTTCTACTCCTGAAAATGGTCGATGGTCAAAGTCAATAACAGCCTTATGCCCAAAATGTAAATCACTGATATATAAATTCATATATTACCACTCTCTAATATTACCTTTATTGCTTCTGCAACTGACTCTCCAATATCATCGCTTAAAAGCTCCTTAAGGAAACGACTACCCCTGACAGATAAGAATGGTCGCTCGCTTAATACCTTCTCAAGCTCAATCCTTGTATATTCAGAGTCTACATCATAATCTGCCATATTACTTACATCATCTAATAACAAAAAATATCTCTCAAGAATATCATAAGATTTGTCCAAAGTCATTATTCTCACCAAACCTTTCCAGTGCCTCCAACAGATCATCATCTTCCAAGTTAAATAAATCCTTGTCACCTGCACAATCAATTAAAAGCTGTCCTAAACGCAGGTCTGGGTACTTTCTCCAAACCTCATCAAGTTTTCTAATTACTGGTGTGATACGACCACGTTTTCTTGTAGTTCTCCCTGAGCAATGCACATATAACATACAGCCATCAAACTCGAAGAAATAACAGTTCTGTTTTAAATCTGACTCATACTTATTAACTGCATCATCAAAAATATCGAGAAAAGTCTGTAGTTTTTCATGTGTATTTGTATCATCTGTATAAAAACTTAAAATCTCCTCATCCACAAAATCATCACCCATTTTTACTTTGACTGTTTCCAGCTTAATATAGGTAACTCCCTCTTTTTCTAAACCTTTTAAAAGCTCTGCTTTGAAATCTTTGTTAAAGCAGGAACATATACTACCCCTGTTTAGGTAAAAACACGGAATATGGTAACTCAACCACATAAAATCATCTCCCTTCGCAGAATATCTGGAATCAAGGCTTTAAAGAGCTGTAATGCATTGATTGTATCAAACAACTCAACATACTCTTTATTAATCCAACCACCAAAAGCACAACTTTCAACTACATCTCTTTCACTTCGAATGGTCTCATCAACATCTATTACCAAGAAATAAGTCCTCTTTACATCATCAGCAACAGATGGTAACTCATTCAATATAAGCTTTAAATCAGGATTTTTGATTGAATTGACTTTTGATAACTTTACAGAATCATCTTTCATAAAATCAATCAGCATAATAGCTAATCTCCTACTAAAAAACTCTCTATCATATAATGCTGCCGAAACCAATATCTTCTTATTACATATAATCCCTGCCTCAAACCACTGTGAGTAATATGTAAGAGGAACATATTTAGCATACTTGTAACCAATACATTTAGCTATATCTGGTAGGTCTCGTTTCCAGTCATATTCAAACTTACGACAGTAATTAAATAAATCATTACCATAGTCAAAATTAACTGCTTCAAAATCTTTTACTGCAGATAAAATACCATAGACATAATCCTCATCCACACATACTGCAAGCAAGATATCAATATCTAACTTTTTCAAAGCATTGATAGATAAACTATCAAGATGAGTAACATGCGTATAGACACCTTTTTGTGAATTATGAATCAAGATAAGCCCTTCTTGCTCATATTTTCCTAACATAGTTATAGGAAAAATATTATCTAAGCTATCTCTGTAAACTGCATATCTATCATCATCATTAACAAACCTAATACTTCTACCCCTGAGATACTCTATAGATGCCTCATCTCTAAAAGGAAAATCATCACTATATGCTAATCTTCCGAATACACCATCAATACTCTCACATACTTTATAGCTGGTATCACTAAACATACTATACTGACTTGGATGATAAAGAATAACTTTAAACATTAGAATCACCTTCCTTTATAAAACCATTAAATAAACCTTTTCCATTGAATGCATCAGGAGAAAACAAGCCTTCTGGATGATTTTCTTCAGTTATACAAGTAACAGTTACTCCATGCTTATAAACTACATTGTCTATTGTTACAGGTCTACTGCCTATATTGTTTACAACCAGTCTCTTGATTGAATCGCTCATATGGTATGTGCTTACTGAACCATAAATAAATTCGTAGTGCCTGAAGTCAACTACCCCTGAAAGCTGGTATAGATAAGAATCCTTTAACACTCCTATATGTCTCTGACTACTTAGGCGATGAACTTTATCTTCATATTTAAAATGAACATTTAAAATGCCACCAGCTCCTATTTCAATGAATAAATCTCCATTAAAGATTTCCTTCTCTAACCGAGTAACAAAAGAACTTTCTTTTTCATGAGCTAATTTTATTGCTTCGTCTACAAAGGCTCGTGAAATATTCAAACGCTCCAAATTGTCTTTGGAAAATTCAGCAAACCTATCAGTCCATCTAATATCCTCAAATGAACAAAGGTATTCACTGCCCGACATTGTATGGAAAATGAAAGCCTTGTTAGGCTCATCAACCTCAACAGTATCAATCATAGTTGTAAGAATAGATGAGCAAGCTAAGAACCTATCATCATCCTTTACAGGAAAGCCTCCCAACACAAAATTTTCTAAAATTTCTTCAACATGCCATTTTGCTAACTTAGTCATGATTGTCTCCTATGTTTGGAAAATAAACTATAGTATCAAGCCCAAGTGAATCATAAGATGCACCCTCAAGACTAAAGTCTGTATCTTCCACTCCATTATTATCCATATATTTTGTAAGATTTATGATGAAATCCATAAAAGAATAACCTTGCTTTATAACTACCCCTAGACAGCTTCTTCCAAACATACCTCTGCCTGAATAGTTTTCATATATTTCACACTGCTCATTTTCATCTACATAGCTTCTAATAGCTTCCTCAACTGTCATTTCTGCACCTCCTAAACCAAATTCACAACTGTACCAGCAAGGGCATCCTCAACCTGTTTCTGCTGGATACCAATATATCTCTGTGTCGTAACAACACTGGAATGCTGGAGTAATACTCTCACCAGCTCTATGTTGTAATCATTTTCCACATAGACCTTAGTGGCAAATAATTTTCTTGCACTATGTGTTCCATACTGCCTTAAAGGTAGTCCCATCTTGGTAAATACCTTATTCATATGACGCTCCACCTGTCTCTCAGAAATATCAAAGAGCTTGGCATCAGCTCCAATGTTATTGGAAATAGCATAATCCTGAATAAAACTGTACACTTCAATAGGAACTGTAAATGTACGCAATTTCCCAGTCTTCTGCTCTTTGATATCTAAGCGGTAACGATTACCATCTTTAACAAAAGAACTCATTCGTAGTTTCAATGTATCTCCAAGTCTTAAACCTAAAGTGGCTTGAAGAACTTCTACTGCTGCAATTCTCTCATTAGGTTTAACAAGTTTCTTATCAAGAATAAATCCTGAACGCAATAAGCTGATACTCTCACGATACTGCTCATCTGTAAGAGCAACGCATCTCTTATTCATAAACAAGCAACTCCTTTCTTCTTATGATTTGCTGAAGTCGTATAAACTCGCTTAGGAGTTCGGATTGACTACCCCTGATAAGAGTACGATTACACAAACACCGTATTTACCACAAAGGTCGATTAATAGATATTTTAAGACCTCGAAGTCGACCTCGTATATTGGCTTATGTGGGCTTTTTATGAATTGCTTGGAATTATCCTTCGCTGAGAAATACAAGCCCTGTGTGAGCCTTATACAAAGTTCCGACAAGATTTAATAGTTATACGACTTTTTTGCGTGTGTTACTATAACTCTGAAATAAAAGCTAATCCAGTCGCTAATTTATACAAAAATGTTGTAGGATATTTGTTGGTTGTGCTTCATAGCAAGAGAATCATATGGAAAAAAGACAAGTGGAAAGATATATACATATATAAATAGGAAGAAACACGTTTTTCTTTACATAAAAAAAGGTAGCTCTGCTTGGAACTACCTCTAATTAAGACTACATGTTTTTTAAGACTGCGATACAAACTAAAAATATAATTAAAACAACTGTTAAAGTAAATACTGCAGTAGCTAAACAATGCTTATACTCCAAATTCTTAGACTTGCGATATTTAATTATTCCTACAATAGAAAAGACTACCCCTAAATTTGCTAGACAAAATATAAATACTGAAACAAACGCTAAATAATATAAAACTACCATATTAATAAACCTCCTTATCCTAAACCTAATCTCTGTCTTATAAATAAAACTAACAAATAAACCATTTGATAGAACTTACCAGTTATAAGTAATGTTCCAAATATAAGTCCTGTAATACATATAAAACAAATATCTCTATGATTTACTGTCATTCTATCCTGTTTTCTACCTAAACTGAAATTGGCTTCTCTTTCATCCATCGCTACATGTAAATGTCCAAAAGTAAGAATACTTAATACATCTAAATCTATCAAACTATTAATTTTATCAAACCAATAAGCAAGATAAAGTAAGAAAATATAGATAGTAAATATGATACCTACCCACATTACTATTATTCTCATCCAAGCTATAAAGCCACTTTCACGTTTATCAAGTTTAACCTTATTTTCCCATTGAACTAAACTATATAACTCATTCTGACTTAATTTATCTCTAGTTGCTTCATTAAGATATTCTTTCTGTATATTTTTCTCTGATAACTTAATATAAGTACTTATCTGGTCTTCAGTCCAATAACTTGACATTGTATTCAAAATAGCTGTAGTATCATTCATACCACCTGCATTATTACTATTTGCTGAAGCATCTCCAACTACCCCTGTACAAACTTCAATCATTTTTACTGCTTTCTCTGCTGAAGCTTGTCTTACAACTGAAGCTGAATCAACATTTGCTGGAACTTCATATTTTCTTACAAAAATATCTGCTGCTTCACTAGCTGTACTAGCATTTTGCATTGCATCCCTTACAGACTTATAACCTCCTTCAAGCTCTGTAGCCATAAAAGCTACCTGACCTGCCATATTAGGTATATGACAAGTTTCTTGTGACCAGCTAGTTCCCTTTGATATCTTCCAATGAGTAACTGTTATCTGTCCAAAGTCAGTATGCTCACTAGCAAAAGTACTTAATGCTTCTGCTCGTCCAAAAGACCACTGAATAGTACCATGACCTTCTCCACCAATTTCTCCACCTCCTGGATACTTATAAGTGCCTGGCTTCACATCTCCATAATCATATGTTCCTCCATCTTCAAACTCTGCATATGTTTTTCCTTCTTTAGTCCTTTTTCCACTATACCCCTCAAGTGCATAAATACTACCGCCTGATTCATGACTAACATTACCTAAAATACCTGCTATAGAATTTGTTGTAAGTCCATCAGCCTTTAAAGTGGAAATCATTAAACTATAATTATGTATTTCTTCATCTGTAACATCATCCTTACTACCCTTTCCTAAGAAATCTGCCAGATAAATCTGAAAACTACTTTTATCTGTCATTACCCCTAAGTTACCTTTACCATCCTTATAAATACCTGTGTCAGCATATACTGGTGTAACCGCTAAAACTAGAGCTGTAAAAATTGATAAGATACTTAAAAATTTCTTCTTCATGTTAATTACCTCCCTTGTACTTTGTCTCAAGCAATGTGACTAAGTCATATGCGTTAATTTTCTTTGCTTCTTCTAATGCACCATCGAATGGTAATTTTTCTAAAAATAACCTCGCTTTCTCCATTGAATCTAGATTTGATGCTAATAAATATTTGTTAAGCTTTCCTTCATCTTTACACTTCTTCTCATAAACTCTATATCTTTCTATTGCCTGTATAAATTCATCAGATAACTCCTTGCTAATAGGAAGATTAAAAGCTACCCCTGAAGCAATCTGCACTGGCTCTGTAACCTCATCTTTCTCAATGACTGGCTCCTCACAAGTTTCAACTTTCTGCTGTACTTCTATGGTAGATGCATTTTTATAATCAGCTTCACTAAGTTCAAAAGCTGTTTCATTATTTGCATTTTTAATAGCTTTCCTAGCTAAATCAAATGTTTCAGAACAACTTTCTGCCTGATGTAATACATCTACTCTGGAATCATTTAGCAAATCCAAAGACCTCGCAGTTAAAACTTTATACTTATAAGCATAAATAATAGTGCTTGATAAGTCTTGCTTAGAAAGAGCTTCTACTACCCCTAATAAAGCTGACCTATTTAATCTTCTTAAATTATCTTTAAAAACATTTGAAGAATACAAAGCTAAAAAATGAATTACATCATTAGCCTCTGCATCTGAATATGTACCTCTCGTAATATTAGGATCTGCTATAATCTTCTCAATCTGATTTGCAAATTCATAACAAAAAACATCTGATAATTTAAAATAAAAAGTTGTTGTTCGTATACAAGCCTCTGCTTTTCTCAAAGCTCTTAAGTCTAAAATTTCTACCCCTGAAATAGGACAACTTTGATTAAATAAATGTTCATACACCTTTTTAGAAAGACGAGCATACTTAGTTCTTAATGATGACTCTGCTTTAAGATTTAATCTCTCCATTACAACCTTATTAGTTAAACCTTTCATTTTCATGTCAACTAAAAGTCGCTCTGCTTCTGTCTGGTCATAATCTCCATTGACAATATAATCATCAAACTCAGCTAAAAAACTTTTAGCCAAGTTATAAATCTCAGTACGCTCTTCATCAGGAACTTCTACTTCAATGGTATCCTTCTTAATATCTCCTCCTGCCTTAAGTCGCTTCACAACTTTACTTGTTTCCAAATTATCTAAGCTACGCTGAATGTTTGACCTAAACCTAAAAATATTATTTGTGCTTGTAGTTTTCTTTGGGGCAGTGTAGCCAACAGATAAACCTGATGTGTTTTTGTGACTCATAATTTCATACCTCCTTTTGCATCGCTTTCAAAATTTTTTCAGAAGCCAAAAATACCGAAAATTTTGTTGCTAAAATAACCAAAGTGACGTCATTTTTTTGCGTCATTTTATTTTCGTTACAAGAGATATAATTTCAACTCAGGCGAAATGCGTCACATATTATGTTAGAAAAATTCAATTCTCAACTACCCCTGACACAATCAGAAATTTCAAAAACCTCAAAACTACACAAGTTAATTGAATCCTTTATGATAAATTTTCAAGTGAAAAATTAAAGACAACTACAACAAAATATTGAGTTACAAAGATATGTGATTACTAAATGGCTAAAGAAAAAGCACCCAAACTGGATGCTTCTTCTCATAAAACTTATTACATTGTAAGAAAATACTAGAGGGCTACTTCTTGTAAACTGGCTACTGCTTTGTTATGCTGTTGCAAAGCTTGATTTAAATTGGCATTTGCAACCTGTATTCGCTCGATGGAATCAGATGGAACTATAACTGCATCTGCTGACATATTATAATGACCTCTTCCAAGAAAGGCTTTATTTTCTCTAGCTGTCTGCTCTGCTTCTGCCTTTGCCTTCTCCTGAACTGTAGCGTAGGATTTAACTACCCCTGACTTAGACTCATTTGGATTTTCAACCTCAATATCTACAGGTAATTGACCTTGCTCGACTGGTTTGGAGTCATCTTCTTTCTGAGTAGATTTAATACTCTCTGCATCATTTACAGCTGATAAACAAGTATTTAAAATATCCTTGACTAAAGTTAAATCATTACCTGTAG
>ERZ809407.1348-NODE-1348-length-22199-cov-70.619129_pt1 | contig 22199 bp, 20 predicted proteins | sample MGYA00520792_ERZ809407 | MGnify/ENA primary metagenome ERZ809407 (study PRJEB31576, sample SAMEA3212665) | Homo sapiens | biome: human-gut; feature: human gut; material: fecal | place: Sweden | collected 2012 ...
TATCGGAGATTACCAACTTTTTTAGGCACTATTTCTTATCCCGAACTGAGGTAGAATCTACAAAAGGACGGCAGGACCAGGAATAAACATTCGCCAAAACACCAGAAATACCCAATGCCTTCTTGATCTGTGGGATATGATGTAGGCATACCTGTTCGAAAGCATAACCGCTCCAGGCTATTCTACTTCCCGAATTGCGCATGTTACTCCAGAAGTTCTTATCCTGCCCACTGTTATTTGCCACAAAACGGGTATAGAACAATGAGTATAAGTCAGTTAACTGATATAGGGCATCCCTTTCACTCTTTCCTATGGTAGCATATTTCCTGATAAAATCGCATTTTTTCAGATTCTCTAGGATTTCTGATAACTGTCCACCACCTTTCAGTTTCAACTCATCCATCAATTCCTTACGGGTCATCCCCTTCATTTTTTCAGAAAGCACCTCTACTATCTTGCGATAATGCTTGGAGTCATTAAAGAGGGAACGGAAGAGGAAATCGAATTCTCCACGTAATGGCGAATCCTGCGAGAAAAACAGTCTGTCGATGCACACATCTAACGGCACACCACGCTCCAGCATATCAAGATAATAAGGAATACCCCCCAATATCATATACACATCCAATACCTGCTGGCGGGTAAGAGCAAGGCCTTTCAATTCGTTTAAGAACAGCTCTGTCTCGCCCAGAGAGAATGGAGCCAGATAGATCTGCCGGGTAACGCGACCATACAATCCGCCCTTATCGCCTATAAACTTAGCCAACATCCACGTGGTGGAAGAACCACAGACGATAAGTTTCAGTTGAGGGACCATAGAAGCCCATGAATTCCAGAAATAACTGAAAGCTGCGATAAAATTGCTTTTGGGCGTATCCATCCAAGGCAACTCATCAAAGAACAGAACAATCGGTTCCTGCAGAGATAAGCCCGACAGATATTCACGCAAAGCAGCAAAAGCCTCAAACCAGGTTTTCAGCTTGGGCACGGTCTGCTTAGCATACTGCGCCAACGCCATCCGAAACTGCTCCAGCTGTACCGCACGGCTCACTTCATACATACCAATAAAGGAAAAGGCAAACTGGTCGTTGAATATTTTTCGAACCAGAAAAGTCTTTCCTACGCGCCTACGACCATAGATAGCTATCAGTTCTGCCTTGTTGCTTTTACAACGTTCCAGAATGAGTTTCTGCTCATATTCACGTCCTATCATTCCGTTTGCATCCATAACTTTCTGATTTTATTTCATTTATACTAAATTTTATCGGTGCAAAGATAAACAAAAAAAATGAAATCTGCAAGGATAGTACCGCCCTAACTATCTTTTTTAACATAGTTAGGGCGCACCTATAAACGATAACACCGCCCTAACTACCTATTTTTATATAGTTAGGGCGGTACTATCGCAAATACATCCCCTCCCCCCTATCTCATGGGGACAGTATCAGTTTTGAAAACGGACATTAAAATACCGTTTACCGCAAAAGCACAAAGTAAACTGCCTAAAATAAGTAATGCCCCACTAGCATGCAGCCTTTCGGCGCGCCAGAGGGGCTTATTATCTTTTATTTGTTATTTTGTGCGGAGATAAATCAAATCAAAATACATCAGCCGTGTTTTCATCGGCTCAACAGGAGTTGCAGGTTCTAGACCTTTATTGTGCAAGAACGTCCATTCCTCCTTATCTGACGAAAACAGAAATTTGAAACCATTTCGTTGATAATATTCAAACACTTTCGGATGGTTGACAGCATCAACAATGACATACCGGCATCCAGTCTTATTCAGTGGGTCTATAAACCATGATTTGATGAAATCCAACAATTCATCTCCCACATGATGTCTACTGAATAAATCGCTTACTGCCAACTGTCCAACCAACACTGCTGGATACTGCGGTCTTCGCTTGGCATTCGGAATCTTTCTATTAAGCTTATTCCGAAGGTTTGAAGGAAGTGAATCTACTTTTACACTCGAATTAGCGACTGTAAATGCGCAGACTATTTCAGATGTATCTGGTTTAACAAAACAATATGATTTTCCAAGCAACTGATAGGCATAGTCAGCATAGTCTTGGGTGAAGAACTCTGTTATGTCCTCATCCTTACAAGTGAAGCCTTTGCATTGCTGCAAGACTTCCTCTGTCAGTTCCATAAAATCACATTGCTCTAACATTTTAAATGTACAATTTTGAACGTTTTAATATAGCACGTGCCTTGGCTACTTGCTTGGAGAAGTCAATGGAGCCACGCTTTTCCAATGCCTCATCAGCTGCTTCAACGAAACGAGCTGCTGCCTCACCATGAAGGACAGGTATTGTTTTAAATTCTATTGCCATAATCTTCTTGTTTTTAATGTTATGTACTTATTTAATCTGCAAAAGTATGCTTTTATTTCCACATTACCAAACTTTTTGTTAACTTTCTGTTGAATTTTACCAAAAATTCCAAATTCACGCCTATCCTAGGAGAATAATGTATAAACTTGAGAAATCCCCAATCTGTAAAGTTCAACAGATTGGGGATTTACATTTTCTGAAACTCCATTAAAAACAAATAAGACAATGTCTCATAGGGGCAGTATCAGTTCCCAAAGCGTACATTAAAAATGCGATAGCACCGCCCTAACTACCTATTTTTATACAGTTAGAGGGGTGCTATTAATAAAAAAGAAGCAGGATGGAAGACTGGTCCACCCTGCTATTTTTATTAGAATACCTTTACGAAACGGTCGATATCGATAGAAAGGCCTACCATGAAGGTGCGACCGGTGGTCATCGCAGAACTCCAATAATAGTTCTTTGGCGTATAACCGAAAAGATTATCTACCGTAAAGTTCAGATTGACGGCATCCAGGAATCGCTGTTGAAGCGTGAACTTCCACAACTGATAACTGCTGTCATGCTTCTCGATGTTTGTATCAGGAGAAGACAGGTATCTGCCTGACAGAGCCGCATTGATGCGATAGAACGAACAGAGTTGGCGATCGTAGTCGAGACGCCAGGTGGCGGTATGAGGACGAGGCTGGGAGAACTGGGAATCTACACTTCTGCCACCCACATGGAGATAACTGTAGTCGAGTTTCACACCTAGACCCATATCCGAACGGTACTGGGCACTGAAGTCAATGCCGCTCACCTCGACTCCATCCTCGTTGCAATAACGCGAAGCCACATCCGGCTGACCGGTTCCCGGGATATAATCGGCATAATCCTCGGTAGTGATGCGCTTATCATACTTATTATAATAGCCCATCAGGGTAAGACTATACTGACCGGTAAAGAAGCCAGCATTCTTCACCCTTCCGGTATGCTCAAGCACCAGGTTGTAGTTGTTGCTCTTCTCCGGCTTCAGATCCGGATTACCGTAAATCATCTGCATACCTGCCATATCAAAGTTCATATACATCTCCTTGAGCGTTGGGGCCCGGAATCCGCCGGCATAGTTGGCACGGATGGAGAAACCCTTCCACTTGGTCATCAGAGCCAGACGACCGGTAGTGGCATGCTGGCTGGATGCAGAGAAGTAATCATGACGAAGACTTGCCACGATGTTCAACCACTGCAAAGGATTGTAATCGAACTGGGCGAAGGCATCGTATGAGTTCTGAGTCTTGGAACCATTGTTGGCAAACTGATAGGTGGTGAGATAATCGTTCAGGAAATCAGCACCTGCCGTCAATGTGTTCTTGCCGAAGATATGGGAATAGAGGGCACGGACGGTGTTCTGACGGTTGGTATAATCGTGGTCGTGAGTACGCTCATCATTCACATATCGAGCCTTGTCATACTGGTCGAAGCCATAAGAAATCTCCAGATTATCATTCTCCGAGAGATTCATCACGGTCTTCAGTCCGGCAGAATAATCCATGTAATGATCATCGTAGTTGCTGCGCTTGCTGATACGATTGAAATAACCGCCACGACCTATCAGCTTCACCTTGTCAGAGAGCTTGTAGGTAAGTCGCTCTTTCACATTGAAGGTCTCGCCACCATAGATGTGGAGGATGTTGGATTCTGTATCGAAAGGACTGGTGAGCTGAACCCCATCCGATGTGGTGCGCTGGATGCTGGTCTGCGAATTCCATTTTCCGGCATTGAAGCTGAAGCTTCCACCGTGGCGCCACTCCTTGTTGAAGTCGTTGTAGCGGGTATTGACATTGGCAGTCCAAGGCTCGCTGTTTTCACGGGAGATGATGTTGACAACTCCGGCTACGGCATTGGCGCCATAGAGCGCCGAAGCTGCACCCTTTACTATCTCGATACGTCCTACATTATCCAAGTTCAGACGACTATAATCAACATTATCCATGGTTTCGCCAGCCAATCGCTCGCCATCTACGAGGAAGAGCACAGCATTTCCACCGAAACCATTCATGTTGAGAGAAGTCTCCTGATTCATGGCATAGCCGAATTCCAGACCCGGCATCTGCTCGGTGAGGAGGTCCTGGATATTGGTAGCATCAGCTATCTTGATATCATTGGCGGTAATCAGACGGGTTACCACAGGAGCATCCTTCAGCGCCTTCGGAGTTCGGGTTGCGGTAATCACCACCTGATCGAGGGCTGTAGCATCCGGTTGAAGGCGAAGCACATGCTGTTCACCTTTTCTCTCATCCGCTTTCAGTACGAAAGTCTGAGTCTGATAGCCCACAAAGCTCACCTTCACTCTCACCGCTCCATCCTTGCTGTAAGGAATACGGAAATATCCGTCTTCATCAGTTGTTACCCCACTCTTTGCATGCAAAATCTGGACTGTAGCACCCGCCAGAGGTGCGCCCGAATCATCGAGCACCCTACCCACGACATCGCCCTGGGTTTCGGCTTTCAGATTCAGGCACAATCCGCAAAGGATCAGGAATAGTGCGAATATCTTTTGTTTCATCGAATTATATCAAAGTTTATCCTGAAACAATCCTTTTATTTTGTACAAACAAACTTAGCAATCATCGGCATAGGCATCTTGCCATACTGCACGGAATAGTTGACGGTCAGGGTGTTGTCCCTTAATGTACCCTGCAAAGTAACGGTATAGTTCTTCTCAGCACCATTTACGGTAATAGTACCGGCATAGCTTTCCTGAGAGAAAGCAAAAGCACCGTTAGAACCTGAAACCTTCACAGCAGGAATCTCCAGAGCAGGAAGAGCCATCATGCCCTCGCCACAAGCAGGTAAGGTAACCTTGACTGTAGCATCATCAACAGCCTCAATCTTCATGGTAAGGTTATCGTATGTAGAAGCCTCGCCCATTACGGTCATATCCAAACTTCCGGTATAGATACCCGCTATTTCCTTTGCCGCAGCTACTGCTACAGGCTCATCATCGCTGCTGCAAGAGCTGAATGCTACACACATAGAAACCAAAGCCAACATCATGGCCATCATTGTCTTAAACTTTTTCATTTTTCTTTATTTTTCTTTTAGTTACAATATTATTTATTCAAGTTCAGAAGTTAAAGGAGTTATCGCTCCCTACGGTCGCTGAGGAGTTAAGACAATAGTCTTTTTGGCGTAGTTTTTAAGCAGCAAGACATACGTCTTAACTCCTTAACTTCTTTAACTCCTTTAACTTCCTGATATACGGAAATTCAATTATTTATCTTCCGGAACATAGATGATTTCGCCATTCTCCAACTGGTAAGCAATGCCTACCTTCTTTCCCTTGTTGCCCGACTTCTTACTCTGGTCTTCTGAAGGGGTATAGCGATTTATCTTCTGTCCATCCTTGGTAATGATTTCCATATTCTCCTTGCCAGGGTTCTTCACCATCGTGAAGTTATCCTTGCTGAACATTTCCGTCATATTATAGCGCGAAACGAGTGCCACCATCAGGGCAAGGGCAAACACCATCGCCACATCGAAGAGGTTGCTCACTACGCTCATCGGATCATCATCCTCGCCATCATGCGCAAGCCTATTTCTGCGTCTCTGTCTCATAAATTATATATCTTTACTTTTTTACCTTTAAAAGCCTTTTTACTTTTCCTCCAAAAGATCTGCCATAAACTCGAGGTTGCTCATATCCTCGGTGTACCAGCGGTTCTTGGTCTGCTTGGTTACGAAACCGATGGCTGCAGAGAACAATCCCACTACGGTGGTAGCGAAAGCCACCTGCATATTGTAAGCCATCGAAGCAATATCGCCGGTAGAAAGACCTACCAGGGCAGGACCCATCGGAATCAAGGTACCCATCAAACCGAGCATCGGACCCATCTTCAGGAGAGTAGAAGGAAGAGAAAGATCCTTCTCAACAAACTGGGCATACTGGTCGAGGATGCGGTTCACCTGCGCCTTGCTCTGACGGTTGTCCACGAGTTTCTTCATATAAGAAACGATGACAGCCTGCTTGTTCTTTGGCAAGCGATCGCCCAGGGTATCGATGTTATCGAACGTCAGGGTGTTCATCTGTTCACGAATCTCCGCACCCGACTTGCGCTTTACAAGATACTGTCCGAAGAAACCTCCAAGGAGCAGCAAGGCTCTGAGGAAGAAGAAAATCAACAAAATAATCACAGGAACCAGCATGCCTGTGGAAATCCAAAACAATACGTCTGATATGTAATTCATTATACTCTATATTTTTTAATTTGATAATTGTAAATTGCCCATCCTATCGCCATTCCTACGATGACGATGGCGATGACGCCGAGAAGCGAGAGGGCATCGAAACTGTTGAATCCTGCCACTGCTGTCCTGCCATTCACCGTACCGATGATGCCCATCAATCCGAGCAGCACCTCTACCAGGAAAAGCAGTTCCAAGCGGATAGGTCGCTCCGGCAAGAGCCATCTCAAACCGTAGGTGAATACCGGTATCAAGACCAGCAGTACTACGGCAAGCACCCATGCCACTACCTGGAACGATACGCCAGGAAGCAGGAAGATGGTCATCACCAGAACACTGAACAGCACTGGGAAAACCAGCAAACCCGGGAAATACTTCAGGAAGATGAAGAACACCCATTTGCGGCGACTCACATGTTCTGAAGTCTTCAGATCTACGTGGTGCACACAGAAAAGCATCGTGAGTGCCACGTCGATACTCAGCAGCACCGCCATATCGAGCATCAGCTTCTGGTCGGCTATCCAAGCCGCAATCTGCGTCTTCGACTGCTCGATGGCGAATGGCCAGGTCATTCCCACGAAGAAGGCTACGAGCACCGAGATGATCATAATCTCCTTCACTCCGTGGAAGGTCTGCTTCAGCACAAAACTGAAGCAAACCAATATCATCATTACTAAAACTAATGTCTCCATTTCTATTCAACCATATTCTTTCTTCTTCTGCGAATCAGAATCGCCAACATCACGAATGCTACGATGACGATGACACCTACAACGATGCCGCTCACCACAGTGGTGGTCTTCTGAGCTTCCTCATTCAGCGTCTCCTTCTTCATCACCATACCCTTATCGCTGCTGTTCTTCGCAGCCTCAGCATCGCGGATCTGCTCTACATTCTGCTGATATTCCTTGGCAGAAGCTGCATCGGTCTTGCTGGCGATATAGTTGCGGAGCTTGGCATTGTCGCAGACAAAACCGGAGCATGAAGGCTTATACTTGTTCACGGTCTCGGTATGGAGCTTGGCAATGTCCTTGAGCTGCTGAGGAGTAGCCTTCCACATTCCCTTGCGGGCACTCTCCATCATCACGGCGGTCATCTCCATCAGCGCTGCCGGATTCTGCTTGTCGAAGAACTCCTTGGTACCGAGATTGTACTTGTCCTTGACATATACATTATAGATCTCGTCCCACATCTCCTTGTCGATTGCCTTTGGCTTCATCACATTCCAGCCGTAGGTATTGGTTACGATTTCTGCGAATGTGCTGGCACTGCTGGCTCCACCCTTCATCTTCTCCTTGATATAGGCAGGATTGAAGATGGTGGTTCTGCCCTCGATGCCGATAGCCTCCTTCACCTCCTGCATTCTCATATTGCTATGGTTGCGATAGTCGGCGAGATAAGCATCCGGATCCTTACCGGTTACGTTGCGGACTGCGAGGTTCATACCTCCCATAAACTCATATACGTGGTCGAGACTCAAGGCGCCCCAAGTGTTGCTCTGTCGTGGCTGAACTACCACATCAGTACGGGTCAGCGCTGCCTCGAAAGCAGCCTTACGAACGGTTTCCCAGTTCTTCTCATCACCGTAGTAGGCACCCATATTGTTCATATAAACCTCGGCAATCTGACTCTCCTTATCCCAGCGGTCGCCTGCGGTTACCATCTCCTGGATACCGGTACCATAGTTGCCGTTTACGCCACCAAAGACACGATACATACTCACCTCGCGTGCCTCCTTTGGCGACATGCCCTTCTCTACGAGCACTCTTTCGGATTCGGTAACACCGGCTTTCACCAGGTTGTCGTACTTGTCACCCTTGGCATTTGCTGCCATCTCTATCGCCTTGTTGATGAGGAAGAGACGTGATGCAGCCAGGTCGCGGAGCTGACCGGAAGTCTGAACCACGACATCGATGCGAGGACGGCCCAACTGCTTGGATGGGATGAGACGCAGATCGGTAACACGACCGAAGGCATCTCTTACCGGTTCAACACCGAGCATATAGAGAATCTGAGCGATGGTAGCACCCTCTGTTTCGATAAACTCGCTACTCCAGAGCGTATAGCTCACCTTACGAGGATATTCACCCTTATGTCGCTCGCAATACATCTTGATGGTATTGTCGCAAAGTTCCTTCGCCTTCTCCCAGGCATCCTCCGAAGGTGTATTCTCCACATTGATTGAGAAGAGGTTTCTACCGGTAGGCAGAGTGTTTGGATTCACAATCAGATCACCACCAGGAGATGGAGCGGTAAAGCCGCCATTCAGGGCATTCATCAGAGAAGACATCTCGTTGAGCGGACTCTGACGGAGCGCCTCCGAATACTGGCCCACATTCTGCAAGGCATGCTCTACGGTAGTAATCGCCTGAGCCAGATGAATCTGCTGACGGGTATATTTAGGTGCCTTCGACATCATCATACCCTTATCTTTAGAAGATTTCTGAGATGCTTTGCCCTTGCCGGCTTTCGCCATCTTCACCTTCTTCAAATCCTCCTGATACCATTTCTGTCCCTTCTTGATGGCTTCCATCATCTTGTCAGGGAAGCGACCGGTCTGCTCCATCTTCTCAAAAGCCTCACGACTCATCTGCGGAATCTTCTTCTTATGAGAAACCTTGGCAGCACGGAGTTCGCTTACCGTACGGTGGTCCACCTTCTTCGGCTTCGCCTCCTTCGCTCCACCCATCTGGTCTGCCATCTGCATCATCATCTGGATAGGATCCGGAGCTGCCTGCATCGCCTCTACCTTACGGGCCATCTGGAGTTCGGCAGGAGTGATTCCAACATAACGGCAGATGTATTCATCAGAAACCGAGGCTGAACTCAGAAGCTGGGTCACGGTATTGCGTGCCTTGCTCAGATAGAGACGGTCGAAAAGCTGCTTGTGCTTCTCCACACCCTCCTGGGCACGACCTTTCAGCTTATCTACTGCCAGCATTCCGTAGGCAATAGGATCTGTAGCCATCGCATAGACACTGGTGCGGACATCATCGTTATCGTATGGCACACCCAAAGTATAGAGTTTGCCGGTAATCTTCTCGTTTGCCAACTCTTCTGCAAAGTTCTCTACTCTCGCGATTTCATCTGCAGAATAAGGCTTGTTCATCTGCTTGGCATCGAGCCCCAGTTCTCGGGCGATTCCCATCTTCACGGTCAGCGCCTTCACTTTCAGCGACTGTTCGGCAGATGTCTTCTTCTCATATGACTGGATGGCATCGCTCAACTGCTTATAGGTCTGTCGCAATTCACTCTCCTTGAAAGGAGGGGTGAGATAGCTCTGGGTCTGGGCATAGGTGCGGCGCTTGGCAATCATCGCCTCGCCCACATTGCCGATGGTATATATATAAAGATGTGGAACCACACCAATCAATCGGTCACTCCAGTCGTTGCTGTCGAGGGCCACCTGCTTTCTCGGAGTATATTCCAGCGAACCATGAGTTCCGAAATGGATGAGTGCATCGGCACTGAAACCATAACGAGCCCAGAGATAAGAGGCAACATAGGTGTAAGGAGGTGCCTGGTCGGTGCCATGCACAATCTTGAAGGAGTCGCCTCCCACACCTGCCATCACCTGTGGAAGCAGAACTACATTACCGAACTGCAGTCTTGCCACCGCCAACTTACCGTCATCGGTAGCCATATATTTGCCAGGGAAGGAACCATAGAGCTGATTCATCTCCTTGATCATCTTCTTAGACAAAGCCTTCTGGGTCCATCCGGCAAACTGCTGGGCGGTAACCAGGGCTGGATGTCCAGACTTCAGGAACTGGGTATAAGCACCCTCGGCATAGGTTCCGAAGACGGCACCCTGAGCCTGGATCATCTTTGCCAGTTCCTGAGGATTGGCTGGCAACTTGCCTACATTGTATCCCTCATTCTTCAAGCGAACCAGGAGATTGTAGAGCGATGGAACCACTTCCATTCCCGAAGCGGTAAGTGCATTCTGACCGGGACCCTTGAAGTAGAAGATGGCGATGCGCTTGTTGCTGTTCTTCTTGTTCTTCAGATTCACATAGCCCTGCACGCTCTCTACGAAACTCTCCATTCTGTCAGGGATGCCGTAAACCTCCTGCAAGCCCTCCTTGTTGATGCGCTGACCGAAAACCACGTATGGACGGATGGCACCATCAATCTCCGGAGTCACGATGCTCTGCGACATGAAGCCGCCGTTCATTCCCTGCTTGTCGTTCTCCCAATCGGTGGTCAAACGGTTGATATTAAGAGGTGAGAATAGTGGAATATTCTTCTGCTTCAGGAACTCAACGAAGTAATCGCCCAGTCTGCCATGCGCCATATTTACTACGGCATTCACCTGAATACTGTCGGCATGATGACCGGCAATAAAGCTCTGAAGCTTATTGATGCGATACACCATGAATCCCTTCTTCTCGAAAGCTTTTTCCATATCAGGAGCCGCACCCATAAAACCGGTAAGCAAGATGGTAGGAGCACCTTCTTTATATAAACCGTTCTTTGCCAGGAAGGCATTGTACTCGCGGATGCTGTTGAAGCCCAGTTCATCGCCCTTTTCATCCTTCGGGTCGAAATGAGTCAGGAGATAGTCTGGTCGCTCATCCACACGTTCCGGTTCTGGAGCCATGAACTTCTTTCCGTCGATAAACTTGCGGATGTAAGCGAGCATACTGTGATAATTCTTCTTGCTGCCGTTCTCGATGTACTGCATCAGATAATCGGCATCGAAATTATCTACTGATACGATATTGTTAGCAGGGTTGGTAGCAGCATGAGTCAGGGTCGGCACCTTATAGGAAGCCTCTTCCAACTGCTTGCGCTGGTTCTCGTCAATTCGGAGTCCCATACCATTCACGATAATCATATCGTAATCATCCAGATGATTGAAATCATCGGTCGTGATCTCACTCAGTTTAATCATCGCATTGTCGTTGGCATGCGAAATCTGTCCCAGCGCAACAGCCTGATAGTTGAGGAAAGCGATGCGGGTAGTACCCACCCAGGCAGAGTAAGCCTTCGCCAAACCTCCCAGAACGATCACAGCCAATAAGGCCAGGAAGATGTGTTTCTTTTTAATCTTTCTGATTTTTCCTAATCCTTTTTTCATATCTATTCCTTTTTTCGGGCTGCAAAGGTAAGACTTATTTAGAAATTGTACAATACCGAGAAATTGTGATTTTCACATTTTTTATACTTAGAAGTTGGTATTAGGTTAAACACATTGATATAGTCTGTACTAATAAATAAGTAGTGCTTTCAGGTTGAAAGAGATGGAAACGTTCAATAAACCGGCTGAATCAGCCACCGGAAGTGTCTCATTTCGCATACGGAGTCGTCTCGATGAACTAACGGAGTAATATCAGTCGGCTAATGGAGTAATATCTGTCGGCTAATGGAGTAATATCTGTCAGCTTACTCAAGCAGTTCATTGCGCTTATTCAAGTGGTTCATTACACTCTCTGAAACGCTTCAATAAAATAGTAAACATGTTTTTGTACTATCCAAGATATTTTTTTTGATTTTTATTTGGTTGTTTCAATAGATTTCATTACTTTTGCCATGTAAATGCGTACTTTTAAGTGCGAAGAATATGAAGTAAACTAAAAGATTATTGAGACGAAATTTCATTTTTCCAACCTTACCGGTAAGGACTACAAGTTTTTTTGAATACATTTATAACGCTTGCAAGCTGTGTGATTTCCAACAAAGCCAATAGCCAAGAAAAGAGGGTGTGCCATAAACCTATGACACACCCTCTCGTATATTTACAGGCTTGGCATCTGAATCTCAGGAATCACCAGATCAGCCTCATCTTCTATCTTGTTGTTAAAGAACATACAATAATATATAGGCATATAAGTGATTCCGTTTTCTGTATAAACCTTCTGCTCATTGCTCAGCACCACAGCCTCATGAATATGATATTCCGGGGTATCCAGGAACTTATCAAGTGCACTATGCACCATATAATCCTTACCCGACTTGATTTCCACAGGCAAGACCGTCAGGTTTCTGTAATCATCAATCAGATAATCCACCTCACCTTTCTGCTTGTTATCATAATAATGAAGTACATAACCATGGGCATGAAATTCCTGAGCTATGACCGACTCATATACGGCACCCAGATTCACACTCCGCTCATCCCTCAACACGGCATTGATATTCGTACCATAAAGTATACTGGTCAATAACCCCACATCGTTCATATAGAGCTTCAGTAAATTCTTGCTCTCCGACTCTATCAATGGAAAACTAGGATTGCTGATAGCCTGCACCGACAAAGCTACCCCGGAATTCGTAAGATACTCAAATTCCTCAGCGTAGTCGCTAAATTGCTTATGCGCCTTCAAGCCTTCGATATTCTTTACGATGATACGCTTTTTCTTATTTTCCATATTCGATGGAATCATATCATATATCTTTCTGATAACAAGTTTGCGCTCATCATCATACTGCGATGCATCTATCTTATAAAGCGCATGAATATCCCGCTGAATACTTCGCACTTGAGCCATATTTCTATTTTCAAGAAATTTATTGACGGCATCAGGCATTCCTCCCACGAGCAGATAAATTTTAAACTGCTGAAGCATATAGTTATGCATCGACTCATTCAAGGCTTTCCTATCCAGAAAACTATGCCGCATGCTCTCTATCGCCTCCTTTCCACACCCCATCGCCCACAAGAATTCCTCGAAATCAAGAGGATACATCTGTTGGACAGCGATACTGCCGATGGGCACAGAAGGGGTTTGCGACAAGGCGACACCCAGTTGGGAGCCACTAGCCACATATCGGTATTTACCATCCTCGTTGAGAAACTTAAGCATGGTCATCAAATGAGGATAACTCTGTATTTCATCAAGAAAAACCAGGGTATCATCCTTACTTCCGAGATTGTTACCTGCCATGGCACCCAACTGCAAGTAAAAATCTTCCTTGCTCCTTACTGTTTTAAAGATGCCATCTCCCTCTTGGTCAGCCTTGAGATTTATCTCAACAAAATGCTTGAAAAGTTTCTTTCCCACATATCTTATCAGATACGATTTACCTATCTGCCTTGCACCATTGACAAGCAGAATCTTCCGAGGTTCGTGAAGGAGAAATTTTTCCAAATTTTCTGCAAATTTACGTTCTAACATAAGCCTTCCATTTAATCCGGTGCAAAGATACTCATTTTCAATTAATTACACAAGCTTTCAGGACTTTTTCTTTCATTTCAGCCCTCAAAAAGAGGAATTATTCCGTTAAAACAGAAGGTAAAAACAGGAATTAGTCCGTCAGAACATGCATCAAAAAGAGGAATTATTCCGAAATATGCAGAAAGAGCGTAATCACCATTACGGCAATCACGCTCTTTCTACTTATAAACATAAAACATTACAATGATGAAAGAAAAGCTTAGCAAACTTTCTTCTTGCGCTCACAATAGCGTTCGCATTGGGCGCAGATGTCATATCCCAGCATGGCACCCAGGATGAAATCCTCCTCCGGTGTAAGCTGGCATAATGGTTTGGTGATTATCATGCGGATAGCATCCAGGCATTCCTTCTTACCAAAGAAGAGATTCAGACGGTCGTTGCCAACCGGCTGGATGATATAATCAATGTTCTGACGCTCTAATCTAGTTATGGCAAAAGACTCATATTTCTTGTTGAAGGTGTAGAGCACCAGGCGGCGCACGCCCTTCTTATATTCATATATATGATTCATCAGAACCTTCAAATCTACTGGTGTTGCGATTTCCTGCTGCATACTATCCGAATTTATCTGTTTTTAAACCAAGAATCAGAGAATTCCATCATTCTCCAATTCTTGAAAAATATTTTTGTAAAATTATAACGCTGGCTTGATGTCCTCGAGCCAGGCATCGATACGCTCCTCTGTCTTGTCGTCCTCGTTCACCTCGTCGAGTGCGAGTCCCAGGAACTTGTCGCCATCAATTGCCTCACTGTCATCATAAGAGTATCCATCTGTAGAAACACCTGGCAATACGGTAGCACCAGCCTCAACGGCAGCATCATAGAGTTCCTTCATACCGCCACAGAATGTATCAGGGTAAGATTCGCTGTCGCCACAACCAAACAGAGCCACAGTCTTACCAGCCAAGCCGGCACTCTTCAATGTCTTCACGCCATCATACCAGTCGTCCTGCATCTCACCGGCACCCCATGTAGAAGTACCGAGAAGAAGATTCTCATGACTTGTGATAGTAGCGTCATCGATGTTAGCTACATCTACAGCTTCCACGCCCAACTTAGAGGCGATGGTTTCGGCAATTGACTGGCATGAGCCAGTAGAAGAGCCATAAATTACGATTGTTGTTTTCATTTGTCTATCTTACTTTTAGTTACATTTATTTTCGGGTGCAAAGATACATCCTTTTTCCATCATCTGCAATACCTAAAAATGATGGTTTCGCAGAAATACCTAAATATGGGGATAGATAAAAAGTTTTAGGACGATTCATCCTAAAACTTCTCTAATTTCAAAAGTTTTAGGACGATTCATCCTAAAACTTTCTTAAATATTCTACTTTTAGGATGATTTATCCTAAAAAAATAGTATCTTCGCAGCAAATATATAATCAAAGAGCAATGAAATGATATGAAACGAATAGAAAGAACGGAATATCTCAATAAACTGATCGCTTTCAAAGACAAGTCTCTTATCAAAGTGATAACAGGCATTCGCCGTTGCGGTAAATCCACCATTATGGAGATTTATCGTGACTGGCTTAAGAGGCAAGGTGTCAGTGCCGACCAAATCATCTATCTCAATTTCGAGGATTACGACTTCTATGAGCTTCGTAATCCACATAACTTATACGCTTATATCAAGCCATTAATTCATCAAGACAAGATGACTTATATCTTCTTTGATGAGATACAACATGTGGAAGATTTCCCAGACATCATCAACAGCCTCAACCTGAAGCCAACAGTAGATCTCTATATTACGGGGTCGAATGCCTATATGCTGTCAAGCGAAATCGCCACGTTACTATCCGGAAGATATGTGGAAATCGCGATGCTTCCCCTTTCATTCAGAGAGTATGTTGAAGGTATCGGAGGAACCGACAATCTTCCCAAAGCCTATACAGACTACATCACAAGGAGCAGTTTTCCATATACCCTTGAACTGGATACTCCCGCAGAAATCAGCGACTACCTGAATGGCGTATATAACACCATTGTAGTAAAGGATATCATGAGCAGGAAGAAGTTACCCGATGTCATGATGCTGGAAAGCGTTATCCGTTTCACAGCCGACAATATCGGCAACATCCTATCCACCAAGCGCATAGCCGACATCATGACTGCCGATGGAAGGAAAATAGACCAGAAAACCGTAGAACGGTATCTGACCGCACTCTGCGAAACCTTCTTCGTATATGAAACCAAAAGATACAACATCAAGGGTAAGCAGCTGCTCAAGACATTGGGTAAATATTATCTAGTAGATATCGGTTTGAGAAGAATGCTCCTAGGCTCCCGCTCATTCGATGCCGGCCGCATCCTGGAGAACATCGTTTATCTGGAACTACTCCATCGCCAGCAGAAAGTATATATAGGAAAAATGGATAATCTGGAAGTAGATTTTGTAGCGATTGATGAAAACAATATCACGTATTATCAGGTAGCTGCTACCGTTAGAGATGAGACTACCTTAAAACGTGAATTGGCATCTCTGCAGCAGATCAATGACCAATATCCTAAGTATATCCTTACACTTGATGAAGACCCTACTGCCGATTACAACGGTATCAAGAGAATCAATGCCCTAAGATGGTTGATGGGAGAAATAGAAGTGTCTGCTCGGTGGGCATTGTGATAGTGAGGGATGGCGTATGGCAAACATAGTGGAATTGTTCAAAAGGAAGTTAAAATGGAGGATTTGTTTAAATAAAACAGACGCAGAGTCCTACTGGCAGTGATGCCGGCAGGATTCTGCGTTATTATCACCCATTGATAAATATCACTTCATCAATCGCTCTATCCATTCATTGAACAAAGGGCATTTCTCACGAATCTTCTCCAAACCAATGTCCATAGCAACACAAATGCCAACAACTACCTTATTATAATCAGGAATAGCAGCTATCAATCGTTTGGACGGAGCAGTCTCAGGACTATTGTTGATAAGCTCTGGCGATTGGAAAGCCTCTGCCGTAGCCTGCAACTCTGCATAATCGAACTCACTTTCCTCAAAACTATTCAAGAATGCACTCACATCACTGAACAGCAACCCCTCAAACTCATGAAGTTGTATGTATGGAATGAAGCGAAAACGATATTGCTCAGGAAGATCCTTCTCCATTCTATCTATCAAAAAATGAATACGCTCCACCTTATCTACTATCTCCTTAGATTCTTCCCAGCCAGGAAACCCGAACTGGTCTTTGATGCCATAGTAATCCACCAACATACTGACATAGGCATCACCTTCTTGGAGATGATTCAAAATTTGCTTTTTGATGGTAGCCCAAGGCACTATGCCACCATGCGAGTGCTTGATGACAGGGGCTTCCACATAAATATCATGCTTAGCAAACTCCACTCCTAGCACTTCGGTACAAAACTCTTGTTCCGTAGGACCTTCACACACTATGATTAGTCGTTTCATCGTGGCTGACCTCCTTTCATAATATTTTGTTTCCACAAATCACCAAGTGTATAATCCTCAAGCCAATGTGCCAATTCTTCGCTATTCAGCCGATTGATGGTTGTACCATCTTCGTTCTGATTAACAGTCAAGACATCCTCTGGTTCAAAGTTACTGATTAGTTCAGCACTCTGAGTTGCAACGATAACTTGCGTGCCCTTTTGTGCCGCCATCTTAATCAAACCCGAAAGTTTTTCGATAGCCACAGGATGCAAACCAAGCTCTGGCTCATCAATGATGATAACTCGTGGTAACCATGGCTGCATAAAGAGCACGGTCAAGGCAATAAAGCGAATGGTTCCATCCGACAAGTCGGTCGGTCCGTAAATCATAGAGCTATACTTATCCTGCCATTGCAAGCGCACCATATCGGCTTCGGTTGGTTGGAAATAGAAATCCGAGAAATAGGGAGCCACACTCTGAATGACACGGATAATACGACGATAAGCCACAGGCTTCTCTCGCTGAATACGATAGAGGATAGCCGCCAGATTTTCACCATGTTCATACATACGATAAGCATCGTTCACGATATGGCTATCAGCCGTAAATGGAGAACGGCGACCTGTATCGTGGAAGTGAAACTTGCGGATTTGGGAGATATAGTTAGATAAATCTTCCTCTTTATGGTCTTTTAAACTCGACTCGCTCTGAAACTCCGTTATAACATTTTTCCTCACTAAATCTAAAGGACAAACATCATCATAACAACCAACAACTTCTCTTTCTACGATGAGTTTACCATCAGATTCCAATAAAGCCAAGTCATATTCACTCTTAGCTATTAGCAAGTTTACAGCTATACGATCGGTAACTTTTCTGCCTTGATAGAGTAATTTATCTACTCCACCAACTTGAGCGACATACGCCCCTAATCTCTTCTCATAGATGTTTCCTAACATTTCGAAAAGAGATAAGAAGTTACTCTTACCAGCTCCATTGGCACCAATCAAGAGATTGATAGGATGCAGTTGAACTGATAACTTTTTAAAAGACTTATATCCAAATATTCTTATCGAGTCCATATTATAATTTCATTCAAATATAAAAGCAAAGATACACTTTTTAAGCGTATTTACCAAATTATTTATTCAAAACTTTTGTTTTACTCGCAAAATCAAGCAAATTTATCTATTACTAATTGAAAAACAAGGAAAATCTTCCAAAGCGACAATACTCGTTACCCTCTTCTCCATGATTCCCCAAAAGTCTAATGGAAAGGACACTGTATCGAACACACCGATACAATACTATCGTCATCTTATCGGGTCATAGGTGGACTCAATATTATATTCTATATTTTGAGTTCGACTAAACGTTTAAAAGCGCAACCAAGTTTAATTACGAAACAAACAACTGACTATCAAAGCATTACCATAAAGCGACTAGCTTAAGTTCGACTAAGTTTAACAAAAAGTTTGACTAAACTACGACTAAGATTCACCTCTTTCCATCTATTATTTTATGATACCTTTTTTCTTAAGCGTAGAGAAGAACACCCATGTAGCAACAGAAGAGAACACCCAGGCAGAGCAACCAGCTACCGTTCAGGAAACTCCACAAGAGAATACTCAGGAGGAGACAACTCTGCAGCAGGAGACTACAGAGACAGAGCAGCAGGCAAATGCTGAATAAGAATTCACAAGAAAGTTCTATTAAGTTCAATTGAGTTTATTTTGCAATCGACATATAAGAAAAGCGTAGAATCCTGCTGGCTGTAATACCAGCAGGATTCTGCGTTATTATTACGCATTGATAATTTTTTGTGTTAAATTCGTAAAAAATACTTGGAAGATAACTGAAAAATGATTACTTTTGTATTAATTAATGTAAGAATGAGTTTTATGCATATACTGAATGAGCAGACACGAGAAACATTAAGTCGGAAGTTAGGAAAAACTTACGATGAGATATTGCAGATGAGTGCGGAAGAGCTAGATGCACTTGTCGAGGCTCGTATTGGTAAAAAACTAACTCCAGCATTCTCTCTCAAAAACATGGTTAATAGAGGGTCAGTCTATTTGTTTTTCAAACGTTTAGTTTCAAAAAATGATATAGACAAACGTTTAGCACGAATTTAAAATGGATAATAGCAAGCAAATTATAGCACTATATGACGACTACAATACGATTATCAAACCGCTTATTGCAGAAGTAGAAGCGAGGACTGAACAGTTCCCGTTACCATTATTTAATGAAATACGTGCATTGCATGACCATATTGCCCGATGCTACTTTAAAGATATAACTCCAGAGCAAAGAAATATCGAAATTCATAAAGCAGAACGTCATGTACTTAGAATTATACTTGACTGCTATAAGTGTTTGAACTTATCTATTCACGATTCGGTTTTATTATTTGAAAAACAAACAAGACATGTGGATTTGACTGTGCTACAAAACGGCACTTTTTATCCAAAATATAAATCTCTACGCTCTGATGCAGTAAGAGCTGTACGTAAAGCTAAGATTTTAGAAAGTATCAATACTAGCGAAGCGTTAGATATCTATCAGCAGGCCTACAATAAATATAGCGAATTGGAACTTCTCATGGATACAACAGCTCCCGATGTTCACTGGGCTCGTGTACATTTTACAGTAAGACGTGCTTTACAAGTCTTACTATGGATTTTAAGTGCTGTTGCATCAGGAATCATCTCCATAGTATTGGCTGATTTATTCTAAAGTTATTGATATGAGTACAACTATAGAAACAAAATCCACAAACGAACTTTTTGATGGCGCTGTACCGAACACACCGATACAGCGCTATTATATTTTATGAACAAATCGTAAAGTCACCCATATCTAGCAATAGTACTGTACCGATTACACAGCACCACTTTTTTAACGACAACACTTATTCCCTTTTATGCTCCTTCAGATACTTTTAGTCTAAGCCAAGAAGGGAATTACTCCCAAAGCAAATAACCCATTTTGAGTTCGACTAAACTACGACTAAAACCCACCTTTTTCCATCTATTATTTTTATGATACCTTTTTTCTTAAGCGTAGAGAGGAAGATACTCATATAGCAACAGAAGAGAACACCCAGTCAGAGCAGCCAGCTACTACTGTTCAGGAAACTCCACAGGAGTAAACTCAGGAGGAGACAACTCTGCAGCAGGAGGCTACAGAGACAGAGCAGCAGACAAATGCTGAATAAGAAATCATAAGAGAGTTCTGTAGAGTTCAATTGAGTTCATTTTGCAGACGACATATTTAAGAAATTAATAGGGAAAGCGTAGAATCCTGCTGGCAGTGATGCTGGCAGGATTCTGTGTTTTTTGGATGCAGCAGCATATACATACATAGATTTCAAAAGAGTAAGCTAAAGAAAGAACTCAAAAGTTTAATTCAATTAAAAAAAGCAAAAAACTTTGGAAGTTATAATCTTTTGCACTATATTTGCACACATATAATTAAAATGTAAGCAATATGAGTACAACAATAAAAACAAAATCTTCCGCCTCTATAAGAATAGATACGGATTTGCTCAATATTTTAAAGAGCAATGCTAAAAGAGACAACAGAAGCCTCAGTAATTATTTGGAGACGATTCTGTTTGAAATAATTCCTCAGAAGTCAATTGACAGAACCGAAGGAATTTGTCAAGGACTCCGTGAGGTTAAAATGATAAAGGAGGGTAAATTGAAAGCAAAATCCGCAGACGACCTTTTCGATGAACTATAATATAGAAACAACTCCCCATTTTGAAAAGGAGTTAAAGGACTTGGCTAAACGCTATAAGTCCATGAAACAAGATTTTGGCAAATTCAAAGATTCCCTAAAAGAAGATCCTTTTCAAGGAGTTGACTTAGGTGGTGGGTTAAGAAAAATCCGCATGGCTATTGATTCCAAAAGAAAAGGTAAAGCGGGAGGAGCTAGAGTTATCACATATACTACATTAGTAGATGAGAATACCGGTGAAGTATGGTTGATAGAAATCTATGACAAATCAGAATTCTCAACCATCAAGACTGATGTCATAAAGAAAATGCTAAAAGAGTTGGGACTATAAATCTCAAAAGATTTGAGGGCTATTCTTGCAAATCGTCCGCCATTGGCGGGCGATTTACAAACAACAGACAATGATACGTTTTTATCGATACATTGCGTAGAATTCCTGCACCTTGTTATGGAGCATAGAAGCATAGAGAAGACCATCTTTCCATTCTTCAGGAACTTGGTCTATTCCAAATTTAGCACCCAGGATAGCCCCTGCTACTGCTGCATTGGTATCCGCATCTCCTCCAGATAAAATAATCTTCAAGATACCCTCCTTATACGAGGTTGCATGCCAATAAGCCCATAGGGCAGCCCCTAAAGTTCTGAGCGTATATCCCATACTCTTTTCATCATCCAGGCACAAAGAATCCGTACCTTCATGATATGCCAAGTCAATAAATGGAATGATTCGTTCATCATATTGTTTGGCAATGCCAATCACCTCTTCATAATCCAATATCCTGTTTTCAAAGACAAGAGCATGTATGATAGAAGAAACTATAACGCAAGAGCCCACACAGCGAGGATCATAATGAGTTAGCTTACAGATATTCTCAGCATTATTAGCCACATTGTCCTTCATAAGCCCTACCACCGAAGTTCTCATGACAGCCCCATTAGCTGCAGCTTTTTTCTTTCCCATTTTCCAGATAATCTCTGCAGCCTTCTGTGGATTCGAAGTATAGTCGCCAAGAGCCATTACATTATATGTATGCCGGCCAATTCCCATGCCTCCGTTCATCATCCATTCCTTAAACCTTCTGGCAATATCAAGAATATCTACCTTTTGACAAGCCACAAAGGAATCTAAGATGCATAGCATCATATCAGTATCATCAGTCCAATCGCCTCTTTGCCAACGACGACGATGATCATCCTGCACGATTTGTGAATAATCCTCTATCCCATTAGGATAAAAACGATCCACCTCTTGCTTGGACATAAACTCCGTGCTCAGTCCCAAGGCATCTCCTACAGCTTGCCC
>ERZ809407.1360-NODE-1360-length-22018-cov-38.809680_pt1 | contig 22018 bp, 22 predicted proteins | sample MGYA00520792_ERZ809407 | MGnify/ENA primary metagenome ERZ809407 (study PRJEB31576, sample SAMEA3212665) | Homo sapiens | biome: human-gut; feature: human gut; material: fecal | place: Sweden | collected 2012 ...
TATCGGAGATTACCAACTTTTTTAGGCACTATTTCTTATCCCGAACTGAGGTAAACAATACACCATGCCAAAAAGGTGGAACGTTGTCCCACTTTTTGGGCATGGTGCATTGTTATTGGCAAGGAATGCCCGTAATGTAGCCTTGTCTTTTGACATTAGTCGAAGAAGAAAAATCCATTTGACATTCGAAGACGATTGAAAGGATTGTTTGTGGCAATCTCTTTCAATGAAAAGTTGGGATCGAATACTTGACTTATCTTCAGCAAGTCTTTTATCGTCCTCGACTTTTGCGCCGTGGTAGAGTTGCTTGTGCCAAAATATTCACAGATGTCATTCGATGTCAAGCTTAGTCGGGAGTCCTTGCTGAATATGAAGTTGATGCTGCATATGGTGTAAACAGCTGCTGCTGCCCAAATCTCTAATCTTCCAGACTGGAGAGGATTGGTGCGTTTCCTTCCAAGTTTCTGTATCAGCTGGGTGCATAGTGTGGCACATTCCTCGTCCAACTTCTCGTTGCAGAAGTTCACAGCAAGTTCTGTTACCTTCACTTCTCTTTCTTTCAATTCTTTTTTGTCCATATTTTCTGATGCCTTTTATTTTTATTCAATAATCTTCACCTCGAATGGTTCATGCGTCTAAATATATTTATGTAATGCCTTCAAAGAAATACTTACTCCTTGAAATCCAAAGATGGCAAGTCTTCGTTGCCGTCAAACTTGTCGAAGTCGGAGCGGAAAAGGCGGTCTTGGATGATGCGGTATTTTTCAAACTCAGTCTCGGCATATTCCTTTGCATACTCTGCCGTCACCTCCCCAGCGTCTTTCAAGACGTCATCTCCACCAGCTTCTAAAACGATATCTATACGTTTCGCCCAATCCTCCATTGTCATGGGAATGTGACGGTCTGCCATGCGTTGGGCAAAATCCAAAATGGTGTTGACAAGTTTTCCCATATCATCAAGCTCCGATTCCTTGAGATAGTGCTTAGCTATGCTCACATCTGCTTTTACTATTTTTCCGTTGGGAGCTTTCTCCCATGTAGTCAACCCCATGTGTTCCTTGTCAGCATCGGCACGGTCAACGATAAGTTCTGCCGCAGTATGACCATGTACGGCAAAATGCATCTTGTTTTGCATTTTCTTATAAAATAGGCGGGTCGTTGGTGCATCCTTATTGTAGTCGATACTTGTGGCATAGATGTCCGTCAATTTCTGGTAGAACCGCCTCTCGCTCATTCTGATCTCGCGAATCTCGGAGAGCAGGTGCTCGAAGTAATCCTCCCCGATAAACGATCCGTTCTCCATTCTCTTCTTGTCTATGATGTAGCCACGCAGTGAGAATTGGCGGATGACATAAGTACACCATTGGCGGAACTGGGTGGCACGGATGGAGTTTACACGATATCCTACACTGATAATAGCATCGAGGTTGTAGAATTTGGTTTGATACGTCTTGCCATCTGAGGCAGTTGCCGAGTTTTTCTCGGTAACTGAATCTTCCTGCAGTTCACCAGACTTGAAAATGTTCTTTAAGTGCAAGCTGATGTTATCGGTTGAGCAGTCAAACAATGTCGCCATTGCCTTCTGTGTAGCCCACACCGTCTCGTCTTTATACAATACCTGTACGCCTTGTTCCTTACCCTCTGCCACGAAGGTAAGAAACTCTGCAGTACTGTTACGTATTTCTTTTTTCTTTGCCATTGCTTGTGATTCTATTATTTTTCCATCGGTCTTGGAGCAAACTCTGTATGTAGGGTCTCCATCGGATGCTCTTTGAGGTCGATGAGGATGTTTGGGGTATTACCATTGGCAATGATCACCTTGATGCCGGCATTCGCTACATCCTGGGCGGTCTTCAATTTGGAAATCATGCCGCCTCTGCCGTGGCTACTCTTCTCATCGCTCACATATTCGCTCACATCTCGGTCGTAATATACCGAAGGGATGATGCGAGAGGTTGGGAGAGATGGGTCGCCATTGTAAATGCCATCCACATTGGAGAGCAAAACGAGGGCATCGGCATTCAGCATTCTTGCAATCAAGCCAGATAATTCATCGTTATCCGTAAACATTAGCTCGGTGAGGCATACGGTATCATTCTCGTTGACGATAGGGAGTACGCCATTCTCCAACATCAGTTCCATACAAGCCTTTTGGTTCTGATACTGTTCCTTGGCAAGGAAGTTCTCCTTCATGGTCAATACCTGTCCCACCTTGATGTTGTATTCTCTGAACAGGTCATAATACAATCTAATCAGCTTGCCTTGACCTACGGAAGAGAACAGCTGTCGCTGCTCTACACTGTCCAGCTGGTGGTCTACCTGCAATTCGCCCCTGCCTGCCATCACGGCACCAGAAGATACGAGTATCACCTCGTAGTCGTGCCTTCTCAACCAAGCCAGTTGGTCAACCAAAGCCGACATTCTAGTTACGTTCAAATGTCCATCCTCTCGGGTCAGCACGTTGCTGCCCACCTTTACTACTATTCGTCTCATAAATTCTTTTATGTTGACATACTGGGTGAGGGCAGGAAACAAAACCTGCCCTCCCAGCGCATTCTTCTTTATTTTTTGTTGTCTTTCTCTCTAATCTCTACTCTTCGAATCTTGCCGGAGATGGTCTTTGGCAGTTCATCTACGAATTCGATGATGCGAGGATATTTATAAGGAGCGGTCTCATGCTTTACATGATCCTGCAGCTTCTTGATGAGGTCAGGGCCCGCCATACTCTTGTATTCATCCTTCAGTACGACGGTAGCCTTGACTACCATACCGCGGATTGGGTCTGGCACACCGGTGATGGCGCACTCTACTACGGCAGGGTGAGTCATCAGGGCATTCTCTACCTCGAAAGGACCGATGCGGTAGCCCGAGCTCTTGATTACGTCATCGATTCTGCCCTCAAACCAGAAGTAGCCTTCCTCATCACGCCAGGCCATATCGCCCGTGTGATAGAAACCATCATGCCAAACCGATTTGGTCTGCTTCTCGTCACGATAGTAATATTTGAAGAGACCGATAGGCTTGTTGTCGCCGATGCTGATGCAAATCTCGCCCTTTTCACCATCTTCGCATTCCGTCATGTCAGGGCGCAGGATGTGAACATCATATTGTGGATTTGGCTTGCCCATGCTTCCTGGCTTTGGCTTGATCCAAGGGAAGGTGCCGAGTGTCATGGTGGTCTCGGTCTGTCCGAAGCCCTCATAAATCTGAACGCCCGTCAGTTTCTGGAAGGTTTCTGCCACGGATGGGTTCATAGCCTCGCCCGCTGTGGTGCAGTATTCAAGACTGCTGAGGTCATACTTAGAGAAATCCTCCTGAATCATGAAGCGGTAGATGGTAGGAGGGGCACAGAAAGAGGTGATGTGGTACTTCTCAATCTGGCGCATGATCTTATCAGCCGTAAACTTCTCGTGATCGAAGACGAAGACGGTGGCTCCGGCAAACCATTGTCCGTAGAGCTTGCCCCATACAGCCTTGCCCCAACCGGTATCGGCTACAGTAAGATGGATGGAATTCTCGTGGAGATTGTGCCAATATACACCCGTGGTCAGATGACCGAGCGCATAGAGGTGATCGTGTGCCACCATCTTTGGCTCACCTGTGGTTCCCGATGTGAAGTACATCAGCAGGGTATCCTCATTAGAGTTTACATGCTCCGGACGAACGAAAGGAGCACATTCGTTCCATTCCTTCATCCAGTCGTGGAAACCTTCTGGGATATCCGGACCGATACTGATTAGGGTCTTGACGGTAGGACTCTCTGGCATTGCCTCTTTAATTTGCTCCACTACGTAATCATCGCCGCAGCAGATAATCGCCTTTACGCTTGCTGCATTGTTGCGGTAAACGATGTCGTGCTTGGTAAGCATGTGGGTAGCAGGGATGGCTACGGCGCCCAACTTGTGGAGACCGAGCATGGCAAGCCACCACTGATAGTGACGCTTCAGAATCAGCATCACCTTATCATCGTGACCGATACCGAGACTCTGGAAGTAAGCGGCAGCCTTGTCGCTCTGCTCCTTTAGGTCCTTGTATGTGAAACGGATTTCCTCACCTCGTTCGCTTGCCCAAAGCAGCGCCACGTGGTCTGGTTTGATCTTTGCCCATTCGTCCATCACGTCGTAGGCAAAGTTGAAATCTTCTGGTATGATAAACTCCAGATGCTCCTTGAAGTCTTGCTCTGAAGTGAATTTTGTCTGTTTTAGAAATCTCTCGATCATAGTTACTCTTCTAAATAATGATATAGGGAAACTTAAATGATGATGCAAAGAAACTTGGCAGGCTCACCGTTGAGTGAGCGGAAGCAGTGTGACTTCTTGCTGTCAAAGTAGATGCTGTCGCCAGGGTTCAGCACCATCACCTTCTCTTCGATGGTAACTTCCAGCTGTCCCTCTATCACATAATCATATTCCTGTCCGTCGTGTCCGTTTTTGTTCGGCTTCTTGTCGCCTGGCAACGGATCCACCTGTACCATGAACGGATTCACCTTTCTATCCTTGAATCCTACGGCAAGGCTCTGGTATTTATACTGGTTGTTGCGGTCAATCTCCGGTCCCTGTCCCTTGCGGGTTACGTAGTATCCCTTCATGCGAGGTTCCTCGCCGAAGAGCAATACGTCGAGGTCAATGCCGTATCGCTTAGAGATTTTTGACAGGCGATAAACAGAAGGATCCGCCTCACCGGATTCTATCTTGAGGTAATGATCAAGACTGATTTCGCACAGTTCTGCAATTTCCTCGGCAGGAATATTGAGAACCTCGCGGAGACCTTTCAGCCTTTCACCGATTTGTTTGATTGCTTCATCCATAGTGCTATTCTTTTTAGTTGTTCCTGGCGAAGGTATATTGCAAACCTTCGCATTTTGGGGCAAAATTACGACTTTTTGTTGATATATCCAAACAATCTGCTGATAAATTAATAGATTAAAGTGATATTTATGTATAAGAGCATAAAACTATTAGAATGCGCAGACTTCATCTTCCATATACCAAACTTGTTTTTCTTTAGCATATAGTTTGAATCGTTGGACCCAGGAACAATGCCTGAAGATGTCTTTCTCAACAGGAAAGCATAATGAATTGCAAAAGGCAATCATAGAAGAGTTTGGTGCTCGGTTTGCACCTGGTGCCGAATGTCTTTATTTTATAGAGTCTGTTACTTCTGTAGGTCCGATGGATAACAGATGGATAACAAGAGAATAGTTGAACTTCAAGAGTTGACAAAGAATGTGAAGAGCGGTAAAATCTTTGTTACGGCTTTTCTAGATTTTAAAACATTCAAAAAGTTCTCGGAGTCTCTTGCTTGGGATACGGAAGTGTGGATGGCAGATATGCCCGACCACATGATTCACTTGAACGGTGATCGATTCTTGGGACCAAGATAATTTTCGTGTTATATGTGAAAAATGCTGCAAGAACTCAGATTCTTGCAGCATTTTTTATATATGGTTATTTCTTGTCTTTCTTTTTGAACAGCCCCTTGCCTTTATTGAACAATCCCTTTACGCCATCGCTGGCAGCTTTCACAGGGTTCTTGGCTGCCTCCTTAGCTGAAGGGGCATCTGAGCCGACAGTAACGTTCTCCGTTTGCGGCTTATAACCAGGGTATGTGATTGTATAGGTATATTTGTTCTCGCTTTTCTTTACAAACTCATGGCGTATAGTTCCACCAGATCCGCTCTTGGTAGAGAAACTCTCCTTGTTGCCTACTTTCTTGTAGTTAAGGACTTTGTCCCACTCTTCTTCGCCGCAGCCATCCATGAGAAAGCGCATGTTCTTGGTGTCCAGCTTTACCCAATAGCCGCCTACATCATAGGTGAATTTTCTTACGTCCTGTGCGTTAGCCGTAAGAGCAAATGTGCTTAGTACGGCAAATGTTAATAATAATCGTCTCATAATTTCATTTGTTTTTGATTAAACATATTGTTATTTAACTTCTTTCCAATCAATGAGTCCTTTGCCCATGTCATCTAATTCTACAGCTACCCCTATAACTTTTCGGTCATCTGCCAAGAATGGCTTGAGATAGCCGTTGTCAATCATTTGTTTTTCGGCAGCATTTATCCCTCCGTTGTTTGCTAACTTTAGTTCAATCACATAGATGAAACGAGAGGTGGAGGCTACGATGTCTATCCTGCCAGTTGATGGCATGTGTTCTACTTCTACTTGGCAGCCTATGGCATTCAGTATGGTGCTGATGATAAGGCGATAACGCTCCTCCATGTCCATACTTACCAATTTCTTATTGCTGTATGGGACATTTGAGATGAGAGATTTCATACACAGCTTGGCTTCTTCCAAATTGCCATTATTCATACTGTGCATCAACCTACTTTGTATGGAGACAATATCCGTGATGTCCTTCTGGGTCAGTGCAGGCAATACGGCTTTATAGAGAGCCTTTCTTACTTCCTCATTCGGAAAGCCTAAAGAATATCCATCTTCATCAAAACCCTTGATGGTGAGATAACCTGTCTGATAGAGAAATAGTTCGGAACCGCCTTCTATGACATCTGATGTCTCCAGTGTGTCTTTGTCGATGTAGCAATCTTCGAAGTCATGAAGGCGTAACTCCATGTTGTTTACGAATTTATTCAGCATGGAAGTGGCGCCGGATGAAATCCAATAGTTGCGCAGACGCAATTGGGAGAGGGCGTTGAGCAAGCTGAAAGGATTGTAGATGTCGGTCATGTTCTCATCGCTGAAATGATAACCGTCATAATAGGTCTTCAACTTGTCGTGTGCTTCTTCAATGCTGCATTCCATCTTATCTGCCAAGGCTTCCAACTCTGGGGCGAAGTTGACTGTCATTTCTTCCTCGGTGATGCCACAAAGAGGGGCAAATTGTGGGAGAAAGCTGATGTTTGTCAGATGGTTAAGTACAGAGAATAGGGATATCTGGGTAAACTTCGTGATGCCTGTGATGAAGACAAAGCGAAGTACATTTCCTTTGAGTTTGAATACGGAGAATACAGAACGATAAACTTCAGTGCAACCTTCATGCTCTGGTGTCTTCCATGAATGCTGCAAAGGGGAATCGTATTCGTCAATCAGTACCACTACTTGCTTACCTGTCTTTTGATAGGCTGTGTCAAGGATAACTTGGAAACGTACGGATTCGCGAGATGTCTCTTTAGGCTTAATGCTGTATAAAGCTTCATATTTCGAAAACTCAAGATTGAGATAGTCTTTGATTTCGGCAGCAGTGGCACCTGCACCGCTCATGTCAAGTCTGATGACGGGATACTCAGTCCATTCTTCTTCCAGTTCCATAATCTTCAGCCCATCAAAGAGTTCTTTCTTGCCTTCGAAGTAGCATTGCAAGGTATCTATAAGCAGAGATTTACCGAAACGACGAGGACGGCTCAGATAATTGTATAAATCACCTGAGTGAGTAAGTTGCCATACCAAGTCGGTCTTGTCAACATATAAGTAGCCATCCTTGCGGATAATGCTAAAGAATTGTATGCCTGCTGGCAATTTCCTTGTGATCATCTCTGCCATAGTCTTTCTGTTCTTTTATTCTTTGGCAAAGATACATTTATTTTTCCATTTATCCAAGGATTATGTGCAATAAATGTAGTTTGCTATCTTATAAAACATAAAAAATGCAGCAAGAGCATAAAACTCCTGTTGCATTTGCTTTTTTTTTATGGGTTGTTTGCTATATGTCTTCTATCATCTACAGATAGATTTTATTTTTTTCCTGCCAGCAAACCATTGATGACTGCGCTGGTAAAGCCGCCTTGTTCCATGGTATTCAAGCCCTTGATGGTGCAGCCACCAGGAGTAGTAACCTTATCAATGGCAGCCTCTGGGTGTTCGCCAGTTTCCTGAAGCAGTTCTACGGCACCCTTGATGGTCTGCAAGACAATCTTCTGGGCATCCTTAGCCTTGAATCCCATCTCTACGCCGCCTTCCACATTGGCTCTTACATAGCGCATGGCGTAAGCGATAGCACACGACATGGCGGTGGCAGCAGGGAAGAGGCGTTCTTCCATGATGAGGCTTTCGCCCAATTCATCGAAGATTTCTGTAATCTGCTGGATTTCTGTAGCAGATGCATCTACAGGAGTGATGAAGGTCATCGACTGTTTGTAGGCGATGGCGATGTTTGGCATCACGAGGAAGAAGGTTGGGGTGATACCATCCTTGTCCAGCCACTCCTTGATGTTGGCTGATGGCACACCGGCTGCTACCACTACGAGTTTCTGACTCTTGTAGTTGAGTGCATCCTTGATTCCCTTTAATGTCTTCTCCACGCACCATGGCTTTACTACCACGCAAATGATGTCTGCGCCGTGGCAAGCCAACTGGTTATCGAGGGTTACGCTGGCTCCTTCGCTTGCGAAGTGATCCAATACTGGTTGGTTATGGTCAGATACCGTAATATCTGATGGAGTGAACTTCTCGCTCTGCAAGAGTCCTTCAGCCATGGCACCGCCCATAGCACCTGCTCCGATAATTGTTATTTTCATTGTCGTCTTATAGTTAAAATGTAATTACGGTGCAAAGATACTACTTTTATCTGAAAATAGCGTGTTTATAGACGATTTTTTAAGAAAGTGCGCTTGTTTACTGACGATTTTTTAAGAAATTCGCTAGTTTACTCCCATTCTGGAAGTATCTACGTCCTTGGTTCTCTTCTCCTTGTACTTGCCTATCTTATAGATGATGGAGATGGATGCTGATGCCCAATCTTGCTTGATGTTCATGTGATAGTCTTGATTGCCTTGTACTGATTTTGTAGAGAATCCCTCGTTGAAGATGTTGCTGCCTTTAACCACAATGCTCCATTTATCATTATCGGAAGCCCATCTCAACATAGCAATCAAGAGAAAGACTGATTTGATGTCATAGAGTCCTTGAATGGCTTTCGACTGATAGAATGGGTTAAGTATGAAATGGATGTGATGGCTTCGGCTAAGCTGGGCGGATAGATTTCCGGCAAGAATGGCAGAGATATGTTTGCGATTGAAGGGTAAGTCAAAGAAATCGTTACTCTTGTCATGTCTGTAGATTCCTGTTGCCGAAACACTTCCGTTCATCCAATTGCCTATACCGAAAGTCGTCGATGCTCTAATGCCTATAGTATGATTATAGTCGAAATTGGTCTCCTTCATAATGACTGCCATGTGGTCGGTAGTCTGATAAGGCAACTGCACAGAATAGTTGGGCTGGAACTCTGCAAATGCCATCAATGTATGGCGACTTTTGATAGTCCACGTCAGGTTGGTCTCGTATGTAGAGTAAGGCTTGAGAAGAGGATTCCCCCATATCTCCATATAGGTAGAGGCATAGTAAATGCTGCCCATGGTTGACCAATAGCTAGGAAACTGTGAGCTGGAACTGAAGGATAAGTTGAGTATGTTGCCAGGATTGGCTTTCCACGATGCATTAAGTGTGGGATAAATATGCCATTTGTTCCATTGTGGAGAATGGTACTGCTCCGCTTCGACAGAGGCTTCCAAGCTGATTCGCTCGTTTATCTGTTTGCTTATGCCGCCATAGAAACTCAAGATTCTTTCTTCGATATTCACCTGGCTGGTTGCATCAGGAATGTCTGCTCCATCCTTGTTGGTCGTGGCTTGGTAGCTTCTGTTGTTGCTGTTTTGGAATTTCATACCATACGACAGTTCCCAACCCTGTTTCAATGAGTGGGATTGGTCTGCTGTGAAAAGCCATTTGTCTATTACTTGCTTGCTGTTTGTGTATAGAATACGCTCTTCGTCAAGCATCGTTCCTGCTAGATATTGCTGGCTGGGGTTTTGGTAGTTGAGATAGGATATGCCTATTTGTAGTCCAAAGGGCAGGTTGTAGCTGACATCTACATTGTGCAGGTAGGTATGCTCATTGCCCTGTTGCTGGGATGTGCCTGTTCCCATCGTTTCATGATGAGGATGACTGCTGTCCCATTTCCCTGTATATGCCAGGGATAGCTGGTGGTTATCAGCAAATGCATAACTCAGTCCCAAGCGATAGTTGTGAGTCAATCCAAGGGCTTTCTGTGAGGTCTTGTCATGATACGCTACTCGTTTCCCTTGAAGGGGATGATTGGCATTGGTAGTAGTTTCACCGTATGATGTTCCATCTGTAAATGAATACATGGCATCCAGTCCGAATTTTCCTTTTTGGAACAGCAGGTTGCCTTTGCCTTCCCCTTCTCCGTATTTGCTTTGGTTCCAGATGCTTTGTATTTGTCCTGAAAGCTGGTTCTTTCCTACATAGTCTTTGGTAATCAGGTTGATGACCATTCCACGAACATGTAGGCGTGCTGGCGCTGCCAGCATCACTTCGGCTTTGGCTAATTGTGATGCGGGCATGGCTTTTAATCGCTCTGCCAGTTGTGCATAATTGAGCGTGGTTGGTTTACCGTTGATGATGAGAGTCAGTTCCTTTCCTGCATAATTGATGTTGCCGTTTAGTTCGTTTACTCCTGGTATTCGGGTAAGGGCATCATAAGCGTTGTCTGCCGGCATTTTCTCTATGAGCAGTGGCATGTTGTACACCAATTGTCCTCTTTCTGCCTTGACGATAGGACGTGTCGCCTTGACGAAAACCTCTGGCAGGTTTTGCATCATCATCAGGGTGGTAAGCGTGTCTTTTACCTCTTCGTTTTGAGCGCAAAGGGGCTGGCTCAGCAATAATGCTGAACCTAAGATAAAATTTATTTTCATGTGTTTATGTTTGTTTGATGGTTATTGCTTGAGTTGCTCTTTGGCTTTGGATATGAGTTGTGCTGCCTCTTTTTTATCTTCTAGTCTGTTTGCATTTGCTAAGAACATCTGGAGATGCTGTTTCGCTTTCAGCTTGTTCTTGGAAGCGATGAATATTTGGGCGGCATTGTAATAGTTGAGCGGGTCGTCTTCTTCATCGTAAAGGATGCATAACTCAAAGTCACGTGCTGCGTCTGCATATCGGCTGTGTTGAAAATGTAGGTCGGCTAGCCATTTATAGGTTCGCAATGCTCTATCTTTTGGCAAGGAAACCTCTAACGACTGGTTGAAATGAGCCATAGACAATGAATCCATGCAGAAGGATTTCTCTATCAAAGCCAAGTGGAAAAGGCAAGTGGCATTGTCGTTTTTGAACTGAACTGCTTTCTGGTAATGTTTCAGCGCCTTTTCATTGTCCGGCTGGTCCTCATAACAGAGACCAAGGATGAAATTGGATTCGAAATTATCAAATCCTTGTGCTATCAGTTTCTCATACAAGGGTATAGCCTCATCGTATTTGAATTGCATGAATAGGGAATAGGCATATTCCTTGTTGACATATAAGTTCGTGGAATCACATTGAGAAATGTAATTCTTCGCCACTTTTTCTGCTCTGTCTGGTTTGTTCACTCCATTGTAATGCACTGCAAGCGAAGCGATAATTTCACTGTCGTATGGGAATAAGAATGCGATGCGCTCGCCCCAAAGAGAAACCTTGTCATTGTTGTTCTGATTGAGATACGCATAATAGAACATTCGCATGTCTTCGTGGTTGATGCTATCTGATGGAATCTTGTCTAGGCAAGAAATGCAGGCGGTGTAGTTGCCTACTTTTCGATAGCAGGAAGCCAGTTTCCTGCGTGCTCCCAGGTGAGACGGATTCGTTTCCAAATACCTTTGGTAGTATTGGGTTGCATGAAACACATCATATCTACTCAGACAGCTATCTCCTTGTTGAAGTAGATTAGCTGTGGTCTCGTTGGCCTTGGCATTCATTGCCATACATAGCCATAATATAAGGATCAATCTAAACTGTTTCATCGTTTTTGCTGATTATTTCTTTCTTACTTCGGGAGTGAAAACGACAGGCAAGGTAAACTCCATGTTGACTTCCTCGCCATCGGAGAGTCGGGCAGGCTTCCAATGAGGGCTTCTCTTGAGAAGTTCAATCACAGTCTGCTCGTAGGCTTTTTCTTTGGGAGCTTCGAGAACTTTAAACAATCCCAATGTTCCATCCTTTTGAACGGTGAAGTTGATGACGACTCGCGCAGGCTTGTCTTCCAATCCTTTAGGATATTGGATGTTTGTCATCACCCATCTTAGGAAATCGTTGATGTCGCCATTGCCGTTGAAGATTGGCATCTGACCACCTTCCGGTAAAACAGCTATCGTCTTTAACACATGAGGTTGTGATACGCTTTGCGGTTTGAACATAAGGACGATGGTTATACCAATTATTGCTATCACGCAAGCGGCTATCCCAAATACCTTTTTATATATATGAGATTTTGTGTATCTTGTTTCCTGTGCTTTGCCCAGGAAATAAGTTTCTTCCTGATTGTTTTTTCCTTTCATACCTTTTACGATTTTATGGAGTTGTCTAAAAGTGCTTTTAATTGTTTGAGTGGTTCCTTGCTGACGTGCAGGGTGAATTTCTCGCTAAACCACTCGTTGTACAACACTAGTTCTGAAGTGTTGAGGTTGATGCTGAAAATGTGCTGACTATTAATAATGTAGTTTCTGCCAACACGAGCGAAGAAGTGTGCCGTTTGGGCAAGTTGCTCTACTATTTTCTTCTCAAAGACCACAAGGTTGAACGAGAAGGTGTATTCATCGCCGTTGGTGAGTCGGAGATTGCAATAGCTTCCTTCCGAACAGACGTATGCTATCTGTTCGGAAGCCACTCTGAGCAAGAAGTTGGCATTTGATATGATGAGATATTCTTCCATACTGATAAGTTTGTTGCAAAGATAAGCATAATATTTCAAAAGTATGGCTGGAGGTATCGTGTTTTTTGTGAACCAATGGACTTGTTTTGTGGAGAATATGAAGTCAAACTCCAGATATGACTATCTGTTTAAGGTGGTCAACTAAAATCGTTAAACCACAGTTAGTAATCTAGCGAGGAAAAAACAAAAAAGCAGCAAACCGCAAAGGGCTTGCTGCTCAAGATAGGATTGTTTCCTATTTCTTTTATGGGTTGTATAAATATATGGCTGAAGAGCTATTGAATTGGCTTTCCCTTTGGCCGCCGAACTTTGTTTCTTCACTCTTCACTCTTCGTTCTTCACTTTCTATACTTCCTTTAATACGGTTTCCAATCTTTCGATGAAGTCATCCACATTCTCCTTGGTCAATACCAATGGAGGGAGGATGCGGAGGATGTTGGTGCCGGCGCAACCGGTGAAACAGTGCTGCTCGTGGATGAGCTTGCTGCGAACTTCCTTGTGAGGAATATCGAGTACGGCTCCTACCATCAAACCACGGCCACGAACCTCTGTGATGTGGCTGTTGCGCTTCTGCAACTCCTTCAGCTGGGCGATGAGATATTCACCAACCTCATGCGCATTCTGTACCAGGTTCTCCTTCTCGAAAACATCGAGAACGGCGAGAGCGGCAGTACATGCCAGATGGTTGCCACCGAAGGTAGTACCCAGCTGACCATATACAGGAGTAAACTCTGGAGAAATCAACACGCCACCCATAGGGAAACCATTGCCGATACCCTTGGCTACGGTGATGAGATCTGGCTTGATGCCCAACCACTGGTGAGCGAAGAACTTACCGCTTCTGCCATAACCGCACTGGATTTCATCGCAAATCAGGAAAGTGCCGTATTTCTTGCAGGCTGCCTGCAAGCCCTGAGCAAACTCTGGAGTTACCATGTTGCAGCCACCTACGCCCTGAATAGCTTCGATGATACAAGCACATACATCGCCCTTGGCGAGTTCCTTCTCCCAAGCCTCCAAATCGTTGATAGGAAGATAGGTTACGTGACCATTATCATTGATAGGAGCGATGATCTTAGGATTATTTGTTACCTCTACGGCAAGAGATGTTCTGCCGTGGAAAGCCTTCTCTATAGAAAGCACGCGGGTTCTTCCGTTGGTGAAGGAAGCCAGCTTCAAGGCGTTCTCGTTTGCCTCGGCACCCGAGTTGATGAGGAAGAACTGATAATCTTCATAACCGCTAGCCTTGCCCAGACGCTCAGCGAGTTTCACCTGCAACTTGTTGATGACAGAATTGGAATAGAAACCCAGGTTGTTCAACTGGTTGGTGAGCATCTCCACATAGTGAGGATGGCAATGACCGATGCTGATAACGGCATGACCGCCATAGAGGTCGAGGTATTCCTGACCCTTGTCGTCCCATACCTTGCAGCCCTGTCCTTTTACAATATTAATATCGAAAAGAGGATATACGTCGTAAAGTTTCATGTTAAATCTATGTTTTAAGAAAGACAACTCATAGAGTTATCTTGTGATAAACTATTTTTTATGATAGAAGAACGAATGAATATTCATCCGTTCTTCCGAATTCTTTTATCTAAAATGCTGATGGCTTGAGTTTCAAACCTGCTGTCTGGTCGATACCAAACATGATGTTCATGTTCTGAACAGCCTGACCCACGGCACCCTTCAAGAGATTGTCGATGCAGGAAGTGATGAGGAGCTTATCGCCATACTTATCTACATGAACCAGGCACTTGTTGGTATTCACCACCTGCTTCAGGTCGATTGCCTTATCCACATAGTGGGTGAACTTGGCATCCTTGTAGAACTCCTTGTAACCTGCCACGATTTCCTCGATAGGCTTGTCGGTCTTCACAACTTCTGTAGCGAAGATACCGCGGGCGAAGTCGCCACGGTAAGGGATGAAGTCGATGGCTGCATCGAGATAACCCTGCGTCTGCTTCAGACTCTGACGAATCTCTGGCACGTGCTGATGGTTGAATGCCTTGTAGATGCTCATGTTGTTGTTGCGCCATGAGAAATGGGTAGTGGCACCTGGCTTCTGACCAGCACCGGTGCTACCGGTAATGGCGTTGACAGATACATCGCTGTTGATGAGGCCCATCTTAGCAGCAGGCAACAAACCAAGTTGAATGCAGGTCGCAAAACAACCTGGGTTTGCCACGTGCTGAGCTACGGCTATTTTTGATTCATTTATTTCTGGAAGACCATATACAAAATCGTGAGCGGCTGGGGTTGGCTGTTGGGTAGCAACCACAGTCTCTGGGGGAAGACGGAAGTCTTGTGCCAAATCGATAATCTTCACGTTCTCCGGAACATTGTGCTCCTTCAGGAACGCCTCGCTCTTGCCGTGACCGAAGCAGAAAAAGATGACATCCACCTGGTCGAAAGGCATCTCGGCGGTAAACTTCAAATCAGTCTCGCCATACAATCCCTCGTGAACCTCAGCCACCAGGTTGCCGGCGTTACTCTCGCTGTTGGCGAATACAATCTCTGCCTCAGGATGGTTGATAAGGAGGCGAATCAACTCACCTCCTGTATAACCAGCTGCTCCTAAAATACCTACTTTTACCATATTATCTTTCCTCGTTAGGGTGCATACCATAATAAACACGGAGTGGAGTAGAGCTTACCTTGATGAAGCCCTTCGCATCCTCGGCTGTCCAACCATGCTGCATCTCACCGTACTCACCGAGCTTAGACTTGGTCAAATCGTCTGGTGAGTCGATACCTACAGTCTGGAAACTGTATGGACGGAGCTTTAAGATGGCTGTACCGTTTACGTTGCGCTGAGAAGAAGTCAGCATAGCCTCGATATCCGGCATCACTGGCTCCAGGTACTGGCTCTCGTGGAGGAACATTCCGTACCAGTTGCCTACCTGATCCTTCCAATACTGCTGCCACTTGCTCAATGTGCTCTTCTCCAACAGGCGGTGAGCCTCGATGATGAGCTTAGGAGCTGCAGCCTCGAAAGCTACACGACCCTTGATGCCGATGATGGTATCACCCACGTTGCAGTCGCGACCGATGGCATAAGAAGCACCAATCTCCTCAATCTTCTGGATGGCAGCAATCTTATCATCAAACTTCTCGCCGTTGACAGCCACGATCTCACCCTTCTCGAAGGTAATCTTCAGTTCGGCCTCTTCTTCCTTGGCAGTAACGTGCTTCAGATAAGCCTCCTCAGGGAGACCCTGGGTTGGGTCGAGAATCTCACCACCACAGATACTGGTTCCCCAGATACCTACGTTATATGAATACTTCAACTTGGTGAAGTCTGCAAAGAAGCCGTGCTCGTTCAGATAATCAACCTCCTCCTTACGAGAAAGCGCCTTATCACGAGTCAATGTGATGATCTCTACACCAGGAGCCATTACCAGGAAGGTCATGTCGAAACGGATCTGGTCGTTGCCGGCACCTGTACTTCCGTGAGCGATGGCGTCAGCACCAATCTCCTTGGCGTAACGAGCGATGGCGATAGCCTGGAAGATACGCTCAGAAGATACAGAGATAGGGTAGCAGTTGTTGCGGAGCACATTACCGAAAATCATGTATTTCAATGATTTCTCGTAATACTCGTGGGTAACGTCGAGAGTGACGTATGCCTTGGCACCCAACTTATATGCGTTCTCCTCGTTGGTCTTCAACTGCTCGGCAGAGAAACCACCTGTGTTAGCGCATGCTGCATAAACATCCCAGCCATCCTGGGTCAACTTCATTACTGTGTATGATGTATCGAGACCGCCACTGAAAGCGACTACAACTTTTTTATTTGCCATTTTATTTTATGTTTAATATGTGGTGAATAATGTTTAGATGGCATTCTTGCCAACACCTTAATTATATATAAGGATTTAAATTTCTGCAGATGGACCGTCAATCTTGCGGATTCTCTCAATCACTTCCTGAGGAAGCTTGATAGGCAGATGCTCTTCTGGGTCGAAGAGCATGGCGGTGCAGATGCAGTATTTGCGGTTGGTACGATGGAGGACATCTACGTTGATGCAACCCTCGCAACCACGCCAGAATGACTCATCATCGGTCAGGTCGGCGAAGGTAACAGGGAGATAACCCAGCTGGGTGTTCATCTTCATGACAGCCGAACCTGATGTCAAAGAGAAAATCTTGGCATGAGGCCATCGCTGTCGGGCAAGCGTAAAGGTAAAGTTCTTGATGCGTTTAGCCAGTCCCATACCACGGAAGTCTGGGTGAACGATCAAACCTGATGTGGTAACATAGTGCTTGTTGCCCCATGTTTCGATGTAGCTGAAACCTGCGAACTTTTCGCCCTGGAGAGCGATGACCGCCTTGGCTTCGCGCATCTTGGTGGCAACATACTCTGGTGAACGCTTGGCGATACCAGAACCACGCTTCTTTGCAGCTTCTGCAATTGTAGTCAGAATGGTGTCGATGTACTTGATGTGACTTTCGTCAGCCACCATTACTTTAACTTCTGCTTCTTCCATTTTTTTTCTCTTCTATCTTAAAATGTTTTTGTTTTAATATTCTTTCTTTATATATAATAAGGTGTATGTTTTGCATAAAAGAGCAACTACCTTATACATATTTATGGTGAACGTCTGGAATTACCTCTGCTAGTGCATTGATGATTTCCTCTTCTGTAGTACCTTTCTTTTTAACCAGGAAGATAGTGTCGTCACCGGCGATGGTTCCAAGAATTTGAGAAATATCACTATTGTCTATGTTATAGGCAATGCTGCTTGCATATCCCGGACGGGTCTTGATCACGACCATATTCCCGGAGAAGTTGATTGATTGAAATCCGGTATTCACCATCATCTTGCTCACTGGAATATGGTTTGATACTCTCTTATATAATGTATCGTTGGGCAGGACATACGCATATTTTCCACTCGAAGATGCTGCCTTTGCTACCTTGAGCAGTTTTAAATCACGGCTCAATGTAGCTTGCGTAATCTTAAAGCCTTCTTTGTGAAGAGCCTCCAAAAGTTGGTCTTGTGAACTCAACTCCTGACTTGATATAAGCATCTTCAAAGTTTCTAATCTGCTATTCTTTGCCTTCATATGCTGTATTTTTATTCGTTTAACGGCTGCAAAATTACAATATATTTTGCAAATAACCAAATAATATGAAAGAAAAATGCATAAAATAACATTATTTTGTCTTTAGATATGCATAAACGTGGAATAAATATGCAAATATTGCCTTCTTTCATACAAATTTTCTACACTTGGCTTTTGATGCAGAATAGCCTTTTTATCCATTTTAAGCTAATTATTGTAAATTATTGAAAAAAAGTCTACGAAAACCACATCGGTTCAATTAGTTTTTGTTATCTTTGCAGGCACAATTCTTAGATTATAATCAACTTAATATAAAATAAACCTTTAGAAGATGGAAAAAATGAATGTTAAACCAGCAGAAGGTAAGCTGGGAATCTTGGTTGTTGGTTGTGGCGCAGTAGCTACTACCTTCATGACCGGTGTTTTCATGACTCGTAAGGGACTTGCAAAGCCAGTAGGTTCAATGACTCAGTACGACAAGATTCGTGTCGGCAAGGGTGCAGACAAGAAATATCTGCACTATAAGGACATCGTTCCACTTACTGACCTTAATGATATCGTATTCGGTACTTGGGATGTTTATCCGCAGAATGCTTATCAGGCAGCTATGTATGCTGAGGTATTGAAGGAGAAAGATATCAACCCTGTACGCGAGGAGTTGGAGAAGGTAGTACCAATGAAGGCTGCTTTCGACAAGAACTATGCAAAGCGTCTTGATGGCGACAATGTGAAGGATTGCAAGACCCGCTGGGAGATGGTAGAGGCTCTTCGTCAGGATATCCGCGACTTCAAGGAGAAGAACGGTTGTGCCCGTATCGTTGTTATCTGGGCAGCATCTACCGAAATCTACGTTCCTGTAGATATGGAGATTCATGGTACATTGGCAGCACTTGAGGCTGCAATGAAGGCTGACGACCGCCAGCATGTAGCTCCATCCATGTGCTACGCTTATGCTGCTTTGACAGAGGGTGCTCCTTTCATCATGGGTGCTCCTAATACAACTGTTGATATTCCTGCTATGTGGGAACTCGCAGAGAAGACCAAGATGCCTATTGCCGGTAAGGACTTCAAGACAGGTCAGACTCTTGTCAAGAGTGGTTTCGCTCCTATCATCGGTACCCGTTGTCTCGGCTTGAATGGCTGGTTCTCTACCAATATTCTCGGCAACCGTGATGGTCTCGTTCTCGATGAACCAGCTAATTTCCATACCAAGGAGGTAAGTAAACTCTCTACTCTTGAGACAATCCTGAAACCAGAAGCTCAGCCAGATCTCTATGGTCATGGTAACGATGAAGATACTCAGTACTATCACAAGGTACGTATCAACTATTATCCACCTCGCAACGATAACAAGGAAGGTTGGGATAATATCGATATCTTCGGCTGGATGGGTTACCCAATGCAGATTAAGATTAACTTCCTCTGCCGCGACTCTATCCTTGCTGCTCCATTGCTGCTCGACCTTACATTGTTGAGCGATCTTGCTGCTCGTGCAGGCCGTTTCGGAACCCAGCGTTTCTTGAGTTTCTTCCTCAAGGCACCTATGCACGATTATACTAAGGGTGAAGAGCCTGTAAACCATCTCTACCAGCAGTATACGATGCTGAAGAATGCTATCCGTGAGATGGGTGGTTACGAGGCCGATGAGGAAATCGACTAATTAGGTTATTTCATTTAATACTACACCTTATTATATAAGGCTTTAATTTATATCATGGCACACCTTTGGAATGTTAGAAAATCTCTCCATAGGTGTGCCTTTTTGTTTGCTCTCCTAATAAATATAGAGTAAATGCATAAGTTGTTGGTGTATAGTTAGTTTGTAAAAATCAGCGGCACGCTGAAAAATGTCAAAAGACACTTTTTGTCCATTTGAAACTTATTTTTGCTATTTTCAAACCATGGTTCTCATTTTTTTTTCTATCTTTGCACCATAGAACTTTTTGAAGAGAATATAACTCTAGCATTTACTTTTTCTAGGAATAAAAAAATAAAGGTTGGTCAACCTGTTGAGGGCAAGCCAACCTTTCTTGTTATGTATGTTATTCTTTGTTTTTTTTACTTTATTTCCGGTTCTCGTTTTCATTATTCCTTGTTGTTGCCTCCGAAGATGCGGAGCAAGTAGAGGAAGAGATTGATAAAATCGAGATACATGGTCAAGGCTCCGATGAGTGCCAGTTTCTGTGCGCCCTCGCTCATGTCGTATTGTGTCTGGAGCATCTGCTTGATTTTCTGGCTGTCCCAAGCGGTCAAGCCAACGAAGATAGCTACGCCGGCGTAACTCAAAATGTAATCAAATCCCGAACTCTTCAAGAACATGTTTACTATGGTAGCGATAATCAGACCAATCAGCGCCATGAAGAGTATTTTTCCTAAAGAGGTCAAATCCTTCTTGGTAGTGTAACCATAGAAAGCCATCGCTCCGAATGTGCCGGCTGTAATAAAAAATACCTTGGCAATACTGGTCATCGTATAAACTACGAATACGGATGAAAGCATGGTACCATTCAAAACCGAGTAGACGATGAAGAGTAGGGTGGCCGTAGTCAGGGAGAGTCTCTGTAGGGCACCAGTAATGATGAATACCAGGGCGAGTTCTGCGATAATCAGGCCAAAGAGCAAGCCGCGGCTTGTCATCAAGGTCATCAGCAGGGTAGGACTGCTAGCCACACCATAGGCAGTAACGCCCGTAATCAGGAGAGCTAAGGTCATCCATGTATACACTTTGCGCATCAAAGCAGAGAAAACACCGCTTATACCTCGCTCTTTCTCATTAACAGCAAAGCCATTGCTCTCCTGGTTGTTCTGACTATTTATCAGATTGTACATTTCCTTTTCTGTCATAATTCTATTTTCTTTTGTTATTTATGGTCTATTGAATAATATAATAAGCGCAAAGATAATGCCAATTATTGAATCGAACGATAATCTCTGCGCTTTATTAACATTTATTCCGTAATTTTACGTCATTCATTCCTTTATTTAAGGGCTGTCTTCTTTACGGCTATCTGTTTTCCGCCTCGCGTTACCTCTACGGCTACAGTTCCATTTACTGGTGAGCGAAGCTGTTCTGTTTCAGATTTTGCCTGTTTCTGAAGTGCCAGGACACCTGAGGTTCCGTATATTCTGATGATGTCGTTCTGTTTCAGACCCTTTATCAGGATATGATAGTTGCCGCTAGGAATGATGGTGATGTCTGACTTCATGTCAGTCTCCTTGCGGTTGAAACTGATCTGCATTGCCATCTTAATCTCTTATCTTCTCTTTCTTCTACCAGTCTCATACGCTATTCGTTTTATTTCGAATGCAAAGATACGTCTTTTCCGTTTTCTACCTATGCGATTTGTGCGATTTGCGTGGATTCGGGAAATAAAGTGCGAAAAAATCATGGAATCATTCGGAAGAATATCTCCGAAGGATAAGAACATAACTCCGTAAGATAGCAGAATATCTCCGAAGGATAAGAAATTATCTCCGAAAGATAGCAGATTATCTCCGAAGGATAAACCCAGAAGACAAATGTAGGTAATCCGATGATGAAGATATGGAAGCTGGGTTGTGGCAACGAGGTGAAGGGTGAAGGGTATATTTTAAATCTTATATTATATTCTTTTTTAGGGTTTTTCCGTTTTTTGACCCTAGGGTACCCCTTTCATTTTCCCTTGCCGCGCGTATATATAAAAAAGAGTTTTCAAACCTTCACCCTTCACCTTTTTACTTAACGTTTTATGTGTCAAATAGTTACGGGTGAAGGGTGGTGAAGGGTGTTTTTGCTTTTTTATAAACATATTTTAAGAATTCAGCCCGTTTTTATATATTTTAGCGTTTGTTTACGATTCCGAAATGGGTATCTTTTTTTAGAGAGTCCTCTTTTTTTTATGATTTCTTTCTGCATAAACTCCTAGAATCACAGTTTAATCAGTATCCTTGATGTATAAGCCGTTAAAATATTATCAGCGAAATAAAGTTAATGGCTATGGATAAGCGTCACTTTTTAAATATAAATTAACTGAATTTTCGCATGTGGTTCAAGAACCTTTCAGGGCGTATGGGACAAAACTTGCGAAACTTGAGTAAATTAACTGAAAAAGCATTATAACCTTAATAGTAATGTGCGCTTGCGTATACGCCTAAGTGTGTACACAGACAGGCGCATATATATAATAATGTATACACAATAAATCGCCATGCTAAAATCTTTATAGATGTTAAAAACCGACTAAAAAAAGCAACTTTTTTGCGAAAAGATTTGGTGGAATGAAAAATAGTTAGTACTTTTGCACTC
>ERZ809407.1362-NODE-1362-length-21969-cov-9.061468_pt1 | contig 21969 bp, 17 predicted proteins | sample MGYA00520792_ERZ809407 | MGnify/ENA primary metagenome ERZ809407 (study PRJEB31576, sample SAMEA3212665) | Homo sapiens | biome: human-gut; feature: human gut; material: fecal | place: Sweden | collected 2012 ...
AACCAGCTCCTCATGGGAACTGGTTACTTTTACAGGCTATCTACAACTTTACATACTGTTTTTCAAGAGCGTCTATCTTCTCTTTAATACTGAATGGTGCAGACTTTATTATTTCATGTAATGCCTTACAACCTAATGGAAGTCTTAACTCCTTACCACTATTATATACAAGATAAACACTTGGCATCTCTGGTATTACCATATAATCTCCTAAACTGCGTGGTTCTTTTACTTCTACTATCATATTGAAACTCCTTTCTCAGTTAACTACCCCTAAAAATAGGAAACATAAATATTTAATGCTACAATTGCTACTAAAGCTACAATGAAATAAACTACAAGTTTTAAAATATACTTATTGTGGTCTTTAGTTGTCTTTTCCCCTTCACATACTACCTTGTAGAGGTTATATAACACTTGAAAGACAGAGAAAAGAACTAACCCTGAAACAATCAAAGTTATCAAAATAATCATAAGCTATCAACTCCTAAGTGAATATCTATATCACCAGATACAGTAAAATCGTGACCTAGCTTTGCTACCCCTGAAACAAAGCTATACACGAAATAATAACTAAGACACAAATATCAATAAATGACACATGTGATAATGTCTCTAAAAACAGTTAAATGGCTCACACTCCACAATTTATATAGCTTCTTCCTTTCTATAACCTTATACTCATGGATACTCCATACTAGGCTGTATATGAATATAAGTAAGGCTATAATTGATAGAATTAAAAGACCTATAAGACATGTTTCTTTGCTCATATAATTATACCTCCTTCGATTTGATACAAAGGTTATATCGAGATTGGCTATTTTCACTCAAAACTTAAATAACTTTGATTACTTGAAATAGAAAAGACACTAAGCTTTTATACTTAGTGCCTTGATAACTATCCCTGAGTAGTTACTTTTCAATTTTCATGTTAGTAATCAAGCTTTCAAGGACTCTTAATAATTCACCACTTGACTGAATGTTTTTCTGAGCTTCTTTGCTCATATATTGTGGTATCTGACACATAAACTGATATAACTGGTCAGTAGTAACAAAATTATATACACTATCAGTTACATTAGCCTTTAAAGAATGCCCTACAATACGCTTAATAGCATACTCTGGAAGTCCTGCTGTATATGCCATTGTAATGAAAGTAACTCTAATGCAGTGTCCTGTCTTATTTTGTATACCTAAATACCGCATAATTTCAGTAAATCTATGCCTGAACTTATCATATGTAACATGCTTACTCGTAGGTGAGTAAATATCGTTGAATAGCCAATTTGAATTAAGTTCGATAGCTTTATTGTATCTTTTCTCAACTAATGGCTTTATAAGTGGGTGGATTGGAACTACTCTATCACGACCAGCTTCTGTTTTCATGCCCTCGACTATTGTATTATTTTCTAAATCCACATTTTTAACTTCTATATTACATAGCTCTGATGGTCTGAAGCCTGAATAAACACCTATTAAAACCATATCAACAAATCTGTAGTCAAGATTTTTCCATAAAAGTTCAAGTTCCTCATTAGAAAAACTCAGTTTCTTTTTCTTTTGATAATCAGCCTCTTTACGCATATCTTTTACATCAAAGCTCCTAGCCACATTATTTGTAACTAATTTCAAACCTACAGCTTCATCTAGCATAAGATTAAATATAGACTTGATACGAAGTTTAGTGTTTGTAGAAGTATGTCTTACTTCTTTTTTACTACCCCTGATAACTTCACGAGTTCCATTTTCCATGACATCTCTGATGTGGGAACTACCTAACTTTTTCAACTTAAGATTTTTAATGCTTTCGCAATAAGCCCAAGCTGACTCAACACTTCGTTTAGCACTAGGTGCTATCTTCTCAAAATACTTTACACTCCAATAATCATAAAGTTCACCTACTGTAGTAATCTTAGTAGTAAGGTCATAAGGACTTGAATTATACTCTGCAAGCACAGCCTCTGCCTCTGCCTTAGTCTTGAATACCCCAAGAGATTTTGAAGTATATATAACTCTTTCCTTCTCTACATCAAATTTACTACCTACTGTAACTCTAACTTGATACTTTTTCTTTCCTTTTGAATCTTTAAGTGTTGTTACACTACCTTGACCATTTCCTCTCTCCTTATAAGCCATATGAATAAAGCCTCCTTCAAAAAATAAATTACACTTTTTATAAGTAGACTCCAGACCGAACTTATTTCTAAAAATAACTTACAATCTAAATACACGGATGAAGTGCGTAGCAAGTAAATGGAAATCTTCGTAGCAAGTAGCACATATTATATAGCAAGTAGATGCAAGTAGGTAAAAAAATCAGGGCAAATCAAACCGATTTACACCGAATTTGATTTGCCCTGTAAATGCCCGTTTTAAGCGGTTTTATAAGGTTTTAAGCCATCTACCGATTAGAATTTACCGTTCTTAGCAGCTTCTTCGATAGAAACAGCTACAGCTACAGTAGCACCAACCATAGGGTTATTACCCATTCCGATTAATCCCATCATTTCAACGTGAGCTGGAACTGATGAAGAACCTGCGAACTGAGCATCTGAGTGCATACGTCCCATAGTATCTGTCATACCATAAGAAGCAGGACCTGCTGCCATGTTATCTGGGTGAAGTGTACGTCCTGTACCACCACCTGAAGCTACTGAAAAGTACTTCTTTCCAGCTTCAAGTCTTTCCTTCTTATATGTACCTGCAACTGGATGCTGGAATCTTGTAGGGTTTGTTGAGTTACCTGTGATAGATATATCAACATTCTCCTTCCACATGATTGCAACACCTTCTGTTACATCGTTAGCGCCGTAGCAGTTAACCTTAGAACGAAGACCATCTGAATATGCTGTTCTAGAGATTTCCTTTACTTCGCCTGTTGAATAATCCATCTCTGTCTCAACGAATGTGAATCCGTTAATTCTTGAGATAATCTTAGCAGCATCCTTACCAAGACCGTTAAGGATAACTCTAAGAGGTTTCTGTCTAACCTTGTTAGCCTTCTCTGCAATACCGATAGCACCTTCAGCAGCAGCGAATGATTCATGACCTGCAAGGAATGCAAAACATTCTGTCTCTTCTTCAAGTAACATCTTTCCTAAGTTACCATGTCCAAGACCAACCTTTCTCTGGTCAGCAACTGAACCTGGAATACAGAATGCCTGAAGACCTTCACCGATAGCTGCAGCAGCTTCTGAAGCCTTTCTTGCACCCTTCTTGATAGCGATTGCTGCACCTACTGTGTAAGCCCAGCATGCATTTTCAAAACAAATTGGCTGGATACCCTTAACCATAGCATATACATCTAATCCGGCATCCTTAGTAATCTTTTCAGCTTCTTCAATACTAGCTATACCATAGCTGTTAAGAACTGAAGTAATCTTATCTATTCTTCTCTCATATGATTCAAATAAAGCCATTCTAATTGTCCTCCTTACTTAACTTCTTCATCTGTTCTTGGGTCAATAATCTTAACAGCATCTGCAACTCTTCCGTACTGTCCGCAAGCCTTCTCATATGCTGTTGTAGGGTCATCACCCTTCTTAATGAAGTCTGTCATCTTACCAAGGCTGACAAACTTGTAACCGATAATCTGGTTGTCCTTATCAAGGGCGATACCTGTTACATAACCTTCAGCCATCTCAAGGTAACGAGGACCTTTCTTTAATGTACCATACATAGTACCAACCTGAGAACGAAGTCCCTTACCAAGATCTTCAAGACCGGCACCAACTGCAAGTCCACCCTCAGAGAATGCGCTCTGAGTTCTTCCATAAACAATCTGTAAGAATAACTCTCTCATAGCTGTGTTAATTGCATCACAGACAAGGTCAGTGTTAAGAGCTTCCATAACTGTAAGTCCTGGTAAAATCTCTGCTGCCATAGCTGCTGAATGTGTCATACCTGAACATCCGATAGTCTCAACTAAAGCTTCCTGAATGATACCTTCCTTAACATTAAGAGTAAGCTTACATGCACCCTGCTGAGGAGCACACCAGCCTACACCATGTGTAAAACCTGAAATATCTTCAACCTTCTTATTCTGTACCCATTTACCTTCTGTTGGCACTGGAGCTGCTCCGTGATGAACGCCCTGTGCTACTGGACACATATTCTCTACTTCCTGTGTGTAAATCATCTTATTACTCCTTTCGTAATTCATAGTGTTTACTATAAATGAAACGACGGCCAGAAGCCGTCGTCCAAGCCTTGACTATTTTCTCACAAAGTTTAGCATTAGTCAATGTGAGACACAACTTTTTTACATTAATAAAACAAAAATTTCACATAATTATCTCTTAGTTACTACTTCGCCCTGCTTCTTATATATAGAACCTGCCGGAATAAAGCCTCTTACGCTTGAAAGCGGATAAATATTACTCTCTCTTCCAACAATTGTTCCAGGATTAAGTACGCTGCCACAGCCAACCTCAACATTATCTCCAAGAAAAGCACCAATCTTTTTGATACCTGTATCAATATTGCAGTCAGGTCCTTTAATAGTAATAAGCTTCTTGTCAGACTTAACATTAGATGTTATTGAGCCCGCTCCCATATGAGCCTTGAATCCAAGAATTGAATCTCCAACATAATTATAATGTGGAACCTGTACCTTATTAAAAAGAATTACATTCTTAAGCTCAGTTGAATTACCAACAACAGCGCCTTCACCTACAATAGCTTTTCCACGGATAAATGCACAGTGTCTTACCTCGGCATCTTTACCGATAATTGCAGGTCCTGCAATATAAGCTGATGGAAATACATTTGCAGTTCTGTGAACCCATATATTCTCCCCACGCTTCTCATATTCATCTTCTGGCAGTTCATTGCCAAGTTCTACAATAAAATCACCAATCTTTGCAAGTACTTCCCATGGATATGTACAGTCTTCAAATACCTTTGCTGCAATAGTCTCATTAAGGTCATACAGATTACTTATCTTTAATGCATCATTATTCATATCAAATATCCTCTTTATATCAATTATTCAACAGTAACAGATTTTGCAAGGTTTCTTGGCTTATCTACATCGTTACCCTTAAGAACTGCTGTATAGTAGGCAATAAGCTGTAATGGGACTGCCGCAACCATAGGCATAAGAAGCTGGTCTGCCTGTGGAAGCTTAATAACAATATCTGCCACTCCATCCTCAATATCAAGCTCTGGTTCTGCAATAAGCACTACAAATGCTCCTCTTGACTTAACTTCCTTAATATTACTTATAGTCTTTTCCTCAAGATTCTTCTGTGTTGCTATTGCAATTACAGGCATCTGTTCTGTAATAAGCGAGATAGTTCCATGCTTAAGCTCTCCTGCTGCATATGATTCAGAATGAATATAAGATATCTCCTTTAACTTAAGAGAACCTTCCATACTGAGTGCATAATCAAGACCTCGTCCTATATAAAGAAGACTGTCTGCATTAATAAGCTTGGATGCTGCAAACTGACACTTACTCTCAAGTGCAATGGCTTCTTCAATAACCTCAGGTATTTCTTCAAGCATCTTAGTATATCTGCTGCATTCTGCCTCATCCATCTTACCATTAGCATAAGCTAATTCAAATGCAATTAAATACATAATTGATACCTGAACCATATATGCCTTCGTTGAAGCAACTGAAATCTCAGGACCTGCATGTGTATATACAACCATATCTGCTTCTCTTGCAATTGATGAACCCTTGACATTAACAATTGCCATAGTATCAGCACCTGCCTGTTTTGCAAGTTCAAGTGCAGCCTTAGTATCAGCAGTCTCACCTGACTGTGATATAACAATCATAAGGTCATCTTCATTAATAAGAGGATCTCTGTATCTGAATTCTGATGCAATATCAACAGTTACAGATACTCTTGCTATCTTTTCTATTATATATTTACCGACCATTCCGGCATGCATTGCAGTACCACAGGCAACAATATATATATTCTTATAATTCTTTAACTTATCAGGATTGAATCCTTCTGCACTGAAATCAGGCATATCGTCCATGATTCTTGGCATAATTGTTCTCTTTACAGAATCTGGCTGCTCATGAATTTCCTTAAGCATAAAGTGCGCATAACCGCCCTTTTCTGCAGCATCAACATCCCAGTCAGCAGTATTTAATTCCTTATGTATCTCATTACCATGAACATCGTATATCTTAACTGAATCCTTCTTAATAACTGCAATCTCATTCTGGTCAAGAAGATAATAATCTCTTGTGTAATGAATAATAGCCGGTACATCAGATGCTATGAAATTCTCATGTTCTCCAACACCAACAATAAGAGGACTGTCCTTTCTTACTGCAAATATTTCATCAGGGAAATCCCTGAACATAATTCCAAGTGCGTATGAACCCTTAATCTCTGATAACACCTTTGCAATAGTCTTCATCGGATCGCCATCATAGTAGTAGTCAAGCAGCTTTGCTGCAACTTCAGTATCTGTTTCACTTGCAAAGCTATATCCCTCTCCGATAAGAAAATCCTTAAGCTTCTTGTAGTTCTCAATAATACCATTATGTACAATAGTAACTCTCTTATTGCCATGTGGATGTGAATTAATGTCTGATGGTTCTCCATGCGTAGCCCATCTTGTATGACCAATTCCAACATGTCCTTGTGGTTTTCCTTCTTCATCCATCTTCTCAACAAGGTTGGCAAGTCTTCCCTTGCACTTCTTGACCTTTATATTACCATGATCAAATACCGCAATACCTGCTGAATCATATCCTCTGTATTCAAGCTTAGATAATGCATCTACAAGTACATCTGCGCTTTCTCTGTCCCCTACATATCCTGCAATTCCGCACATATATTTAATTCCTTTCACTCATTTACTTATAATTCTTAGCGGTCTCGTTAAAAAGTCCTATAAGCCCCGCCTGATTCCTTAATGCCATAACAGCCCTTGTTCTTCTCGAAACAAAACCATCAAGCTTTTCCATATACTCATCTGCTGTAATATTCCCCTCTGCTACACCTGTAAGTCCTTTTTCCCAGCTTGCCGTAAGCTCCGGATTAAGCAGATGCCTGATAGAATTATCTACAACATCATATATTATCTCACCTAAAAATGTAGGTGTAATAATCTGTGTCTTAGAATTAATAGAAATATACTTAATAGTATTAAGTTTTTTAAGGATTTCAGCTCTGGTAGCACTTGTTCCTATTCCACTACCCTTAATCTGGGCACGCAGTTCCTCATCTTCAATAAGCTGTCCTGCATTCTCCATTGCAAGAATAATAGAACCTGAATTATATCTCTTAGGAGGTGATGTTTCACCTTCTTTGATATTAAACCCATTAAATGTGATTGTAGAACCTTTTCTGTATTTTTTCAATACCTCAAATAAAGCTGCATCACATTTATTATCATCCTTATTATCGGCACTATCATCTTCCTTTACTTTTGCGTCATTTCTCGCCTTTGCAAATGAGTTCTTTGCTACGCCCAGATACCCTTCATCTACAAGCACTTTAAATGAAGCATACAGCTTTTCATTCTTTACATCACTGGTAATACTTACCTTCTGATAAATAGCCGGTGGATAGAATATACTTAAGAATCTTCTTACAATTATCTCATAAGTTCTCGCAGCTGTAACTGACAAGTTCTTTAAATTATTAAACCCCTGTCCTGTCGGAATAATCGCATAATGGTCTGTGATTGCTTTATCGTTGCAATATCTTGTCTTTTCAATCCCCTTCTGCATATTATTCTGTAATATATGCTCAGCTATCTCCTTCACAGGCGGAAAATTCCTGAGTCCTCCTATATTCTTATGTATTTCCTTACTTACCGCAGTCGATAACACTCTCGCATCAGTTCTTGGATAAGTAACCAGTTTCTTTTCATACAGTTCCTGAATAATATTAAGGGTCTCATCAGGGCTTATCTTAAACAGCTTGCTGCATTCGTTCTGAATCTCGGCAAGATTATACAGAAGCGGTGGATTCTTGGTTTCTTTCTTTCTCTCAATAGAATCAACTACCCCCTGTGCCGGCAGTGGATCAGATAAGAACTTAACAAGTTCCTCAGCCTTTTCCCTTTCCTTAAAACCATTATCCTTATATAAATATGGCGTACCAGCATACATACTCTTATCACTCACACGCCATTCTGCGTCAAATGTTGAATTCTCAACCTGTGCTTGACCTATAACCCTGTAGAATGGAGTTTTAACAAAGCTTCTTATCTCTCGTTCCCTTCTTACTACCATTCCAAGAACACATGTCATAACCCTGCCGACAGATACAACTGCCCTGTCAAGATGCAGATAATTGGCAATATTGCGTCCATATTTCAGCGTAAGTACCCTTGAGAAGTTAATTCCCATAAGATAATCTTCCTTCGCACGAAGATACGCTGAATCACTCAGATTATCATATTCAGATATATCCTTGGCTGTATTAATTCCTTTAAGAATCTCTTCCTCCGTCTGTGAATCAATCCACACACGGCGTTCTTTCTTTCCCTTAACTCCAGCTTCCTGTCTTACAAGCCTGTATATATACTCTCCTTCACGTCCTGAATCGGTACATACATATATATATTCAACATCATCCCTTGTAAGAATGTCTTTAACTATATTAAACTGCTTCGCAACTGCAGGTATAACCTCATACTTGAATTCCTTTGGTATGAATGGCAAGGTGTCAAAGCTCCATCTTTTCAGATTAGGATCATATGCATCCGGGTAGCTCATAGTTACCAGATGTCCTACACACCATGTCACAATATGGTCTCCCCCCTCAAGATATCCGTCTTTTCTTGTGAAGTTCACATGCAGTGCCTTGGCAAACTCCTGCGCCACGCTTGGTTTTTCCGCGATATATACGGATTTTCCCATTATATCCCTCATTTCTGTGTCTATTACACAATTATTATTCTCCTGAAGCATCAAGAGTTCCCATATAAGCTGGTATATATTCTTTTATAAAATAATCTGCTTCCGGAATATTCATATCAACAATAGCCTGATATATTGTCTTTTCCGCATCAGCAAAATCCATATTACCAGACTTCTTTTCCTCTAGACATTTGATATAAGCTGACATCTTATCAGCCGCCTTTACATATTTCCAGAGTTCTTCTTCCTCTTCTGTCTCTGATAACACACCCTTATAATGTGCTCTTATATCAGATGACAGACCTGAGAGCATCTGCTCCTCTGCAACATGCTCTACTTCCTTATAAGCATTTCTTATAACCGGATTGTAATACTTTACAGGAGTCGGAAGATCACCCGTAATTATCTCTGTAACATCATGATACATTCCAAGAATTGCAAGCCTTTCAGCATTAATATTCCCACCATATATCTCATTGTTGATAATTCCCAATGCATGTGCTATGAATGCCACTTCAAGACTATGCTCGCACAGATTCTCATGGCGTGTATTCTGCATAAGCCCCCATCTGTTAATATATTTCATTCTCGACAGCATTGCATAAAAATAATTTTCCTTCAATGTAAATGTCCCCTCTTTACTCTTTAAGTCGTTTCATAATTTTATATCATAATAGGTTTTTAAGCAAGTAAAAAGAGATGCCATCTCTGACATCTCTTTTCTGGTATGTGTATTAGAATTTAATTATTCTGCATCCTTAGGGGTGATATAACCCTGTGCCTTAAGAAGTTCTGCAATAAGAACAGCTCCACCTGCTGCACCTCTTAATGTGTTGTGTGAAAGACCAACAAACTTATAATCAAACACACTGTCTTCTCTTAAACGGCCAAGTGAAACACCCATTCCGTTCTCATAATTTACATCAAGCTTAACCTGTGGACGGTCATCTTCTTCAAGATACTGGATGAACTGCTTTGGAGCACTTGGAAGATTAAGTTCCTGTGGAACTCCCTTGAAGCTTCTCCACTTTTCAATAATCTGTTCCTTAGTTGGCTTCTTCTCAAAGTTAACAAATACAGCTGCTGTATGTCCATCAAGAACTGGAACTCTGATACACTGACATGTGATAACCGGATCACTTGCAGGAACAATCTTTCCATCCTCAATCTTACCCCATAATCTTAAAGGCTCTTTCTCAGACTTTTCTTCCTCGCCACCAATATAAGGGATGATATTCTCAACCATCTCTGGCCACTGTTCAAATGTCTTACCAGCACCTGAGATTGCCTGATATGTTGTTGCAACAACAAGCTTTGGTCCGAATTCCTTTAATGCATTAAGAGCAGGTGTGTAGCTCTGGATTGAACAGTTAGGCTTAACACAGATAAATCCTCTCTTAGTACCAAGTCTTTCTCTCTGATATTTAATAACTTCAAGATGCTCTGGGTTGATTTCTGGAACAACCATAGGAACATCTGGTGTCCAACGATTAGCACTGTTATTAGAAACAACTGGAACTTCTGCCTTAGCATATCTTTCCTCTATAGCCTTAATCTGGTCCTTAGGCATATTAACTGCACAGAATACGAAATCTACCTTAGAAACAATTTCATCAAAATCCTTATCCATATCATATACAGTCATCTTCTTAACGAACTCTGGCATTGGTGTCTGCATCTTCCAGCGTCCTTCAACAGCATCTTCATAAAGCTTTCCTGCTGAACGTCCTGAAGCTGCTACTAAAACAACCTCAAACCAAGGATGATTCTCAAGTAATGTTATAAATCTCTGTCCTACCATACCTGTACCGCCAAGGATACCAACTCTTAACTTATCGCTCATTTTTAACTCCTTCAATATGTAAAATCTAAAAGACACTTCCCTCTGTTCTGTCTTTCTGTGACGGACATTTGTTTTTGTGTCTAAGAAAATATATCACAGCCTATAGGATAATGCAAGCCATTTTTAAATATTTTAAGATTTTTCTTAATAAAAATATATTTTTTTATGTAAAAATGAAAAAGCCCCGGCAGTTAACCGGAAGCTTTTTCTGGAAATATTAGGAGAAGTAAATTCTTATAAACTTATTTATCGAATGTCTTCTTTCTCTTTAATTCAACACATGCAATTCCTGCTGTTAATGTCATTGCAGCAATATACCATACCATATGGTATGAATCACCTGTCTCAACACCATTATTGTCTGATACCACTGGATCTGTAGCTGGCTGCTCTGCCGGTGTCTCTGGTTTAGCAGGCTGCTCTGGTGCTGGATTCTCTGGTTCACCCGGTGTTGGATTCTCTGGTTCACCTGGTGCTGGATTCTCTGGTTCGCCCGGTGTTGGATTCTCTGGTTCGCCTGCAGATGTAATCTCCTTACCATCAACAACAAGCTTAACATCTGAAAATGTCACATCAGCACTTCTTGCAACATACATTCCAACATATACATATTCTGAATCTACAGAAGTTAATTTAAAATCAAAACCACCTGTAATAGTTTCTTCATTACCAAATGTACATGCATAACCATCTGTATTACTTTCGATTTTAAGGTTATATGTCTCACCAGCCTTAATTTCATTAGCACATGTTCCGCCCTGTGTAAGAGCGCCACTCTTTCTTGCAAAACAGTTCCATACAGAATCTTTCTTAGTAAGCTTAAGTGGACCAGCTGCAACATAGTCACCCATTGTACTGTTAATATACTGATCTACATACATATCATCTCTTGCCATAAGACCGAATGATACCTGATCATTAGATGTAAAACTGTTTACAGTCGCCTTTGCTGTAATTGTAAAATTACTGTTTGCTGGAACTCTGTAATAATACATAGCAATTCCATCAGCAGTACTTGCTATCTTTCCTGCTCCATTAACAGCAATATTAATATTACCATTGTCAAGACTCTCAAGCTTAAATTTAGATGCTATCTTATCATTGCCGCCAACATTTCCAAATACAGTTCCCTTAAAGATTCCTGCATTAGCCCATAATTCGCTGTCTTTTAAATCATTTGAATATTCTGACTCTTTATAATCAGGATTAGACTTTAAAACATCACTCTTAGTTGGTGCTTTAGCATCAATAATATGCTCTGCAAGTCCTGCTACATTAAGTTCCTTAATTGTCTTAGTAACAAGATATGCATTATATGTTCCGCCCCAGATATTAGTATGCGTATTGTCTACACTTTCTGGCTTTGATGATGTCCATGCATGTAAATTAACTGTCTCGGCTGCTCCTAATGAATCATATAATTTCTTAGTAAGAGAAGTCATATCAACCACTGGAACATTAAGATCTTTTCCAAGATTAATGATTGCCTGTGGATAACTTCCTCCTTCAAACTCTCCTGAAGCAGCTGTAACATGAAGCTGACTGTCAGACCAGTTGCCATCAGCAGTTCTTCTTACAATCGGTGTACATAAAACAACTGTTGTTCCTGCTGCCTGTGCTGGCTTTATATAATTCTCATATAAAGAATAAGCAAATGAACCTGCTGTTTTATAATCTCCATTAGGGTTAGTATATCTTCCGCTCTCCGCTTTTTCATCATTGTGGCCGAAACCAACAAGAAGAAAATCTCCCTTTTTCATTCCAGCTATAAGCTCACCATACTCCTTATCCGCTGTATAGCTTGTTGAACTTCTTCCTGATAAAGCAATATTCTTTACCTCAAAAGTTCCATCCAGATACTTATCAATCTGTGTTCCCCATCCATATCTAGGATAATAATAATTGTCTGTGAAAGCACTGACTGTCGAATCTCCCACAATCCAGACAACAGGCTTTGATGAATCTGATTCCTCAGCTCCTGCAAATGTTCCAAATCCAAAGCTCATAACAAGCAAAAGGATTGCACTAAGCAGACAACTGATCAGCCTTCTATTTTTGTTTTTCATAACAAAGACCATTCCTTTCTTTTATTTGTTCAAATTGTAAACTATGAACCTATGTCAAGGTCAAGTCTTTGTGTATATTTTACCATAAAATGTTTTTGCAAAAAAATCCCCGCACTATGTGCGGGGAAATTCTCAAAATATTAATACGCTATACCATTAGATACTTCTACATAATAAATATTAACTCCACCAGATTCTGATACAATATAATATTCACCTGCCTCATCTAATCTGAATGATACTGACTTAAGTGAAGAACCAGGTATCTTAGCTGTACTTGTTACATCATTACCATTCTTATCAATAATCTTAATAAGTCTGCTTGTATCTGTATCTGAGCTTGTTGCATATATCTTTACCTTAGATTCACCTGCTGTCTTAAATGCAATAGCTCTTGCAGATTCGCTTCCTGCACCGCCAAGCTTGATTCTCTTTGTAAAGCTGATATTCTTGTAATCCTTATTGCTCTTATCAACCGTTACAGTCTTTTTGCTTGTTGCAACAATCTTAAGACCATCAACTACAGTTGAACTCTTAATCTTTCCTGTTGAAACATCATTAGCATTAAGAATTAATTTTTCACCCTTTGTTGATACTGAAGAAGCTTCTGTTGCTTTTGTTGGAGCCTGTGTAGCCTTTGTTGGAGTCTGTGTCTCCTTTGTTGTTGCCTCTGTCGCCTTAGTTGGAGCCTGTGTCTCCTTTGTTGTGCCTTCAGTAGCTTTAGTTGTTTCCTGAGCCTTTGTTGTCTCTTCTGGCTTAGTTACCTCAGATGATGAATTCTTTGAAGATACACTAATCATCTGATTAGCAACATTGAATCTTGCTCCCATTGAAGCATAGCTTCCTGTTGTCTCATAAAGGCTGTTCATGTTAATTGTTCCATCAGCATTTCTAAGCTGTTTATCTATATTTTTGCTCATATCAATTGCATTAACAGTGTTCTTAAACATTCCAGCTGTCTTAGCAGGGTCAGTTACAACAGTTCCCTTCTTATCTCCACTTACTAAAGAAGTAAACAAAGAACCTGAAAGATTATAATACTTACCTGAATTGTAATATATTGAATCAGCCATTTTACCAGTAAACTTATCTGAATCAATTGCACCAGCTGATACAAGTCCCTTAAATATTGCTGCACTTGATGTTCTGTAACATAAGAAGTTACCCTTCTTAGCATACTTTCCATTGCCCCATGCTGTAACATTTACAATTGTAAGACCTGTTGGGTTATTATTATCTGTAAATCCTGTTGCACCATTGTCAAATGACAGACAATTCATTACATTATGTGGAGTTCCAACACCTGAACCACCAAGCTTAAATCCATTCATATCTCCATTAGCATAATGAACACCATTAGATAATGTTCCGTTGTTAAATGCAACGCAATTTCTTATTGTAATTACACCTATAGGACCTGTTGCACTCTTTGCAAATAAATCCCATCCATCATCTGAGTTGCTGTATGATATACATCCGTCAAATACATTGCCTTCACCACATGTAAGCTTTGCAGCAAATCCATCTGCATTCTCACCTGTACCACCCTGGTCAGGGAAATCACAGTTATCATGTGATGTACAGTTGATAATCAGGTTATTTGATGGCCATAAATCTTTAGTAGCAGCTGTTGTGTCATATCTTGAAATCTGGAGTCCTGAATCTCTGTTTGCTTCAAATACACATTTTTCAAAAATGTTGTTATTACCAGCAAGTAATACTCCGTTATCTCCAGCACCATAGAAATTAATTCCCTGGAAATACCAGTAATCTCCATCTACAACTACACCTCTGTTAGCTCCGTCAAGCTTCTGTGCTGAAAAATCAAACTTAACTTCCTTGCCACTTTCAGCCTTTACAATAATATAAGAGCCTGATTTTCCATTCATGGCATTATTAATTACAATTGTATCAGAGAACTTATATGTTCCCTCTTTTACAATAATTACATCGCCAGCCTTAGCTGAACTGATTGCATTAAGAATTTCATTTGAAGATGATACATATTTTGCATTCTTGAAATCTGCATCTTTCTTCTTACTGATATCTGTATACGCACCTGAATAAGAAAGGCTTGTCTTATCATATGATGTTGTTGCATCTGAACCCGTTGTTTCCTTTTCAGTTGCCTTTGTTGCGCTTTCTGTTGATTTAGTTGTTGCCTGTGTTGCTTTTGTTGTTGTCTGTGTTTCCTTTGTTGTTGCCTGTGTTGCTTTTGTTGTACTCTCTGTTGCCTTAGTTTCTTCTGTTGTTGGATCTGGTGATACAATCTTCGCATTAGTACCACCTACAGAAACAAGGTCTGTATTCTTGTAATTAGTAACTGTTGCCTTTAATTCCTTATCTATGGCATATACAGAATCATCTTTATCAGAGAATGTCCATGAAATCACTCCACCACCAAGGCTTCCTGCTCCCTTTGCAGATGTTACTACTGAAGGTACATCTTCTGCATTATTAAGACTTCCTGATTTAACTCCGAGATCCTTAGTTGTATCAAAGTTATCATAAGATGTTGCACCTGCTACAGTCTTATATGAAGATGGAACTTTCTCATCTGCTGACTTTGCAAGGTATGCATCAAATGATGCTGCATTTGCAGAATCACCTGTTTCTGAAACAGCATTTGCATAGATAATCTTCTGTGCACCTACGATAACATTTCCATATGCTTTAATGATACCACCGTTCTCACCTGAGAATGTACCCTCACCAAGTGCATCTGTTCCCTGATTAGATGAAAGCATTGGATTCTTACAGTTTCTAAAATAGTTATTCTGTATGAATAATGAAGAACCCATTGTTGAACCAGCACCATACTTTGCATTGCCATCATAGTAGTTGTTATACATATGCACTGACATTGTTCTTACTCTTGCATGTCTTGAATCAGAATGATCAAACCAGTTATGATGATATGTAATATAGTTAGGACCAGACTCGCTCTTCATTCCACATAACGAGCACTTACCTGAATCATAAAAATGTACATACGAAACTGTTATATACTGTGAATTACCTTTAATGTCAATTGAACCATCACCCTTTGCCTGGTCAGCATCCCCACCTGCTTTACCATAGTACAGATCAACATTGTGAATCCATACATTGCAGTTTGCTGTATCGAGAGAAATACCATCATCCATGAAATTAATAATTGAAAAATTTCTCATCTCAACATTTCCTGCATTTCTTAAGAGGAAACCGAATCCATTGATTGTTGCATCATTTCCGATACCCTCTATTGTCATATTAAGATTTGAATAAGCACTAGCTCCTTTAATCTGTACTCCCTCAGATGAACTTGAAAACTTATCCATTGCAGTATCTGTAACACATCCGATTACACGAACATCAAGTGCTCTTGTTTCTATCCCCTTGCTAGCACTCTTTGTATATGCATCAATTATTGTCTGAAGACCTGTATATTCCTTCTCTCCCTTTGCCTCTTTTACTGATGCCTTAATTGTCTTTGCATTATCGTTAGTAACATAAAGAACAATTGCATCTTTCTTAAGTGTTCCATTCTCATTGTAAGCACCTGAACCTGTTTTATATTTTGATTCAGATGAAAATGCAAATCCGGATCTGTCATAAGAACTTACATTGAGTGTCTTAGTAACCTGTGCTTTGTCAGTAACTTCCTTTCCGTTCTTTACAGGAACTACCTTAATAACATAGTCACCTGCCGCAAGTCCTACTGCATCAACCCTGTAGTAGTTCTTATACTTTCTGATAAGTTCATTGTCGATTCTTGCATAGGCAGAATCTGACTGACTGGCTTTCTTGATATATGCTGTATATCCTTCTGCCTGATTATCAATGGTCCACTGTGCATATGCTGACTCTAACCATCCTGCCGCACCATCAATAAATTTAACTGTTCCAACATCCGCCTTTGCTGTAAGAAGTGATGTAGGAATCACGATACTCACAATCATAACCAATGCAAGTACCCATGCCCATTTTCTACGAGCTGCTTTGCTAATAATAGCTTTCATGTTTTGCTTTTCCTCCTCAATACATTTTTTTGTGCATTTTGCTTTAACCAGCAAGGGTTTATGTCGTTATATTAGCAACTTTTACTCAAAAAGTACATGTATGTTAAGTAGGAAATAGGTACCATTTTCATAACTTTTAAGTACTTCATATTAAAATATGACAAAAATATGTAAAACACCGTGGCACATTTGCTATTAAGCTAATATGCCACGGTGCAGATTAAGCATCCGGATATTCCAATATATATCTCTCATAACCATTAATTATCTTAGTATTCTCATTATATTCATATTCCTGCTTAAACTTCATCTGGTAGGTCTTGTGGATATGACCATGGATGAAATACTTAGGCTTATATTTTTCCAACAGATAATTAAAGCCCTCAAAACCCTTATGCGGTTCGTCAGGTCCGTCACCTATTCCCGCTGCCGGTGAATGTGTAAGCAGTATATCAAAGCCCCTGTTCTTCTTTATTGAAAGCCACATTTTATTAATTCTGTGGTTCATCTCTTTCTGTGTATACTGGTTCTTTCCCTTCTTATAGCGTATAGAACCACCAAGTCCCATTATACGTACTCCCTTATACACATATATCTTATCCTCAATATTGATACATCCATCCGGTGGCTGTATATCATAACAGTCATCATGATTGCCATGCACATAAAGAATAGGTACTTTTGAAAATGAAGCAAGAAACGACAGATACTGTGGCTTTAAATCCCCTGCTGAAAGTATAAGATCTATACCTTCCAATTTTTCCTTTTCGAAATAATCCCATAAGTACTTTGATTCAACATCCGCTAACACAAGTATTTTCATTAATAATTCCCCAGCCGCCACTGCAGGCAGCATGCTTTCTATTCTTCTTCTTTGACAACACCCTGAAGTGCCATTTTTAATTTAGCATTATCTGTAAGTTCATCATACCGAGGCAGTCTGCCAACAACATTATCAAGCAGCCAGTCCATAGTAATTATATGTTCCGGATCAATAAGCTTTCCTTCTTCAACCCTTATATTACCCTGCTGATCTTTTAATTCACCCTCAAACACTCTGAACCTTGCTTCCTTAAGTTCTTTCTCAAAGAGCTTTACAAGTCTCTTAGTTGCTGATGGCAGACTCTCTGAATATATAAGATCAACAACTCCTGCCGACATTCCCCACCAGTAATTAAGTGCTTTTACATTATCGCCGTCCTCATCCTTACTCCATGAACCACTCATAATGCTCTGTATAAGCTTTTCATAAAAAACTCCCCAGTGCCATACAGGCATAGCCAGGTGCTTATCCGAATCACTCGCTTTATACAACCCGAACTTTCTCTTACTCTTGCCCGGAGTAATCATATCCTGATTAGAAATAATGCTTATATTCTTCTTAGCAAGATTTTCCTCTGAATCATTATCCTTAATACTGTTCCATTCAAGGTAAACCTTGGCTCTTGGATTAACAAACTTTACTCCCAATGCAAATGCATTAATATTCGCACATGCCCCATAAACCGGATTATCAGCTATATAACCAACATTATCGTCATCAGCCATTGAACCTGCAATAATCCCTGTTATAAACTTTGCTTCAAACATTCTTGCATAATATGACCTGATATATTTATGTGAAATGTTAAGAGAACAATCAAGAATCTTTACTGACGGATGTGCTATTGCAGCTTTAAGTCCAGCCATATTCATCGCCGAAGATGTCACGAATATAAGGTCACATCCTTTCTCTATAAGTCTGTTGATTGCCGCCTCATCATTCTGCTCCGGTATCACATTCTCCTCAACATATGTTTCTATCTGGTCACCAAATGTATCATCAATATACTGTCTTCCAAGCTCATGTGCATAACACCACTCTGAATCCTGCGGTGTTTTTTCATATACAAATCCAACCTTAAGCTTCTTAACTCCTCCACCCATTGGAAGCAGATAGCTTAATATATTCTTCTTAGGTGCTGCTGCCGGCGTCATCTTAAGTTCCACTTCGCTGTTATCATCAAGAAGCTCGAATTCAGCCCATGTTTTGGCGACATTCTTTGCCATCTCAGACTTAGTCATCTTCTTAACAGCATCATATCCGTGAATATGAATGAAGCGTAAAAATGAATCTCCTGTTGGAAAATCAAACTTATCCCCTCCTCTTGATTCATAAGCAAGCCTGAAATTAAGATAGCACGAAACAAGGTCTTTCTTATCATCCTCATCCATTGGTTCTCCTGGTGTAATTCCAACCAGCTCCATAAGAGTTGTAAAACTGCCCTCTTTACTGAAATATATATCGTTTAACTTGGTAGATTTATAAAAATCCATGAATTCATAATATATCTTAACATCAGGATCATCACTGTATTTAGGTATCTTTCTTATAACCTGTGCACTTACTGTCACCGCCTTAAAATATTTAAGTACACTGACTCTTTTATTACCTTCAAGCACATAGAACTTATTCATGTACTCATATACTTTAATATCGTCTCTTATTCCTTCATTCACCTGACTGTCGCTAAGCGAAGCCCACTTTGCTGAAAATTCTGTTCCCCAGTCAAGTATAGGCATGAAGTTGTCTGCAAATGCAGTAGTTCTACCTGCTGTACATGTTCCAACCACAAGTCTTAACGGAATCTGGTCACTTCCAAGACTAACTTCTCTGTCAATACTGTTTTCATCAATAATATCCTCCAAAACCGGAAGATATGGGTACGTACCCTTATTTACACACGCATGATATTCTTTTTTACCAATCTTTACTGCACTAAGATAATCCTGTACTGACATATCTTCTACCTTTCCTTTCTGTCTGCATTCTACCGTTTAATGTTCCTGTATGTAACATTTGCAGACCGCCATATCTTATTTATTTCTACTTACATATATAAAACTATCACATTTTCACCAAAAAATACACCTTAAAATTGACTTTTGTTAATTATGCTAGTATCTTATTCGATAGGCTTGAAATTTTTCTATATTTCGGGTCTGAATAAAATGCATGCAGATACGCATTTAAAGAAATGGAGTATACATATGAATATTGAATTTTCTAAGAGAGCTGACCGCTTTGGCAGCAACATTTTTAATATACTTAATCAGAAAAAGAATGACAGACTTGCACAGGGAAAGCCGGTATATAACTTTACTGTAGGAACTCCTGATTTCAAGCCTGATGAATCTGTTATGAAGGTTGTTTCAGAGGCAGCACTTGACCCTGAGAATTACAAGTACTCACTTGGTGATACTGATGAATTGCTTGACGCTGTATGCAAATGGTACAAACGCCGTTACAACACCGTTATCACACCTGATGAAGTCGCCTCTGTATTCGGAACCCAGGAAGGCATGGCTCATATTGCCCTTGCTTTGTGCAACCCTGGTGATTTATGCTTAGTTCCTAATCCAGGATATCCTATATTCGAGATTGGACCATTCCTGTGTGACGCACAGATTGCTTATTACAATCTTCTCCCAGAGAATGATTATCTTATAGATTTTGATTCTATCGATGAAGATACTGCAAAAAAAGCCAAAATGATGGTTGTATCTTATCCACTGAATCCTGTATGTGCTACTGCACCTGATGAATTCTACGATAAACTCATCGCATTTGCCAAGAAATATAACATCATTATTATTCACGACAACGCATATTCTGAGATTATATATGACGGACAGATTGGTGGCTCTTTCTTAAGCCACGAAGGTGCTATGGAAGTCGGAGTTGAATTCAACTCTCTTTCTAAGACTTATAATCTTACTGGTCTGCGCCTTTCATTTCTTATCGGAAACCGTGAAATCGTAAGCAAATTCAAAACTGTCCGCTCACAATTTGACTATGGAACAAGTTTTATATATCAGAAAGCTGCTGTTGCTGCACTTAACGGTCCGCAGGAATATGTCGCTGACAACCGTGCTGAATATGAGTTAAGAAGAAATGCTCTCGTTGCCGGAATTAAGAAGCTTGGACTTAAACCTGCTGATGTTAAAGGCACAATGTTTGTATGGGCTGCCATTCCTGACGGCTATACCAGTTCAGCTGATTATGTTATGGAACTTCTTAATAAGACTGGCGTTTTATGTACACCTGGAAGCAGCTTCGGAAGCCTTGGAGAAGGTCATGTAAGATTTGCCCTTGTACTTCCCCATGAAGAAATTGAGAATATATTTTCTAATCTGTAATTCACTAAAAAACATAATATACGTACAAAACCCCGTATCCTGCAAAACAGAATACGGGGTTTATATGTATCTTTGCTATTAACAATCACTGGTGATTAGCCACGAATCTTCTTAACAAGAGCAACAGCCTCTGCTGTCATATCCTTAATCTTGTCAAATTCTCCTGCCTTAATCATATCACCCTTAACCATCCATGAACCACCACAGCAGAAGATCTTATCGCATGATAAGAATTCCTCAAGGTTAGCTGTGTTGATACCACCTGTAGGCATGATTCTTACATTAGTGTAAGCTGCGCACATAGCCTTGATCATCTTAATTCCACCTGCAGCTGTAGCTGGGAAGAATTTAACTCTTGTAAGGCCTCTCTTAACAGCCTGTGCAAGCTCTGAAGGTGTAACGATACCTGGCATAACAGGAATGTTCTTAGAAATACAGTAATCAACGATTTCTGGATCAAATCCTGGGCTTACGATAACTGAAGCACCAGCTGCTACAGCTCTGTCAACCTGCTCTGTTGTAAGTACTGTACCTGCTGCAAGTACCATATCTGGATATGCTTCATGCATAAGACGGATAGATTCCTCAGCTGCTGCTGTACGGAATGTAACCTCTGCACAAGGAAGACCACCATCAACTAAAGCCTTAGCTAATGGAAGTGCATCTTTAGCATCATTCAATACTACTACTGGAATTACTCCAAGTTCTTCAAATTTGTCTGCAATATTGCTCATAATTATATAGACTCCTTTCATATTCCCTCATATCGAGGATAATTTTGTCCGCAGATATTCTACCACAATTACCAGAAAACAGCAACGGAAAATTGTATTATGATTTTATTTTGCTTCCCATAACTGGATAGTATCACTGGTTAATGTATCTTCTGCCATTCTGCTTATATCAATTATATTGCTTGCCGTGGTTTCTGACATTTCTTGTACTACAAGATTAACCATACTATCTACTACTGTGCCTGTTTCTGAAACCGGTTCATAGCTTTCGATTAATTCCACACTAACATTAGTATAA
>ERZ809407.1365-NODE-1365-length-21939-cov-29.969338_pt1 | contig 21939 bp, 21 predicted proteins | sample MGYA00520792_ERZ809407 | MGnify/ENA primary metagenome ERZ809407 (study PRJEB31576, sample SAMEA3212665) | Homo sapiens | biome: human-gut; feature: human gut; material: fecal | place: Sweden | collected 2012 ...
GAAGATCTGGACATCATCACTTACGATGATGAAAACTACAAGTAGTTGATGATGATTAATACCAGGAAAGCGATTTTGGTTGGAAATAGAGGGTGTGTCATAAGACCATGACGCACCCTCATATAACAACCATTTAGTGCTCGGAATCGCTACGATTTGCAGGAGGAAAGCCATCAAAGGTCTACGCCAGATTGTTGGATAGGACCACTAGGGGAAAGCTTACTGCATGACTATCACCTCGAAGATGGGGCTATTACTCATTAAATTCTTCTAAGAATTGTTTTCTTTTTCCCTCTAATTCGTATGTATTCTGACTCATAAATTGACTTGGAAAATCATACATCGAAATAACAACACGATGTTCGTCAGTCTTTTCAAACTTCAACTGAACAGAAATAATAGCGAATCAGCTCTTCATAAGAAGTCAAATCGGCTGCAAATAAGAATAACTATTCACAGCCTACAATTTTCAACAATTCCTGTATTTTGGGGCACTTGCTTGTTGGATTCACTATACCCCAAAAAGAGGAAAAGTATTAAAAATACAAAAATCTCCCGAAAATATATACAAGTTTTGAGAAAAAATATATATCTTTGCGTCATGAAAAAGCCCCTGCTACCAACAAGGGCTGATTCAATAAAGTGGTGCGTCCACAAAATGATTATATTTTATGGCGACAAAGGTACAAAAAATCTTTGAAAAACGAAGAAGAATCTCTAAAAAAGATGCTTTGGAGGTGCTAAAAGATAACTTTCAAGAGTTATTTGTAGCATACAATAATGGTTTGGAGCATTATAACGTAGTTATTCAAGAGCTTCGACCGGAGGTTAGGGTGAGAATAGATTCGGGTATTTTAAATGCTTGTATTGCTCAAAGCTTTATGGAGCATTTTCCTGATAAGTGGACGTTAGGTAAGTATGGCAGAATCATTTTCAGATGGGAAGGAATATCTATGCTGATTAAGAAATTAAACAAGAATAGTAAACCTTCATACATTCCGACAATGCTTTCTGATGCCATCACTACTCAACAGCAAGTATCGCTGTTTGATTGTGAGGAGGCAAAAGAAGACGCTATACTTCTATTCGGATATACTAAGAATAGTCATGGTGAGCTGCTAAGCCCAAGAATCGTTTATTACGATAATGAAGTTAAGTGGATTGCTGACCTTGATGATGTGGTAACAAAACCTGTTGCACAGCCATTGGAAGAGACGGAGAAACCAGCGGTTCGTTTAAGACAGGAAAACGTAAACAAGAAAGCAGAGTAAATAACCAGGACGCACCACTTACTTTTGCTTTATAAAAAATATAGAAAGATGAAAAGTAAACAGCTTATTTTTGCAAGGGAATACAGAGGCTTAACACAAAAAGCCTTGTCTGCTGCCGTGAGTGGACTTTCTCAGTCTAATCTGTCAAAGTATGAAAAGGGCATAGAATCTTTGTCAGATGAGACTGTTGAAAGAATAATGCTGTATTTAAACTTTCCTATGGATTTCTTGAATCTCAATATTAGCAACGATGTTGAGAATAAGCACTACAGAAAGAGAGCCTCGATAAATGCAGCTAGTAGAAAACAAATTGACAGAACAATTTCATTAATTGCTTATTGCTTTGATTGGATGAGCGACAATGTAGAGCTGCCCGACTACACACTAGGAGATTACGACTTGGAGCAAGGAATCTCGCCAAGTGAAGTTGCTAGACAGATAAGAAGACAATGCAAGCTGGGAACTACACCGATAAAGGATTTGTGCACCATCTTGGAAAAGAATGGTGTATTCATATACTTTTGGGATTGTCCTTATGAGGATTTCGATGGAGTTTCACTTATCACAGACAATGGATTTCATCTGATAATAGTGAACAAAAATTGTAGTAATGATAGAATAAGATGGACAATTGCTCATGAGCTAGGACATAGTCTTATGCACGAAAACATAGCTTTATTTGTTAACGAACAAAGAGACAAGGAGAAAGAGGCAAATGAGTTTGCCGCAGAGTTCCTTCTTCCTGAAAGTGAGACTAGAAGAGCATTCGTAAACATAAAAATGTCACAATTAGCATCTTATAAATCATATTGGCTAACATCAATGGGTGCAATAGTTCAGAGAGCAAAACAACTAGGAGGAATTACCGATGAGAAGTATAAACTCTTAAGAATTGAATTTAGTAGAAATAGATGGAACAAAAAAGAGCCTATACCTGTTTATCTCGACAAACCTACCGTCTTTAATAAGATGTATGATTTGATTGTGAACAACTTGTATTATAATGTAGAGACTATGGGCAAAATCATGGGCATTCCTGTAGATGTTTTGGATGAAATATTTGCAAGACCAAAGATAGTAAAACTAAAAATAACATAAGTAAATAAAGCTAAGAGGGTGCATCATAGAGTTATGATACACCCTCTTTTTTGTATTTACTCTTCAGGTTTATCTGTTCTTCATCTAGGTTTGAAACTTGTATCAGAAGTTATTAATGCATATATTTTTGTACAAGTAGATTTAGACTTTGTCTTCTCTTCATTCAGTTTCAATCCACATTCCTCAAAGCGTTTCATTAAAACAGCTTTCAAGAACTGGGCTTGTTTCTTAGATACGCAATGGCAGATGGTGTCATCAGCATAACGCTCAAACGGAATCGTTGGATAGTTGCGCGACATCCATTCGTCAAAGACGTAATGAAGGAACAAGTTTGCCAAACCGGACCTATCACAGAACCTTGGGGAACTCCCATCGTTCGCTCTATCACTTCGCCTTTCGATGTCTGATAGGGAACCTTGAGCCACCGCTCAATGTATAGAAGTACCCATTTCTCCTCTGTATGCTTGCGGATAGCCTTCATCAACAATTCATGATTGATTGTGTCGAAGAACTTACTGATGTCCATATCAAGCACCCAGGGGTTCACATAGCAGCGCTCCTTAGCCTTGGCTATGGCTTGGTGCGCTCCCTTACCTGGACGATAGCCGTAGGAATCTTCCTTGAAGATAGGTTCGAGAATAGGAGTCAGTACTGATACTACTACCTGCTGCGCTATTCTATCTTCAATCGTTGGTATGCCCAAAGGGCGAGTACCTCCATTGGATTTTGGTATTTCTACCAGCTTCACCGCTTTGGGAAAGTAGCAACCGGAACTCATGCGATTCCATATCTTATAAAGGTTCTTGGACATTTCTTTATCAAATGTCTTTTGGTCAACCTTATCGATACCCGCACTACCCTTGTTTTCTTTCACCTTGTGGTAAGCTTCCCACACCAATCGCTTGTCTATTACAAAAGGTTTTGCCTCGTTCATTGTTTCATCCTCAATTTCTTAAGTTGGACTTTAAATTTGGCTAAGCACGCTACCCCCTTCACTCCATCCCCATTACAGAGACTTCAACACTACTGCGAGGTAGTCCGCCACAGACATGGACATCGGTACTTTCTGCCTTGCGTGTCACGGCTCTCGGCATTTTCCCTTGGCATTCCATGCCTATTTCTCCTGTTCCTCTAAAGAGCCCATGTCAAGTTCATGCCATCTCTACACTGCACACCCAGCAGACAGTAAACAGGTTTCCTCTGCCATTATCCCAAGATTTGGAAAACATCTTGGTTTTGATGTGACTTGCTAACTTTGCTAACGATGCTTCATCAATGGTTCACTTGCGTTCATCTCCTTGACACATACCTTGCCAACCTTACGGAAGACTTTCAATTGTCGTTCACTACCCATCAGTTTCCATCAGAGCAGCACAAAGTGGTTTGCAATCAGCACCTGCATGCCGAATGCGGTGGGTCTGCCACCATCTCTTTAGAAGTTACGACAGAAATCCATCAATATAGCCAATATCAGACTTCATTCTGTCTTAGGACACACTTTCGCCTACAAAGACATTGCTATGGTGTCTATTTTTTATTCACATCTGCATCTTTTTTTCCTGAACTAGAGATTTCTGACAGAATTCAACTGAAAATAGCATTTGTTTTCATGATCATCCAGGTGAAAGCCATTGATACCACTTCCGAAGTCACAGCAATGGAGGGCCTTCACAGTAACTTCTTGATAGGTATTGCGAATATAGACTCCTTACCTACTGTAACGATGATTCTTTCCATCTCCTTATCGCTCCCATGTCCAATATCAAGGAGCCAGGTTTTTACTTTGCAAAATTACGATAAACGTAAACCTGCAAGTACCACCTGAAGGTTATTTCTGATTTTTTGTCTAAGCAGCCGATGGCTACCGAAAAAAGATACAGAAATTCCTTGCATCATGTTTACTCGTATTTATCGTATTTGCTTGCACGTAAAAAGCCTATCACCTTTTAATCTTCGGGATTTGGGGAGAGGGAATAATATTTTTAAATTACTAGTTGCAGCAGGTCTGTCGTGGGTTCACACGGAAAACGAGTATTCATATGATGTTACTTTTTGTTCTTGGCGTTTCAGTGCTTACAGTTGTTACAGCTTACTCTCCTGAGAAATGGAAAGAAATAATAGATAAAGTTAATGAATGATTTTTTCACAGTTCATAACAGGCTGCATGAAGAAATCGTTCCACAAAATACAGAGAACTAGTTTTTTGCCTTACAATTTCTAGCCTAGAATCGGAAACGTAGAAGAGTCCTCTGTTGCTGGAAGGTCAAGAGAAAGAAGAGAAGTGCTACACCATAATATTTTGGGTAATACTTCTCTTTTTCCATCTATCACATAATAGCAAAGACAACTTCTCCCCCTCTCTTCAATTTCACACTACTAAAAAGGAAAAAGGGCATTTTTCAGCGATTTAAGACGTTGTTGCAATTTTACCGAGGAAAGTTTCATTGCAAATCATCCAAGAGCCTGGTCTCCCATACAAATCAAGAAAAAGAAGGCTTTCTCTTGATTTGAAGCCCCCTGTACCTATCTCTTCTCATATCACCAAACTTGTCTTAGGATTCTACAAGGCCATGAAGGCATTTATTTCCTTATAATTTTGTCGCAGCAAACTCAAGAATGCCTATATGGAGTACAGAGGAAAAGGCCCAAAACCAATACTACAGGAGAAGGAGAGATAAAAATCTGTTAATTACCGCAAATCCCATATCTTTATAATTTTGTCGCACCAAATCTCCAAGAGTTTATAATTATGTCGCAGATGGGTTTATATTTTTGTCGCATCATCTTATAATTATGTCGCAGGTAGCTAAAGGGAGATCTTATAAATCAGTTAGTTACAGATACTGAAAAGAATAAGCCAAAAAAAGAAATTTAAAAAAGAGCAGACTGGCAAGGAGACTTATAGTGGGGTTTCTTCTTCCGTTATGATGAAGAAAGGGGCAACTTCCAGCTTCATGAGGAGAAAGTTTTTGAAAGCCAGGCCGTATAAAGAAAGGACAGACTTTTTTGCGCGTTAATAAATGTATCTTTATGTTAGATATTGTTATCATATGGTACATATATTGATCATCCTCATTCTAATGGTGCGACATTTTTATAAAGATACTAAATAGAAGCAATCCTGAAGAATACTATTAATGCGAAATAATATATAGTAAGCAAAGCCATTTTAAAGACAAAAGAAGAACAGTTTGAGCCAAACAATTCAAGTTCGTTTCATTAAAATATACCTGCTATATTCAGATTACCAGATAGATATATGAATAGTGCTATTATTTAATGGACAATGATTACTTTAGTATATCACTTCTAGTAATCACATCTATCCTAACAAACCATCTTATATGCAAAAAACGTTAATCTAGATTCATATTATACCCTTATAATTTTGTCGCAACAAAGCACCTAAGATTTATAATTATGTCGCAGATGGGTTTATATTTTTGTCGCATCATCTTATAATTATGTCGCAGGTAGCTAAAGGGAGATATTAAAAATCAGTTAGTTACAGATACTGAAAAGAATAAGCCAAAAAAAGAGATTTAAAAAAGAGCAGACTGGCAAAAGGACTTATAGTGGTGTTTCTTCCTCCGTTATGATGCAGAAAAAGGAAACTCCCAACTTCATGGAGGGAAAGTTTTTGAAAGCCAGGCCGTATAAAGAAAGAACAGACTTTTTTGCGCGTTAATAAATGTATCATTATGTTAGATAGTGTTATATTAAGGTCTTCTTATTCTTTCTAATATAAGTCATAATCCTCACGCATAACATGCAAATTCAAGAGTTAACTGCTATTCCGGTCTAATTCAACCAATAATTTTGTCGCGATAACATTTCTATAAATACTTATACCATATTGAAGCAAAGGACTTTATAGTATACCTTCTATATATTTTATTTGCTCTGAACATACATCATACGACAGAATAATAAACCAATTGAACCTATTTGCGACAAAAATATAACGAAGTCGTAAAACGTTCTACTTTTATCTGATTTCCTTTATTTTTTTGTCGCAGGTTTATTACATAGTAATCCCCTGCCCTATTTGGCATTTCTATTTTTGTCGCAAGTTACTTTTTTAAAATCATTCAATTCACTGATAAACAAACAAATACAATCATGTTGCGACAAAATTATAATTATCTTATACTTCGATTTTAGGTGTACATTACGACACAATTATAACGTTAACTTCTATCATGGAATACTTCACCTATAGAATTAGATTTGGCTTATAATTTTGTCGCAGTAACATGGAATATTCCTTAAAGCCTTTCTTCATCCAGCTCCCTAAAATCACGCTATACAATTAATAAAGTATTCTTTTTACAGCCTTTATTTATTAAGAATACTCCATCATATGCCACATCACATGCGACACAATTATAGTTATTATGATTTTGTTTACGACATAATTATTAAATAGTCGTTTTTAAAATCATATTTTTTGTTTTTTTATAATTTTGTCGTAGCAAAGTGCCAGTTAAAAAATTGATAATCATTCCTTTCTATATATTATAATTTTGTCGCAGCAATGTTTTAACTCTCAGAGATTCAAAAGTTTATATATTATATCCCAATCCCTAAAACTCAAGCCCGGACAAAATTATAAACTTAGCGTGATTTTTCCTTTAAACTCTGGCTTTTCTTACTATAAAAACAATTATCATTTATAATATTGTCGTAATAAGATAGGTAACCTATATTAAAGTATTACTTTAACGAAAACTAATAAATTAATTAAATCCAAAACACAACAATATAATTATAAGTGATAATAATAAAAGATTACTCAAAAGAAGAGTTGTGAAATAACTTTGTTTACGACAATCTATATTATATATATGTCGTAACGTAATTCAAAATTTAATTTTTACTTATAATTTTGTCGCATCTATTTTCTAATCTGATACCATGTTTTTTACGGTCAGAACTCAAATTGCCCTATTGATTTTCAATTAGTTATAGAATGACTTCCTGCTTTTTTAACTCATTGTTTATAGATTTTATAATTTTGTCTTGTCTTTTAGAGGTTAAAAAAATGTAATTTACGACTCTTTTAAGAGGATTGTCGCAGAAATTATGTATTTTTGTGCCCAAAATTAAAATCATACAGCTATGTCTAAAGCGAAGAAAAAGGAAGAAATTGAGGAGGTCGTTGCAGAGGTAATACCTTCTGGCGATGAAGGAGGCAAGATTGCTAAGAAGAAATCTGGGCGTCCTAAGAAAGTTGATGGATTGATTCTGGCAGAAAATCCACACTATTTTATTTCTCAGCCAAACGATGTTACTCAGGCAATCAGCAATCTTTCTGCAGTTGAGAGAAATTGTTGGTTGCAGATTCTTCGTGGTATACAGAAAAACAAGGATCTTCCAGATGGACATCCAGAGAAGTATCAGCTTACCCTGACTCGTAGCCAGCTGCTTGAATGTGTATCCGGGCATAGCTCAAACTTGGATTATGCCTTCAATGCATTAAAGAACATCACTGATTCAAAGAAGGTCTTTCATTCCAAAGACGGTCACCGCATTTATGCTGGTTTATTGTCGTATGTGGATGAGCATCCTGATCAAGAGACCTACACTGTGGGTATTACTCCAGTACTCCTCCCCTACTTTACCAACCTCTCATCTGAATTTACTGTCTTTGACATGTATATCGAGATGAGTTTCAAGAGTGTGTACTCACAACGCTTCTATGAATTCTGCTGTCAGTATCGCAACAAGGAAGACAAGATCTTCTTCATGACCGTTCATGATATCAAGAAGATGTTCAACCTCCTAGAAATTAAGGATGAAAAGGGCAACATTATCCAGAAAGAACAGTATAAAAACGGTTCTGATTTCAAGAAGCGAGTGCTTGACAAGGCTAAGAACGACATCAGGAAACTCTACGAAAAGGGACTTTGTGACGTTTGTTTTGATTATAAGGTTAAGAGCAAGAACTCCAGAGGTGCTGTTACTGCCTACTATTTTATCATTGAAACAAATGGTAATACTGCAAGACTTGGTGCAAAGAAGCCGGTTACACCAACACAGATTAAGATTCTGTCAGAAGGTTATGGTGCAAAACTGACCAAGATCATCACCCAGATCAACACCTTCCTTCGTGCGCATTTCAGAGTTGAGCAGTCCAGCTATTATATCACTGCCATCAGCAGATCTGTTTCTACAGTTGACTCGCAGTCAGAAAGAGTTGAAATTCTAGAGAAAATTGCCAAGCAGCTGAAGAAAATAGCCTTGAGATATAGTAAAGAGGATTTTGATACTAACGAGAGAAAAATCTGTGGTTCAGTATGCAAGATGCTCTATGAAGATTATGGAGTTCCGTATATGAATGGAAAGCCAGGTAAGGGAGTACAAGGTAGATTGTTTGACGATTAATACATAAGATTATGGTGAAAATAATATCTAGTTTCAATTCATCCATTCCATCTGTGCGCAAAGTGAAGAATTGGTTGCAAACTGACCCACATCACATTTGGCATGGTAGAGATAGGTTGGTTGTATTCTTCATCCTGGCTGGCGATGAAGCTGCCAATGCATTCATTCCACTAGAAGAAGTTGACTTCTCGGAACAGGATGAAGGCCTGAGAATGATTTTAGAATCTACTCATCATGAGGAAATGGAGAAAAGGAATTTTTATCAGCAAGTGTATTTCAAGCTCAATGCTCATCTCGACGCTCTGGATGACCTGAACATTCAGCTTACCTCTACTTCTAAAGATGAGGATTTAGACTATTATAATCAAATTGTTGATAGTATCCATGAGCAGCATGAGAAGTTGATGAATTTTATCAATGATGTTTTTGTATGGAGAGACAGGAAGGATATGGGGGCCTATCTTGGTGAAATCCCATCTGTTGAAATCTCTGAGGAAGAATAATATACGGGGCATGTCTTCAGCAAGGCATGCCCTTTCTCGTTGTATTTTGTCCTTTCCCCTACCCTATTCTGTAACATATTTCCGGCATTTTCCTTTGCCTCTTACTTTCATTAATCCCTGGATATTTTCACATCTATATCATTCTTGATTGAACGTTATCATTAAAAGTTTGTATGTTTGAAAGTTTGTAAGCACATTTACATGTAGGTCACCTTACTTGATTGTGGTATAATGTAAATTGCTGATATATAGAATTATATCTTATTTGCAGGTTTGCAAACATGTTTGAAAACAAATAAACGTGTTCGCTATTTACTATATTTTAGAATCCATTTTGTTCAGAGCATGGGAATTAGTTTATCCCCTACCCTACTTGCTTATTGTATTTGCAACGTGGCGATAGTAAACCTATATAGTTACCATGAGAATGGAATCGTCTGTTGAAAACTACATAAAAGTAGGGAGTCTAGACTATAGATTAAAAATGGGGTAAATCAACTTTAGTAGTCGTAACATATGGCTGAAGTAATGATACAGGAGAAGGAGGATGCTGCAGCCTGGTTATCGACTCTTCATGGTGAGGAGTTAATGCAAGAAGCCGCTGCTCCAAAGAAGATTTTTGCAGAGGACTTTTTTTTTGTGGCGGAACTGCTGCGTTATACAATCCAATTGTAAATGAATGGATATAAAAGCTAAGCGACATGCAGAATCTGAAGGCTCTGCTAATGAAATTCTGATTTCCGTTAGAAACTCCTTCTGGAAACTTTTGAACTGTTGCCATGAAAGTTCATGATTGAAGATATAAGTGGCTACATAGATGATTTGTGACTGCCGTAGCACGAATTTGTATCAGATGCTGTTATTAATTATATTTGGACAGACTTAACGGTCATAGTTGTATAAGATACCTGCTACCCTACCCCATCAATAATCTATCTTATATACTTTTTGTTATTCTTTACTATCTTATTTTGTATTGAGCTTTCCAAATCTTTTCACCTGATGATGTGTTCTCTTTTACTTTCAATATTTGTTTGAAAGTTTGAAACCTACAAACTAGTATGTTCGTATTTTTGTATTGTGTTTTTTAAAACATTAATATATAGATATATAGCTATTGTATATGTTTACAAGTATGTTTGAAAACAAAAAAAACTGATAAATGGAAAACCCGTACGCAAACATATTGCATTTGTCACTCTTCCATTTTTTTGAATCTCTATATATCATTGTGCTCTCTGCTTCTTTCTTTTTCAAGATATATTGTTTGCTCGTTTAATTCCTAGTTTGTCTGGTAGATTTTTGTTCTTTTGATCTCAAACATTCTTGTTTCTTTGTATCTTGGTAAACATGATATTTTGTTTTAGTATGTTTTATTGTCCGTATTGCTGACTGATTTTCATTTTATATGTTGACTTTGTGAAAAATTTCTTGAATGTTTGAAAATATGTATTTTGTGAAGCTGTTTACTTTTAAACATGAAAAACCGAAAACATGTTAACTTGAAAGATATAAAGTCAGAATACGAGTTATCATATTATGATCTCTTTTATTCAATATCTTTTGTTTACATGCATGTTTGTAAACTAAAAAACAAAAATGTTTGTAATAGAATTGTTTTATCCTGGTTCAGTCTGTTAACTGTTACATGAGTTTACTTGGGTATCTATTTTGTATGTTTGAAAACCTGTTTCATTGAATCCTTGTTTAAATTCACGATACACTATGACTTTTTTATTCCTGTTTACTTTCTTATATTTACTACTATATTCCTATTTTACTGAATTCTTTGTATGCTTGAAAACACAAATGTTTGAAAGAATGTATCTTTGAAAGTTAGAATTAGTTTTCCTGGTGTTTCTTTGAACTGTTAACTTACTGATATGTAGTTTATTAATATGCTTTTAATATTGCTTACATGAAAACATGTATGTTTGTATACATGTATTTGCTATTGTATATTATAGGGTTTTAGGTTGTTTTGTTTTGCTATTTGTAATGTACTTTATCACTTGAAATTCATTGTTTCTTTCTAGTTTTGATTTTATTTTTTTGTTTGTACGTTTGGACTTTTGATTGTTTGTGTGTTTGAATGTTTGAAAACTTGCAGGCGTATCAAATGTCCTTTATGTCTTTTAAATATGTTTGTAAACTTGTATGTTTGATTACGTGTTTCTTTGTTATTTGTAGCTTTTTTAAATTCCTGTTTTCTATGTTAGCTTGCATACATGAATACATGTAACTTTGTATGTTTGATTGTTTGGTTCTTTGCAAACCGATAATTACGTATATATGATTATCTGTATGTTTGATTTCAATTAAACAAAGTCTTTTGTTTTTTTTTACACTGGTTCCTTTGAAAGCTTGCTTACATTTTCTTTGGTTGTTTGATTGTTTGATAGTTGGCAAACTAGGTAGAATGTAAACGTGTATGATTGAAAGCAAACATGTTTGCATTTAGCATTTCGGTTCATTACCTTTGTGATGCATTTCATATTTACTATCTTTTTTGTAAGACCGCAACCATGTATGTTAGAATTTGGTCGTGAATTCTTTCGGTGGTTGGACAGAGAAAGCGTCTGAGGGTGACGAACAATGCCATCCAACGTGCACTCGGTTGGTCTTTCTCTCAGACGCTTTGCAAAGATTATCATTTTTGGGGTGAATTTACATTTTCATTCAATAACTTGTTTTAAAAACTTTTTGATGGCTGGAACAAGGATCCATGTTTTTTCGTAAGTTGGTATTCCTGAATGTTTCCTAACAATTTTATCCTGGTGTTACTTGATTTTGTTTGGTAGTGCTATCATCAATTATCTGCTATCTCCTTGTCTTTCCTTATCTGATCTTTGTATATTACTTTTGGGGAGGTATGTTTCTTGTTGATGTTAATAGAGTGGAGTAGGGAGGTTGGTGTTTTTTGTCTGGAACTTCTATCAGCTCTACTTTTCTTTATAGTGTGGCTTAACTGTCCCTTTTCCTTTTTATACTCTGTTCGTTTATGTTTGAAAATTAGTATGTTTGGCAGTTTGTAAAACCGAAAGCCGAAAAACAATAAAACATGTATGTTTGAAAACCTTTTTATTTGTTTTTTTTTGTAAATGTTTGATTAATAGTATAATATAAGTTATTTGATGCTTGCAAACATATATGTACACAAACATGTTTGCAAAATATTATGTTTGAAAACAAACTTTTTTGCGATTTCTCTTGTTTATTTCAATTATTTAATGTATCTTTGCACCATAAATTAATAATTAAAAGTCAAAGATATGGAAAATAGACTGAAAATGATCTTGGCTATCGTCAATAATAAGGGTGGCGTTGGCAAAACGACTACAGTGCAAAATCTTGCAGCTGGTATGCTCCGAAAGGATAAGAATCTAAGAATCCTTGAGATAGACTTGGATCCTCAGTGTAACTTAACCCTTTTGAACCATGCTCCAGAAGGTTGTGCTACTGTTTTTGATTCTATGATTGCTTGTAAGGGTCTTCCTATATACAAGTCTAAGATAGGTGCGTATTATGTTCCAGGTTCTGCAAAAATGCAGGATGTGGATCCTTTCCTTCAGAATACCGGATCTCCTCGTCAAGTGTTAGGAGCTTGCATCAGCAGTCCTTGCATAGATTTTACCGGTGAAGGTATCACTGATCCTATAGATTTCTTTGACTATATCTTCATTGATTGCCCTCCAGCATTGTCTCAGTCAACTTACAATGCTATGGTTGTTGCCAGTCATTTGCTTATACCAGTTCAGATGGAAGGACTTTCTGTGAATGGTTTGGCTGCCATTCTTGGAGCATTGAATGAGGTAAAGAATGGCAGATTTGCCTTGAATAAAGATCTTGAATTATTAGGTCTGTTACCTGTAATGCTGGATGAGAGACCTCGTATTGTCCGTCAGGCGCTGGGCTTTCTTAAAGAGATATATGGTGATAAGGTCTTGTCGCATGGTATTAGACGTTGCATCAAGGTAAATGAAGCGCAGACAGAGCTGACTGACCTGTTCTCATATTCACCTTATTGTACAGCAGCAAATGACTACTCTTTAGTAATTAAAGAATTGTTTAATCTATAAATATTTAGAATTATGGCAGGAAAGGATTTTCGCGCAGCGTTTAGTAATATGAATCAGGCAGTACGTCCTGGTAATGAACAGCCTGTTGTTAAGAAACAGAAGATGTCTCTTGCAGAGAAAAGAGCCACTATGCATGGTGTTCAGACTTATTTGTCTGATGAAGACTATGAGCAGCTTATGCTCACTAAGATTAAGACAAAAAAGAGTTGTGAGGAGATATTACGTGATGCTTTAAAGCAGTATATTCAGGCATTTAAGTAAAATGTCTGCTAAGAGATAGGGTTGGCCATTGACTGAGATTGTTGGATCTTAGGCAATGGCTTTTTTTATTTTGTCTTAAGCTGTACTGATGTTTCCTTGCTTTTTCCTAATGTAAACAGAATTAACTTTTTATATTATTGCGTTGTTTGTCTATGTATTATATCTATAGGTAATTTTGCTATCGATATAAAACCTCGTGCTTTTTCGGTCTGACTTACCTGTCATCACTTGCTTTTTGACGTGCAAAGGTATGGCAGGCTTGTCAGATACCAAACACCACATTTCTGTTATCTGCAGAGAATCTTTTCAAGCAGCCTTCCACAATCAGAGATTGGGTATTCCTGAAAAGATTCTTTGCTGATTGTTTGGTGTTCTGACTTCTTGAGCCTTCCATCTTTTAAGCACGTAAAAAGGCAAAGTGATGACGGGTATGCCGGAATGACTTAAAAAAAAACTCGGATTTTACGAAAGCAAAAGTCTTAAAAAGGCTGTGAATCTGAAATCCAGAATAAATTCAAGTTGAACTTTAAAGGATTAAGAACATGACAGAGACAATTCAAATCAAGGTTCCCATGTGGAACATCGAGAGTGAGACAGGTTACAAGCCACGTACCACATTTTGGCAGGATTTCTCCATAGCTGATGCTTTTGGAGGGGATGCCGTTACAGACACATTCCATCGTGCGTTCAATGAATGGAAAGACAATTGTGTTTACATTACTGAACTTGTTATGGTGTTGAATCATAAGATTGCCCAGTGGTATGAAAAAAACATGGAGCTAGCCAAACTTTACGATAAGTATTATCATGCAGCAGCTTGTTACGCAGAGGATAATCTCAAAGGGGCTAAGCTACAATATTATTATAGAGTAACAGATTAAAGAAGGAAACGGCAAGGCTAACCACCTTGCCACAACTTTTTCAACATGGCTGACATTTTAGATGATGAAATTTTGGAGTTGGAAGGTCTTTTTGCATCAGACAACTCAAGTATGAGAAATCGGCATATAGAGTTTGCCAGACGTGATTATGTAAAGCTCAGGCAGTTGGGGTATGTCCGTGCTCCTTCTGAACTTAAACTCAATGAGTATTTTTGGGTTGACGTACTTTCCTACTTGCAACCACGCACTCAAGTAGAGAAGATTGAGGAAAACCTGGAAATTAGAATATTGCAGCATCCCAATGGATTGTGGACATATGGGGTTTTTGTAAGCTATGGAACCAGGGGATGGTCTTTCTTGCCAGGTCTTTTTACCGGTCTTTTTCGTTCCGAGAATGAGGCGCATGATACGGCTATCAATAGCCTGGTCAGATTTCTACAGGAAGACAAGAAAGCAGCTAAACTTGTGAAGAAGTTAAAGGGTCGGCTTTCTGGTACCCTGCAGTTGGACTTGTTTGCTGGTTTTGTCTTTTAGCAGGGAGTGGGGGAGAGGCTCTATCTAGGGCTTCTTCCCCTCGGTTCGGCTGCTTTCTTAGGGCGCAGCCGTCCGTCATAACAGGAGGTTATGCCGGATAAATAGGTATCGCAGATGCTTGCCTGATGACTGATTTTTTATATCTATCTTTTTCAGAGAAGTTTGGAGAGTTGCAATGGGGGTAGGCTACCTTCTAACAGATAGGTAGGAGGTCATGCAGGCGATATGAAAGAATCTGCTTCCTCTTCCTTTTGCTTCACTTTTTGGAAGAAAGGTGGCTTGTTTTTGGAAGGTAGTAGTTCTTTGCCATCCTTGTGAAAGGTCTCTTTTGTCTTTGGTGTTTCCTCCTTTAGCTTGCCTTCCTTGAGGGAGGAGTGGCTGGTTTTTGTGGTGATGGGTCTCGGAGTCCTGGATGAAAAGAGGTTAGGGGTACTCTCTCTTTTCTCGGTGATGTTGATGGATACTTTGGGGGTTGGCAGGGCTGCTGTTCTCTAAGTTTGTTTGTTGGAATGCGTCTTTTTTTGTTTTTCTACTACTTTTATTTATTGTTTCTTGGGGTGAGCGTTCATTCATTTTCTTAAGCGTCATCCCTTGATTTTACTTTGCAAATTTACCACAAGCGGCGACAGTCAAGGGCACACCCAGGGGCTTGTCTCCACATTTTTTTCATTGTTTTTGGGTGCAGCGGCTCCTATTTCAAAAACAACCAGGAGGTCTTTGAAAATAATATGGGCCATCTCTTGTCTTTTCTCGCCTTCTCCTTGTTGGTGTTATTTCGCACGTAAAATTTAAGTAATAACGTTTTAAAAATTAAGATTATGAACGCAAGTAACAATTTCACAGTAGTAGGTTTTATCTGCAAGGACGCAGAAGTTAGAAACTTTGAGAAGAGCAGCATCGCTCGTTTTGGCGTATCCATCAAGACCACCGAGAAGAAGGGTGGCGTGGAGATTACCTCTTCTTCCATCCAGAGCTTCGAGACCTGGATCAAGAATGATGACCAGGCACTCCTCGATCTCCTCAAGAAGGGCAAGCGAGTAAAGGTGGAGGGTTTCTTCAAGAGTGAGACCTATCAGAAGGATGGCAAGGACCATCATGTGATCAAGCTTATCGCCACCAGCCTCTCAGAGGTAGAGAAGCAAAAGAAGGAGGAGGCAGCTTAGCCTCTTTTCCAATATCTGCCATGTTTATCTTTCCAAGGCTATCTTTAAGGTAGTCTTGGATTGATGGTACTTAGGGGATGGTATTATATCTATCTTGTATCTTCTATCTTCATCTTATCATATCTATTTGCGAGGGGGAATTTGGAATGTGAATCTGTTCATTCCTTTAATGGGTCAGTTTTAGGGCTTGTTTTGTATGCTTTTTGGATTTTTGACTTGCAGAAAGGTTAAAAAGTATGCAAAAAACAGAAAATCTTCATGATAGTTGAGATTATCTGAAAATAAATGTGTATTTTTGTACCTATAAATATAAGTATAATATAATTTAAAGCTGAATTAAGCGTATAACTTATATTATAGTATAATTTAAAATGAGAAATTATGGTTGATTATTACGAGTATTCTATACCAGAATTGGTAAAGCTTCTTGGTGCAAGATTCAAGGATTACCGTCTGCGTAGCCACATGACGCAGAAAGAGGTATCTGAACAATCGGGTATTACAATCTCAACCATTCATAAGTTTGAGAATGGTACATCTGGCAATGTCTCGCTCGGCACATTTCTTTTGCTGCTGAAGGCGATAGGGCAGATTGATGCCCTTGATGAACTGATGCCGGATTTACCGCCATCTGCGTACCTAATGAAAGAAGAAAAGAAAGTTCAACGAATAAAACATAAGAAGTCATGATAGCTAGTTCATTAAAAATAATGCTTTGGGACAAGGAAATCGGTCGCTTGTCCTGGGATGCAAGGAGAGGGGTTTCGTTTTTTGAGTACAATCCTGCTTTTCTTGGTGGGGGTCTTGATCCGTTCCCTCTGGTGGCTTCTGTCAAGTCACCTGCCAGCCGTCGTCCCATCATGGGTGACAGGGAAACGAAGCTTTACCGAAAATTGCCTCCTTTTCTTGCTGATTCTTTACCTGATGCTTGGGGTAATCAGGTGTTTGAGTGTTGGCGCATACAGAATGGCATTCGCAATCAGGAGATAACTCCGCTTGAAATTTTGTCCTTCATTGGTAAGCGTGGTATGGGAGCATTGGAGTTTATTCCTGAATCATCCGGTATTAGAAAGTCGGAAAAGCTGAATATGAAGTTGTTGACGGATTTGGCTCAGAAAATATTCTTGGAGCGTGAGAATGTGAGGCTGTTGCCAGAAGAATCGCTGACCATGCAGTCGTTGATCGCTGTAGGTACTTCGGCAGGCGGTCGCCAACCGAAGGCTATCATCGCGATCAATCCGAAAACCGGAGAAATCAGAAGTGGTCAGATAGCTGGTCACAAGGGTTTTGATTATTGTATTCTGAAGTTTGGTGATGCAGAGCGTTCTTCTGCAGAACTGGAAATGGCCTATTACAAGATGGCTAGGGCTGCAAGCATAAGCATGATGCCTTGCAGGATTATTGAGATCGAAGGTCAGAAGCATTTCATTACCCATCGTTTTGATCGTGATGAGGAACGTAAATTACACATGCAGACATTGGCGGCTCTATACCCTGATGCCGACAGCTATGAAAAGCTGCTGATGGTTTGTCGAAAGATGCGCCTGCCTGAAAGTACCCAGGAGGAAGTGTTCCGCAGGATGGTATTCAACATCCTAGCCAACAACACTGATGATCACAACAAGAATTTCTCCTTTCTGATGGATGAAAGTGGAAAATGGCAACTTTCTCCTGCATACGATATGACCTATATCTTCAATACAGGTGGCTTTCTTCCTGAGAAGATGCATTGTATGATGATGCAGGGTAAGCTTCAAGATCAGACTCTTGAAGATGCTTTGGCTCTCGGCAAGGAAAATGGTATCAGGAAGGCTAAAAGTATCATAGGTGAGGTTGCCTCTGCTATCCGCCAATTCAGACACTTTGCTGAGGAGTGCGAAGTTAGCCTGCGTTGGATAGGTGCTGTAGAAAACACCCTTAACCAGCATCTGGCAGAGTGGGGATTGCTCGAACGAAGAAAGAATGTTGCATTCAGAATTGGCGAAACCTTTTTTGAGAAGATACGTGTAGAAAAGACATACAAAGGTAATTATCATCTTTTGTGTGAAGTGGACGGGAAAGAGCGCAAGTTCGTGATTACCGGAAAGAAAGAAGAATATGCGTTGATTGATAGAGTTGGTACTGAAAATCTAACTGATGAACAATTGTATTCGTTGGTTGAAACCTTCTTTGTAGGATAAAAGACAATATTATATTTATTAAGGAGAGCGGCCTTTGGGTCGCTCTTTTTTTTGTCATCTATTCAAGACTACCTGGTTAGAGTCTTAGATAAACAGGAAGTGTTTGGAGGATGCTGGCTCCTCCTCCTTTTGCGGAAGAAAGGTGGCTTGGTCTTGGAAGGTGGTAGTCCTTTGCCATCCTTGTGACAGGTCTCTTTTGTTTAGATGTCACCTCCTTTCGCTTGCCTTCCTTGAGGGAGGAGTGGCTGTTTTTTGTGGTGATGGGTCTCGGAGTCCTGGATGAAAAGAGGTTAGGGGTATTCTCTCTTTTTTCGGTGATGTTGATGGATACGCCGGGATTTGGTAGGGCTGCTGTTCTCTAAGTTTGTTTGTTGGAATGCGTCCTTTTTTGTTTTTCTACTACTTTTATTGTTTCCTGGAGTAGCGTTCATTCATTTTCTTAAGCGTCATCCCTTGATTTTACTTTGCAAATTTACCACAAGCGGCGACAGTCAAGGGCACACCCAGGGGCTTGTCTCCACATTTTTTTCATTGTTTTTGGGTGCAGCGGCTCCTATTTCAAAAACAACCAGGAGGTCTTTGAAAATAATATGGGCCATCTCTTGTCTTTTCTCGCCTTCTCCTTGTTGGTGTTATTTCGCACGTAAAATTTAAGTAATAACGTTTTAAAAATTAAGATTATGAACGCAAGTAACAATTTCACAGTAGTAGGTTTTATCTGCAAGGACGCAGAAGTTAGAAACTTTGAGAAGAGCAGCATCGCTCGTTTTGGCGTATCCATCAAGACCACCGAGAAGAAGGGTGGCGTGGAGATTACCTCTTCTTCCATCCAGAGCTTCGAGACCTGGATCAAGAATGATGACCAGGCACTCCTCGATCTCCTCAAGAAGGGCAAGCGAGTAAAGGTGGAGGGTTTCTTCAAGAGTGAGACCTATCAGAAGGATGGCAAGGACCATCATGTGATCAAGCTTATCGCCACCAGCCTCTCAGAGGTAGAGAAGCACAAGAAGGAGGAGGCAGCTTAGCCTCTTTTCCTATATCTGCCATGTTTATCTTTCCAAGGCTATCTTTTAGGTAGTCTTGGATTGATGGTACTTGGGGGATGGTATTATATCTACTTTTCGATGGAATCGTTCTTTTGGGAGCCAAGGAGGAATACATGGTTGATATGGAAAGCATGTGTCTCTTTTGGCTCTTTTTCTTTTATGCCGGCTCTTTTATGCTTATCTTTGTCTGTCTGTTTTGTTGATATCTATGGTTTGGTTTTACTGTGTCGTGGTTTTGGTAGATATCCATGGGAAGATGATACTTATATCTATTGTTTTCTACTGTAGTTTTGTGAATAGAACCTCGTTTTTATCATTTTGTTGCAGCATAATCCCACCAGGCTTTTTATCGTGCAAAGGTATGTCTGTCTTGGCAGATACCAAACACCACGTTGTTATCGGCGAAGAATCTTTTCCGGCAGCCTTCCGAAATCATAGATTACGGTTTTCCGGAAAAGATTCTCTACCGATTGTTTGGCTTTCTGCCATTTTTGACTGCCATCTTTTTAGGCACGAAAAAAGGCTTGGTGTGAAGGTTATGCCGGAATGCTAAAAAAAAACTCGGATTTATCCTCAAAACTCCAGGGATTTGAAAAAGGCTGGTTGTTTCAGGAAATCCAGAATATTTTAAGTTTAATTTAAAGCAATTTGAGATATGAGACAGAATTTTTCGGGGTTTTGCATGGAGGAATTTCCTCAGTATAAGGCTTATAACAATGGGCTTGGAAACTTGACCACAGTGGAGCTGATTTCTTTGGTTATCGGTACAGGTACACAGAAGAATGTGGAACAGGCACGTCAGATATTCAATGTGATGGAGGAGAGCTTGCGAAATATTGCCAAGGCTAGGGTAGAGGACTTGCAGGTGGTTCAAGGTATCGGGGATTCCAAGGCGATAGCTCTTCAGGCAGCCATAGAGCTTGGTAAGCGTTACAGCTTGGAGAATATGGCAGAGCGTCCCGATTTGGGCAGTAGCTTGGCTATCTATAATTTCCTTTATCCGCATGTGAAGGATTTGGAGGTGGAGGAATGCCATCTGCTTTTGATGAACCAGAACTTTAGGCTTATCAAGCATGTGCCTATGAGTCATGGGGGTATCACGGAGACGGCGGTAGATGTGCGCAGAATCATGAGGGAGGCAGTTTTGAACAATGCCACTATCTTGGCAATTGCTCACAATCACCCATCCAATAGCCCTCATCCCAGCAAGGCTGATGATATGCTTACCAAGAGCGTCAAGGAAGCTTGCAGCATCATGCGCATCTTTTTCATGGACCATGTGATAATTGCTGATGGGTGTTATTTCTCTTACCATGATAAGGGTAGATTGAATTTGTAAAGGTAACGGAGAGGCTCACCACCTCTCCATAAAAAAATATTTGTATGAAAGTACGTTTATATCATGATGAAAGGGTAAGCGCCAAGGATGTGCCGGATGCATGGTCTATCTATTGTCCTTACCCTAAGAAGTATCAGAGGGTTACGGGTATCAAGGGCGTTTATCTAGGTTGCAAGCCTACAGATGAAGGCATGATAAGTTGTTGTTGGGAATCCATGGAAGTGGGGCAGAAAGTCAGTTTGGGAAAGCGTATGGTTTTATCCAGTACGCCAAAGGCTTTTCAAGTTGCTTTTCGCAAAATAGAGCGTGTTTATCAGCATGCTTGCAAGGTTGATACCTTGGAGGCATGGGGAAAGTTTCAAAGAGTTTAAAAATAAGGATTATGAATCAGAAAGAAGTTTTGGAGTTTGATGGTTTTCGTGTGGAAAGAGAGTCTTTTCTTGGAGGGGATTGTTATGGTGTAGTCACCTCTTGCAAGAAAGATGAGAAGGGTGTTTCTTATCATTTGGAGGTGGAGTTTGATATATCTACAGCCAAGTTTCATTTTTCCAAGTGTTATGCTCATGAGGTGGTTCCTTGCCAGGAACTTTCTGCCGGCGGTAAGCTCAAGGTCATGGCTTATCTAATAGAGAAGGCGGCGTGTGCGTATGTGACGGAGAAAGCGGCTGTTCAAAAGATGTCTTTCGAGAAATTGAAGGTGTTGTATCGTGAGGATGAAGTGGTGATGGGAGAGGTTCTTGCCTCTGAGAAAGCCGATGGTTTGACCATAGAGGAGTCGTTCTTTCTGTATATCCTTGCTCAGAATTGGGCGAATGGTGATGAGTTTTCATGGGCTTGTGGAGGAGTAGAGGAAGAATGGGAGTCTCTTGTGGAAGAGGCTAGGAAGATGAAGATTTGATGTTTAAGAGTATATTTAGAAAAGAAATCCTATGTTTTGGTAGGGTTTCTTTCGCCTTTGATGTTGTCTTGTCTTTGTGGGGATTTGACCCTTTGGTCAAGTTTTCTGTTTCCTCCGCAATGTATATCATTGTAGATGCATATATGTTTAGGACAGGTGAGGTGGTTTGTATCTATGTCAGCAAGATATCTGGTTGTTGAAATGGAGTGTATTGCCTTTTAATGTATCTCTTACTGATGTCATGCTTTTACCTTTGCACCTGGAAACAAGTTTAAACGAATTGGTTAACGGGTGTTAAG
>ERZ809407.1367-NODE-1367-length-21915-cov-6.193001_pt1 | contig 21915 bp, 20 predicted proteins | sample MGYA00520792_ERZ809407 | MGnify/ENA primary metagenome ERZ809407 (study PRJEB31576, sample SAMEA3212665) | Homo sapiens | biome: human-gut; feature: human gut; material: fecal | place: Sweden | collected 2012 ...
AGCGCCGGTGCGCTTGGCGGTCTCGACGATCTTCTCTGCGCTCTGGTCGATGACCTGGTGGTCATAGGCCTTGAGACGAATGCGGATCATTTCTTTTGCCATTTTCGGTTTCTCCTTCATTTTGTACGGTTTTCTTGCTTTGTCGAAGCCGTACGGTGAGAGGTTTTCTTGTACGCTTATCCGTGCGTATCATTCCGGCTCATAGAAAAACCGGCACGAATAAACGGCCGGTCCACACATGGCGCAGCGATCTACGCAACGTACAGATATTCTCTCAGCCGCCCGATGTTCGGACATACTCCCCGAAAGTTACCTCAGAAACCTGAGCAATCTCCCGGTTCATCGCAATATCGCGCAAATAGGGCAGGATGCGCCCAATCGCGGACTTGCACATAGTACCAAATTCCGTTGCACATGTCAAGACAAATTTCACTTTTTTCTTGAGAAATTTTTTAGCAGTCTCTTTTCGCGGCAACTGTGGCGGATTTGGCGCAAAAACGCGGCATATTGCCCCCTCCCAGCCGATATATTTAGGGGCAAAGGAGTTGATGGACATGGCAATGGCCTGGCTTTGGACGGGAATGGTGGCAGTCTCGCTCATTTTCGGCGCGCTGACGGGAAACTTGAATGCGCTCAGCGCTGCCGCGCTCGAGGGCGCGCAGAGCGCGGTCGAGCTGTGTTTGGCGATGTGCGGCGTGATGTGCCTCTGGACGGGCGTGATGGAAGTGATGAACCAGTGTCATCTCACCGACCGCCTCGCTTCCCTCTTCCGCCCGCTGCTCAAGAGGCTCCTGCCGAATGCGAGCCGCGACAGTGAGACGCTGGCCGCGATCTCCGCTAACCTCTCTGCCGACCTTTTGGGCCTTGGCAACGCGGCCACGCCGCTCGGCATCCGCGCCGCCTGCCGTATGAGCCGCGGCTGCAAGGGTACCGCATCGGATGAGCTGTGCCTGCTCGTCGTTTTGAATACGGCGTCCATTCAACTGTTGCCCACCACACTCGCAGGCGTGCGCGCTTCGCTCGGCACCGCCGACCCGTTCGACATTCTGCCCGCCGTGTGGCTGACGTCGCTTCTGTCCGTCCTCGCAGGGCTCCTTGCCGCAAAGCTCTTCGCCCACTTCTGGAGGAATTGAACCTATGGCGCACTCTACGCTCATCGTACCCGTACTGCTCACCTTCACGGCCTGCTTTGCCCTCGGCAAGCGTGTCGACGTCTACTCCGCCCTCACCAAAGGCGCGGAGGAGGGACTCACGGTGCTGCTGCACATTCTGCCGTCACTCATCGCACTGCTCTCCGCCGTCTATATGTTCCGTGCGTCCGGCGCGATGGAGGCGCTCGGCACACTTTTGGCCCCTGCGCTCGACAAGATCGGCATTCCTGCCGAGACTGCGCCGCTTCTCTTCATCCGCCCCATCTCCGGCAGCGGCGCGCTGGCTGTCGGATCGGAGATCATGGACTCCTACGGCGTCGATTCCTATGTCGGCCGCGTTGCGGCGGTCATGCTCGGCTCGAGCGAAACGACGTTCTACACCGTCGCCGTCTATTACGGCGCGGCGGGCATCACGAAAACACGCTATACTATCCCCGCCGCGCTCTGCGCCGATGCGGTGATGTTCCTCGCATCCGCGTTTTTTGTGCGGCTACTCATGGGCGCGTAAAAAGGAGCCGCCGCAGGCAGCTCCTTTTCCTTTATTCTTCTGTTCTCACGCGGATGCGCAGGGCGCATTTTCCTCTCTGCCCGCCGATAGTAATTGCATAGCGCAGGACCAGCATCCCGCCGTCCTCGTCGAGCTTCCACTTGACCGACTCCGCCTTCACTGCGACCGGCAAGGTTCCGTAGGGCACGGCATAGAATGAGGTGTGCTCCTTCCCCTCCGCAAAGACCATCTCGCTCGTCACCTCGCCCGTGCGCGTCAGAATGATGCAGTCCGGCGCGAGGGCAAGGCGCGTCGCGGTGGTCACCTTGCCGCCCCCGTCCGTTTCCTCATAGCGCAGGAGATAGCCGTCGCGCGTTTCCTCCATCGTGCCGCGCACGCGGAGATCTGAGCTGTCGGCGCTCATGCCTTCGTATTGCTGCTCGCCGTGCACGGTGAGCCAAACGTTTTTTTTCATACAGTCCTCTTTCTCATTTGTTTCTGTCATCATACTACGGCGGAGAGCGGGACACAAGGCGCATTTGCATTTTTTGTGCGTTTCCCTGTTTTTGCTATGGTAAAATGCAAAAGCGCGTGCTATAATCTCCGGTAAGCAGATTCTCTGTTCCGTCAAAGGAGGCGTCACTATGAAAATTGATCTGACGGAAAAGCAATTCCGCCGTCTTCTTGATCTGGTCTACGTCGGCAACTGGGTGATGAACTCCACCCGCGGCGACGACCGTATCCGCGAATACGACGATGTAGAGAGCACCGTATTCGCCAACTGTCTCTCCCACGGCATGGTGCCGCTGGTCGAGGCCTATCAGGGCGAACTGATCCCCTCGCGCGCGTTTGCCGAGGGCGGCATCCACGAGGCCATCATGGCCTACGAGGACACGATGTTTTTTGAAATTCTCGCTCAGGAGCTTGCCCTGCGCGATATGGACAGCGACGCGCCCACGCCCGAAAATGTCGACGAGCTGCGCGAGCGTATGGACACGTACTTAGGCGAATTCGAGCAGCACGGCACCGACAACATCACCGTTGAAATGTAAAAGTGTAACAGAAGGCAAAGAGGTCTCCGCTTTTTAAGCGGAGGCCTCTTTATCTTCGCGGCCGCAGCCGCGAAATGTTTTTGATCCATAAATCGCCGCGACAAGTGCGTGGCGATTTATTCTTCTCGCTCCGTGCGTGTCGAGCCGCCCTGCGGGCGGCGAGGCACGAAGCGGAGCGCAGCCCCTATTTTTTAAGGATGCCTTTGGCATCCTTAAAAAATAATCATGTCTTGATTCCCATCGTCTCCCACTTGCCGCTGCGGTAGCGCAGGAAGAAGATGACACTGCGCACCGACCAGTCCACGATCGCGTGCGCGAACCACACGCCGATGACGCCGTAGCCCATGTATTTGCCCAGCACATACGCAAGCATCACGCGCACGATCCACATCGTCAGCATGCTGGCGAGCATCGTGAACTTCGCGTCGCCCGCCGCGCGCAGGAAGCCCGGCACCATGAACGCCGGCACCCAGATGAAGATGGCCGAAATGCCGTGGATCATCGCGACCGTGACGGCCAGCTTTTCCGCCTCGGGAGAAACGTTGTAGACGCGCATGATGAGCGGCAGCAGCGCGATGATCGTCAGGTTGACGGCCGCCATGATGCCGTACGTCCACTTGGCGATCTTTTTGAGGTATGCGCGCGCCTGATCGAATTCACCCGCGCCGACGCACTGGCTCACAACTGCGGCAAGGCCCAGGTTGAGCGCCTGGCCCGCAAAGCAGTTGAAGTTTCCAAGGGTGTTGCCAATGGCGTTCGCCACCATCGATGCCGTACCGAACGTCGAAATCAGGCTGAAAAGCACGAGACGCCCCAGCTGGAACATGCCGTTTTCGACGCCGCTTGGCACGCCGATGTAGAAGATGTTCTTCATCAGGCGCATATTGAGGTGGAAGCCGCGAATATCGGACAGGTGCAGCATTAAGTCGCGGTTGAAGAGCAGCGAGAGAATCACGACTGCCGCGACCGTGCGGGACACGAGCGTCGGGATCGCGACGCCCGCGACGTCCATACCGAAGCCAAAGATCAAAACGGCGTTGCCGATCACGTTGATACTGTTCATCAGGAGCGAAACTTTGAGCGACACGTCGCTGTGGCCCATCGTGCGGAACAGCGCCGCGCCGCCGTTGTAGAGCGCGATACCCGGAATGGATGCCATCACATATAAATAATAAGTGTTCGTCGCCGCCATGACGTCGGGCTCGATATGGCCGAACATTACGGTCAAAATCTGCGTGCGGAAGAGGTACAGCAGCGCCACGAAGAAGATCGACACCGCGCCGAGCAGCGCGATGAGCTGCTGGCCCGCGTTGCAGGCGTCCTCCTTCTGTCTTTGTCCGATGTACTGGCCCGCAACGGCTGCGCCGCCGGTCGCCATCGCCGAGAAAATGTAGATCATCAGATTGCTGATCGAATCGACCAGCGACACCGCGCTGATCGCCGCGTCGCCGACGGTCGCGACCATCAGCGAGTCAGCAAGTCCCACCGTGATGGCCAGAAGCTGCTCGAGCAGCAGCGGCCACATCAGCGCGACGAGCTGGCGGTTCGTAAACATCATTTCCTTGTCAGCGCGCACCGGCGCTGCCAGTTTGCCCATGGTTCCACACTCCTCGTATCGATTGAGCCTGTATCATAAACTATTTGCCTTTCTTTGTCAACGCCGCGTCAAAAAAGATACGGTTTCAGTGCCGCGCCCCAGACCTCGACAAGCTTTTCCTTCGTCCATCTGGCGTTGGCCGGCGAGGTGGAGGGAAGCTGGACGGCCTCGCGCCCGAGCTTCGCGCGGCAGTATTTTTTATAGCAGGCGTAGGACGTGCCGCCGTTGCAGAAGATGGCCTGAATGTCCGCCGCATCCAAAATGACGGACAGATCGTTCGGCACAACGTTCGTGATGCTCGCATCCGACGATCCCACGATCTCGCATGAGCCGATGGTATCCCACATGGCGACGCCGCGGCGCAGGACCATCGCTTTCTTCTCTTTGACCGTCTTCGGCGTTTCCTCGCCCAGAACAGCGGCGAGCGTCGGCCAGAAGCGGTTCTGCGGGTGCGCGTAGAAGAACGCCGCCTTCCTTGACTTGACCGACGGGAACGAGCCCAGGATCAGCACGCGCGACTTTTCGTCATACAGCGGCGGAATATTATGGACCTGCGTCTTAAGCTCCATTTTCTCGTCCCCTTTCTGTCTTTTTCGCCATTTTAACACAGGAACATCAAATCGCCAAGTCCCGTTTTCTCCGTCTGCGTGCGCTTCGCTGCGGAAATGGGTTGGCTTTTCGGCAAAGTCATGTTATGATAAAGTAGATATATATTAAATGTAGGTGCCTTGCCCCGCGTGGGCACGGTCATCTTTGAGAAAGGATATCTATGAAAGACGACGACAATCACATTCTCCTTTTAGAAAAGGGCAAACGAGGCCTCGTGCAGATCATCTTCGGCCGCACGGGCATCATCATCGTTTCGCTGATCGTGCAGATCTTGTTCCTCTTTGCCGCCTTTTACAAGCTCGAGGGCTTTCTGCCCTACTTCTGGGGCGGCAACACGCTGCTGTCGGCGGCAGTCGTGCTGTTTCTGTTCGGCAACGACGACAACCCGACCATCAAACTCACGTGGTTTTTCATCCTCGCGGTGCTGCCGGTGTTCGGCTTGATTCTGTATGTTTACATCAAGACCGACCTCGGCCACCGGCTGATGATCCGCCGCTACAACGACATCCTGTCGCAGACGGAGCACTTCGCCCCCTCGGAAAGCGCGTGTTCCAAGGAGGAATTACCGGAGGAGCTCCAAAGCCTTGCCTCCTACCTGAATTCCTGCGGCTTCCCCTGCTATCAAAACACACAGGCGCAATACTTCCCCCTCGGCGACGATGCGTTCGAGGTCATGTGCGACGAGCTCCAAAAGGCCGAGCACTTCATCTTCCTCGAGTATTTCATCGTCAGGGAGGGCTACATGTGGGGCCGCATCCTTGAAATTCTCAAGGAAAAGGTCAACGCGGGCGTCGAGGTGCGCGTGCTGTACGACGGCACCTGCGCGGTCGCGCTGCTGCCCTATTCCTACCCCGAAAAGCTCGAAAAGCTCGGCATTGCCTGCAAGATGTTCGCGCCGCTGCGCCCGTTCGTCTCCACGCACTACAACTACCGTGACCATCGCAAGATCATGGTCATCGACGGCAAGATCGGCTTCACAGGCGGCATCAACCTCTCCGACGAGTACATCAACCGCACCTCGCGCCTCGGCCACTGGAAGGACACAGCCATTGCCCTGCGCGGCGACGCCGTGCGCAGCCTGACGCTGATGTTTTTGCAGATGTGGGACGTCAGCTCCGTGCACTTTACGCCCGAAGTCTACAGCAAGTATCTCGACATGCCGCAGCCGGTGCGCGAAAAGGAAGCGGGCTATGTCATCCCCTACGGCGACAGCCCACTCGACCGCGACCTCGTCGGCGAGATGGTCTATATGGACATCATCAACCGTGCCAACCGTTACGTACACATCATGACGCCGTATCTCATCATCGACAACGAGATGATCACGGCGCTGACCTACGCCGCGCGCCGCGGCGTGGAGGTGCAGCTCATCCTGCCGCATGTGCCCGACAAGGAGATCGCCTTCTCGCTCGCGCACACGTATTACCGCAGGCTGCTTGAAAACGGTGTACAAATCTACGAGTACGAGCCGGGCTTCGTTCACGCGAAGGTCTTCGTCAGCGATGACTGCAAGGCGACCGTCGGCACGATCAATCTGGACTACCGCAGCCTGTACCACCACTTTGAATGCGGCACGTACCTCTATGCGTCCCCCGAAGTCCCAAAAATTGAGCAAGACTTCCAGCAGACGCTCGCCAAGTGCGTCCGCGCGGACGCAGAGCTTCTCAAAAACGACCCGTTTATGCGAAAGCTCATCGGTCCCGGCGCGCGCATCATCGCCCCGTTGCTGTAAAACGAAAAAGAAAAGTCGAAACCGTTCGGTTTTGACTTTTTCTTATTCTCAATTACTTTTCGAGCTGCTCGAGCGCGCTGCACACGGCAGCGTACTCCTTCTGCACCGCCTCATAGAGCGGCTGTACGCTTTCAGGCAGCGAATTCTGACCGCGCAGCGCCTCCGTCATCTGAGAGCTGGCGTGGGCGAGCGAGCCGAGGCCAAGGTTCAGCGCCACGCCCTTGAGCGTGTGCACCGCGCGGAACGCCGTAGTCGTGTCACCCGCGTTCATCGCATTCTTCAGGTTTTGCATGCTGTCGTCGCCCGGGAACATATTAAGGAAGCGCACGATGCGCTCGTCGTTCTGAAAACGCGCCTTGGCTTCGCCGTAGTCGCCGCCGACGCAGCAGAAGAATTCGTCAAGTTTCACGTTCTTTCGCCTCTCGATAAATTGCTACGCAATCCTTTTTCAGTTTAGCCTGATACATCGCAAGGTCCGCCCTGCGGATCGTTCTTGAGATGCGTCCCGCCGCGAACGCGCCGCCGATGCTCACGCTGATGTGCAGTTCAGGATACTCCTCGATGATGATCTCGTCAAGCGCGGCGCGGATGGACTGCAATTTCTTCTCCAGAATTTGCTGCGGCAGGTCGCGGAACAGCAGGAAGAATTCATCGCCCCCGTAGCGCACGAGCTCGTCGTCGCTGCGGATCTGCGATTTGATGGTCTGCGCCGCGCGATAGAGTGCCGCGTCGCCCGCCTGATGGCCGAAGCGGTCGTTGATGTGCTTGAAGTTGTCCATGTCGATCATGGCGAACGAGAACCGGCCCTCCAGATTCTTGAGCCGCTCGTCGTAATAGCGGCGGTTGTAGACCTTGGCGACCGAGTCCATATACACCTGCCGGTTGCGCACGAGCAGCTGGTTGAGCACATTTTCGCGCTCGAACATGTCGTCGCTCTTGATGCGCTTGACCAGCTCGATCGAATACGGCCTGCCGTCCACCTCGATGAACGACGCGAGCACATAATAGATATCGCTCTCGCGCGTTTCGAGCTTCGTCTGTGGCTTGTGCGTGCGCAGCACCTCCTGCGAAATGCAGTTTTCGCAGCGGCGTTTCTTTTTCCACACCGCGTAGCAGTGCTCGCTCTTTTTAAGCGTGTAGCCCTCGTCCCTTTTCGTCAGCTCCACGCAGATGCCCGGGTCGACCAGCCGTGCGATGTCAAAGATGCGGCGATAGGTCATTGTATTGATGACCTTGGTCTTGGTCTTGGCGCTTTTGTCGTAATATCTGTGCAGGCGCTTGAAGCACTCCTCAAGAGCGCCCAACTGCTCACCCGCGCGCACGGTCTCGATAAAGGTCTTCGGGAGACCGGGCATGTTGTTTTCAAAGCTCTGCGCCATCGAATAGCCCGCACCGATATCCTCGGCCACCTTTTCGAGCATCCAACGCGTGTGCTTGCTGCGGCTCTGCGAGGCGACCATCTCCACACAGCGCATCACGGGAAGGCCTGTGGCCAGGATGCAGGGTCGAACGCACCAGGTGTCCCGTGATGGCCGAGCGCATCGCGATGCTCGCGGTCTCGCCGTCGCGAATTTCGCCGACGGAAATGATATCGGGGTCCTGACGCAAAATCGCGCGCAGGCCGTTTGCAAACGTCATGCCGGTCTTTTCGTTGATCTGGCACTGGTTCACGCCGGGGATGTGGTACTCGACAGGGTCCTCGAGCGTGACGATATTGATTTCCTCGCGCGCGAGGTTCTGGAGCATCGCGCACATCGTGGTCGATTTGCCGCTGCCCGTCGGGCCGACAAGCAGGATGACGCCGCTCGTATTCTTGAGCAGCGCGTGATAGCGCGCCAAGTCCTCGCCCTCGAGGCCGATGGCCTCCTTGCTCATGCCCTGCGCGGACTTGTCGAGAAGTCGCAGCACGATCTTTTCGCCGTACACCGCCGGTATCGACGAAATACGAAGGTCGAGCGTGTAGCCCTTGATCTGCACGAGGGACTGGCCGTCCTGCGGAATCTTATGCTCGGCAATGTTCATGCCGCCCATGATCTTGAGGCGCGAGATGACTGTGCTCTGCAATTCGGAGGGGACCGTAAGCACGCGGCGCAAAAGACCGTCGATACGCATACGCACGACCATTTCGCCGTCCTGCGGCTCCAAGTGGATATCGCTCGCGCGCTCGGAAAACGCGCGTTCAATGAGGCTGTTGACAAAGCGGATCGTCGGCGCGCTGTCGCCGGAGTCCATCGCCTCCTGTGAAAGCTGCACGGGGACGATGTCCGGCGTCGAAGAGCCCGCCTCGCGCTTCATCTCCTCGATGACGCGGGCCGTGCCCTCGCTGCCGTAGAGCAGGCTGATGGCGTGCTCGGTCGTGCGGCGGGTCGCGATCATCGGGATCACACGCTTGCGCGAGGCAACTTTGACCTTCTCCTGTGCGACGAAGTCGAGCGGGTCGCTCATAGCGAGGTACAGCGTATCCTTGACGAGCTTGACCGGCACGACGCAGAACTTCTTGGCGATATTCTTCGGCACATAGCTTGCAAGCTCCACCGGTATGGACACCGCCGTCAGGTCGACGAACTCGACGCCGAGCTGCATCTCCAGCGTCTCGATGAGTTGCTGCTCCGTGATAAAGCCGGCGCGGATGAGCACATCGCCCAGGCGCTCCTTTGTCTCCTTCTGCATTCCAAGCGCTTTTTCCATCTGCTCGTTCGTGATGACGCTCGACGAGACCAGAAGATCGCCCAAACGCATGTACGCCATATTCATCCGCCTCCGTCTGCTATCTGCCGATGTATGTTAAGAAGTTGTATATCAGGAAAAATACGCTATTGCTATAAACTTTTTTCTAAAAATTGTCAATAATGTTCAATATTTCTCCCCATTTCGCACATATTTTACAATCCATATTTCTTTTTTCCTCAAATTTATCGTGCATTTTTTACCGTCCGCTGACGGCTCTCCCGTTTTTTTGCGGAAACGCTTCGCCCTTTCCGCTCTTTTTTCAATCATTTCTGGCAAAACAGCAGGAAAAACCGGGAAAATTTCCCTTGAATGTTCCGTGGTTCTGTGCTAAGTTTACACTAAGTATCAAATGTTTCTTAAAAACACGCATAAACAGTTTTTGTTTGGCACTGGCTTTTCCGGTGCCTATTTTCTTGTCCGTCCGCCCCGCGGCGGCATTTCTACAAAAGAGCGCGCCCTAAAATGCGTATGAGGTCTACACTATGGTCGAAGCCAGAATCCTGATCGCGGACGATTCGAAAATGAACCAGCAGATCCTTTCCGAAATCCTCGGCGACCGCTACGAATACCTCTATGCCGACGACGGCTTGCAGGCGCTTGAGCTGCTGCACTCTGAGTTCGACATCGACCTGCTGCTGCTCGACATCAACATGCCCCGCCTCGACGGCTTCGGCGTGCTCGAGGCGATGAAGCAGCGCAACTGGCTGCAGGAGATCCCCGTCATCATCACCTCGTCCGAGGATGACAAGTCGTTCATCCAGAAGGCCTACGAGCTCGGCGTAACGGATTACATCCGCCGCCCGTTCAACCTGACGGTCACGCAGCGGCGCGTGAGCAGCGCACTCACGCTCTACGCGCGCCAGAAGCACCTTGTCCACCTGGCCGAAGAGCAGGTTTACGAGCGCGAGAAGACGAACAGCGCCATCATCAACATTCTGAGCCACGTCGTCGAGTCGCGCAACTTCGAATCCGGCACGCACATTCTGCATGTGCGCACCATCACCGACATTCTGCTGCGCCAGCTCGTCTGCACATCTCGGAACGGCGCGCAAAACAGAAAGGAAGCATCATGGCTCACAACAAATTTCTCCCCCGCGTGCTCGCCGCAGCGGCGGCGATGATGCTGCTCGCAGGCTGCAGCAGCAAGGCAGACCCCGGATTTTCCCCGGTGAACCCTGTCAATATCACGATTTGGACGTACTACAACGGCGAACAGCTCGAAGCGTTCAACGCGCTCGTCGACGAGTTCAACTCGACCGTCGGCAAGGAACAGGGCATCACGGTTGAGAGCTCCAGCCACGGCAGCGTGACCGATCTTGAGAACAACGTGCTCGCTTCTGCCGAGGGCAAGGTTGGTGCCGAGGCGATGCCCAACATCTTCTCCGCCTACGCCGACACTGCCTACGCGCTCGATGAGATGGGTCAAATTGCCGATCTGAGCGATTATCTAAGCGAAGAGGACCGTGCCGCCTTTATTGAGGACTATCTGAGCGAAGGCGACTTCTCCGGCTCGGGCAGTATCAAGATCTTCCCCGTCGCCAAGTCGGCGGAGCTGCTGTTTCTCAATGAAACGGACTGGGAGCCGTTCGCCGCCGCCACAGGCGCAACCTATGACGACTTGGCCACGATCGAAGGCCTCGTCTCCGTCGCCGAACGCTACTACGAGTGGACCGACGCGCAGACGCCCGACATCCCGAACGATGGACGCGCGTTCTTCGGCCGCGACGCGATGGCGAACTACATGCTCATCGGCGCCAAGCAGCTTGGCTGCACGATCTTCGACGCACAGGACGGCAGCATGACGCTGAATTTTGACCACGACGCCGTGCGCACCCTCTGGGATAACTACTATGTACCCTTCATCAAGGGCTACTTTTCCGCAAGCGGCCGCTTCCGCAGCGATGATGTGAAGACCGGCAATATCATCGCCTACGTCGGCTCCTCCTCGAGCGCGACGTTCTTCCCCACGCAGGTCATCGCCGACGACATGGACAGCCACGACATCACGCGCAAGGCGCTTGAAAGCCCGAAGTTTGCGAACGGCGAGGACTACGCCGTGCAGCAGGGCGCGGGCATGGTCGTGACGAAGGCGAACGACGCTGAGATTCAGGCGAGCCTTGTCTTCCTCAAGTGGTTCACCTCACCCGAGCACAACATCACGTTCTCTGTCGACTCAGGCTACCTCCCCGTCACGCACGAGGGCAACTCCATCGACACGATCCGCGCAAGCGGTCTTGCCCTCAGCGACGAAATGGACGAAGTCCTCTCCGCCGCAGTCGACACGGTCAACGAAAACCATCTCTACACGCCCCACGCCTTCTCCGGCGGCACGAACGCCCGCGCCATTCTTGAATATTCCATGAGCGATAAGGCAAGCGCCGACCGCGCCGCGGTCAAAGAGGCAATGACGCAGGGACAGAGCTTTGAAGAGGCCTCGGCGCAGTTTCTTTCCGACGAATGCTTTGAAGCCTGGTATCAGGATACGCTTGCATCGCTTGAGGCCTTTCAGGGCTGAGTGACTGTTCAATGACAAAAAAGGGGCAGTTTTATGTTCTTTCGCAAACCATCGGATCATGTGCCGCATGTCACCATCTTCCATACGATCCTGCGCTCCATGCTCTGGATCCTGTTCATCGAGATCGCGCTGCTTGTCGGCATTCTCTATCTCTGCCGCATCAACACGAGCCTTGAGCAGAATGCTGTCGACATCTTGCAGATACAGACGGAAAACCGCCAAAACTATCTGCAAGGCCAGATGCTCGACGCGCAGGACCTCTCGTCGCTTGCGGGCAAGATCAACGCCGTGACGCAGGCCATGCTCGACGACGGCAAGATCAGCCTCGACACGCTCGACAGCGGCAGCGACGCCGCATCCCCCCTGCTGCTCTCGATCGGCGACAGCCTGATCTCCTCGATGCGCCACCGCCCCATCACCGGCATTTTTGTCGTGCTCAACACGCACGATCTCGACACACGTGAAAAGGGCGAGCCGCTGCCCTGCCTTTACCTGCGCGACCTTGATCCGGATTCTGCCCCCTCGCAGCGCAATTCTGATCTTATGCTCGTGCGCGCACCCGCACAGGTCGTACAGTCACTCTACATTGCGACCGACACGAGCTGGACGCCCTCGATCAACTATGGGGCCAACGGCAGCAGTGGCTTTCTCTATCCCGTCTTTCAGGCAGCCTACCACGGAAACGGCGAACTGGACGCCGCGGACTACGGCCACTGGACGTCCTCGCCCTACACGCTCTCCGGCGACGATCACTCCGCCATCGCCTACACCATCCCGCTTATTTTAGATGACGGCACGGTCTACGGCGTGCTCGGCGTCGAAATTCTTGAAAGCTACCTGCAAGCCCTGCTGCCGGGCACCGAGCTGCAGAACGACAGCTCGGGCACCTATCTTCTCGGCGTCGCATCGAATTCCGCCATCGGAAAAGACGACCTTACCGTCAGCGTCATCTCCGCCTCTCCCGCTGCAAATGCGCCGCAGCAATCCTATGACCAGACGCTGCTGCTCAAGCCGTCAAAGCGCGGCGGCTACCAGAGTGACTCCCCCCTCGGCCTTTGTCACGCCGCCGTGGCACCGCTGACGCTCTACAACCGCAACGCGCCGTTTTCCAATGAGCAGATGCTGCTTATCGGCTCGGTGCCGGTATCGGCGCTTTACGCCTTTTCAGGCTATGTGATGCGGTTTTTGATTATCGCGGTCCTCGTCGTGCTCACTGCAGGACTTTTCAGCAGTCTTGTGCTGGCGCGCAAGCTCTCGCGCCCGATCTCGCGCCTTTCCGACGAGGTCGCGCACGCGCGTGAAAGCCGCAGCTCCATCCCCACGCTCTCCGCCACCGGCATCATCGAGCTCGACCGGTTCTCCTCCGCGTTCACGCAGCTCGGACGCGAGGTGCTCGATACTTCGACCAAGTTTCTGCGCATCATGGACATGGCAAGCGTGGAGCTCGGCGGCTATGAGCTGCGCTCCGCTCCCGACAGCATCTATGTCACCGACAATTTCTTCGACCTTCTCGGCATGCCCGGCGTTGACGCAGGTGACTTAACAGCACAGAGTTTCCGCGAGCTTTTGCAGCGCTTTGAGCGCTCGTGCCCCCACTCCCCCGCGCCCGACGGCGCGATGCTCTACCACATCCGTCTGCCAAGCGGCAAAGAGCGCTACCTTCGCATCGAGACGACGCACGAGAACGGCACACAGGTCGGCCTTGCCGAGGATGTGACCGCCAGCACGCTTGAAAAGCTGCGCATTGAGCACGAGCGCGACTATGACACGCTCACAGACCTCTACAACCGCCGTGCCTTCCGCCGCATCTGCGCCGAGTTCTTCTGCTCACCCGAAAAGCTCGGCCACGCGGCGCTTTTGATGTTCGACCTCGACAACCTCAAGCAGATAAACGACACATTTGGCCACGACTGGGGCGACGAGTACATCCGCCGCACAGGCGAATGCTTTGCCAAGAACGCTCCCGCGCGTACCGTCTGCGCGCGCATCAGCGGCGATGAGTTCAATGCACTCTTCTACGGCTACAACGATCAGGATACGCTGCGCGCAGACATCTGCGCGCTGAAAGCCGCCCTTGAGCAGTCTGTCGTCCAGCTTCCCAGCGGACGTGAGCTGCGCGTGAGCGTCTCCGGCGGTGTCGCGTGGTATCCCGAGAGCAGCACAAATCTCATCACACTGCGCAAATACGCGGACTTTGCCATGTATCAGGTCAAGCACTCGCGCAAGGGCGAGCTGCTGGAATTCGACCCTGAGGTCTACCGCACCGACCTGCAGGAAAGACGCTGCCATGAGGAGTTCCGCCGTCTCATCAACGAGGAGCTTGTCACCTATCACTTCCAGCCGATTATCGACGCGAAGGACGGCAGCGTTTTTGCCTATGAAGCGCTCATGCGCGTGGATCTTCCCACGCTGCACTCCCCTGCTGACGTGCTGCGCCTCGCGCGCGAGGAAAACTGCCTGCACGAGGTCGAGCGCATCACGTTCTTCCGCGCGTCAAGTGCATATCAGACGCTTGAAAACGCCGGTAAGGTCGTGCCCAGCGCGCTGCTGTTCGTCAATTCGATTGCAAGCCAGTATCTAACGCCCGATGAGCTTTCGGAATACTCCGCGCGCTACGCCTCGATCCTGCCGCGCATCGTCATTGAGATCACGGAGGAAGAGGTGCTCGACCCCAAGGCGCTGCGCATCAAGCAGACGATCCGTGACAGCTCTGGTGCGTTCGCGCTCGACGACTACGGCAGCGGCTACAGCAACGAGCGCAGCCTTCTCGAGCTCTCGCCCAACTACATCAAGATCGACCTTTCCATCATCCGCGACATCGACACCGACGCCAACAAGCGCCAGATTGTGTCGAACACCGTATCCTACGCGCACCAGCGCGGCATGAAGGTCGTGGCCGAGGGCCTTGAGACCGCGGACGAGGTACGCACCGTGCTGTCGCTCGGCATCGACCTTCTGCAGGGCTTCTTCCTCGCGATGCCGCAGGTCGAACCCGGCGGCGCGAGCGAAGAAAGTCTTGCCGTCATCGCCGAGATGCACAGCCAGAGCGATGAGAGTCAAATTTCGATGTTTGGCGGCGACAAGCAGTAAATATCGCAAAAAGGCTCACGAAAGCATTGCTTTCGTGAGCCTTTTTCTTTTATCCGTTCTCTTTCGCCGTGCGGGCGCATTCGATGATCGTGCGCACCGCGCAGTCGATGTTGATGGGCTTGGAGAGGTGGGCGTTCATGCCCGCGGCGAGGCATTTTTGAATGTCCTCATGGCAGGCGTTGGCTGTGAGGGCGATGATGGGGATGTGCTCCGCCTCCGCCATGCCCGCGATGGCCTGGCAGTAGAAGTCAAACAGCTCCGGCAGCTTCACCGGCTGCGAGACGATCTTGAATTCCCCGCTCTCGATGCGCGAGATATCCAGCACATCGTCGATGAGCTCCTGCAAATTGCCGCCGCTGATCTGGATCTTTTCCAGGCACTCTTTCATCTTGCCCGGGTCGTCCGCATGCTGTAAGGCGATGTTCGTAAAGCCCATGATGACGTTCATCGGCGTGCGGATGTCGTGCGACATGCGCGAGAGGAACTCGGACTTTGCCTCGTTCGCGCGGCGTGCCGCATCTGCCGCGCTCATCAAGTCCTTTTCGCGGCGCTTTTCTTCGCTGTAAAGGCGCATCGCAAAGAGCACCTGCTCCGCTTCGCCATTTTCTCCACGCGTCTGCACGATGAAGCGCGCAAGATACCAGTTGCCGTCCTTCACAGGGTATTCAAGCATCACGGAATCATCGTGCCGCAGTCTCTCCGCGAGCGTCGAAAGGTCGAAAAACGGCTCGACATAGGGCAGATACTCCGGCACGATGCTCTGCTTGCTCATTTCACTCATGTGGACGCTCGCTCTGCCGCTGTGTCCGGTCAGACGGTGCATCTGCCGCTCACCCGCGATCTCCTGTACGCAGGTCGATGCGGTAGATCGTATAATAGATCTTGCTGATAGCAGAGATGACCTCATAGCTCGTACGGCTCTCCTGAAGAGCTCTTTCCAGCGCGTGCTGGTGCTCGCGCTCCTCCCTCACGATCTCATCCACGCTGCGGAAGTCCAGCAGGATTTGAAAGCTCGTTTCCGTCTGCTGCACCCTATTGGCGCGTACCTCGAAATAGATGTTCCCGATGGCGTTCGGCACACTCTGGTAGCGGCGGCTGACGCGGTCCTTGGTCCTGAGCTCGCGCATCAGATTTTCTGCGTCCAAAAATTGCAGGAAGTCCGGTGCGCTCTCCTTAAGGACGCACTTGTGGTAGTAATGCTCGACCGCCTCGGCATAGGAAAATAGCTCCTGCCCGTGTGGGAGCAGGTCGCCCGCGGAGTTGGAGTGCTCCTCGATCTTGACGATCTCGGCCCGGTCGTTCATCAGATCCACGCGGTAGACGGACGTGCTGTCCTTGCAGAGCACCTTGAGCATCTGCTGCTCAAGCTTCACGGCCTGCAAATTCTGCTCGAGCGACTTCTGCTTTTCTTCCAGCAGCGTCAGCATGCGCAGGTTCTCCCGCGCGCTGCCGAGGTGCCCGCCGTCAAAGGCAAGCAATCGGAGCTGGCCGGCCGTCATCGCCCGCTGCGGATTGTCAAGGCCGAAAAAGCCGCTCAGGCGCCGCGGTAAAAGACCGGCACCGCGATCTCAGAGCGGATGCTCTGCGCCTTCAGGAGCTCGTACTCGCTCGGCATCAGCGTTTTCACATCTTCAATATTGGGAATGACGATCGTCTCGCCGCGGCCGAAGACCTCCAGCCAGTAGGGCATGTCCGTTGGAACGATCTCCGTCAGGTTGTCGATCTGCGGCGCAACACCGTTCGCGCACCACTCAAAGGTGTTGCAATAGGCCTCCGCCGTCCCCTCCAGCCGCTCGAAGAGAAACACGCGGTCGGACAGCATGGCCTCGCCGATCAGACTCAGCAGGCGATAAACCAACTCGTCCATCTCCTCCTTGCTGCGGAAGCGGTCGATGCGCGCAAGCTGGTCGATGATCGCAAGGCTGTATTCTGCCGCACTGTTCGCCCCTGCGGTCACGGGCGGATGTTCTGCTTGCTTCATGCGCTTGTCTCCTTTGCGGCAGCTTTCGATACCTGTCATAAATATGCAAAATTGGTCAAAGTTTGTTTATTATAGCATGGGGTAGTTCGAAAGTAAAAACGAAGTTGTCCCTCCCGTCGATCGTTCGGCATCACCGCACAAAAAGTGCGCCGGCTCGTTGAGCCGGCGCACTTTTATTTGTTTTCACACTCTGCCGCTTTCCTTCTTCTTGCCGCCGAGGAATTCCGGCAGGGGCTTGCCCTGCTTGAGCCACTGGTGATACTCGGCCGTCGCGGCGAACTCGACGTCGCCCGCAGAGTTAAGCGCGGTCTCGACAGAGTCCTGAATGACGCCGATGATGAAGCCGACGCCGACGACCTGCATCGCGATGTCGTTCGAGATGCCGAACAGCGAGCACGCCATCGGGATGAGCAGCAGCGAGCCGCCCGCCACGCCGGAAGCGCCGCACGCGCCGAGGGCCGACATGATCGAGAGCAAAATCGCCGCGGGCAGCGAGACCTGCATACCCAGCGTATTGGCCGCGGCCAGCGTCATGATGGTGATGGTGATGGCCGCGCCGTCCATGTTGATCGTCGCGCCAAGGGGGATAGAGACGGAGTAGAAGTCCTTGTCCATGCCGAGCTTTTCGCACATCGCCATGTTCACGGGGATATTCGCCGCGGAAGAGCGGGTGAAGAACGCCGTCAGGCCGCTTTCACGCAGGCAGCGGAACACCAGCGGATAGGGATTGCAGCGCAGATAGATGAAGATGATGATGGGGTTGATGACAAGCGCCATGAAGAGCATCGTGCCGACCAAAAGCAGCAGGAGCTTGCCGTACTGGGTGAAGATCGCAAGGCCGTTGCTCACAACGTTCGTGAACACAAGGCCCATGATGCCGAACGGTGCCAAATTGATGATCCAGCGCACGATGGTGGACACCGCGTCCGCCGTGTTGCTGAGGAAGACCTTCGTCGAGTCCGCGCCGAGCTTCTTCATCGCCACGCCGAAGAGACAGCCCCACATCAGAATGCCGATGTAGTTGCCGTTCATAATGGCGGAGATGGGGTTCGAGACGATGTTGGACAGCAGCGTGTGCATGACCTCGCCAAGGCCCTGCGGGATGACCTCGGCCTCAGCGGCCTCGGCCAGCAGGAGCATCTGCGGGAAGAGCATGCTGGTCACAACGCTCAGCGCCGCGGCGACGAACGTCGTAAGCATGTAGAGCCACACGACCGTGCCGAAGCGGCGGTCGAGCTTGGACGAGCCCTGCGCCAGCGCGCTCGCCACGATGACGAACACCAGCACGGGGGCAATGCCCTTGAGCGCGCCGACAAACAGGTTGCCAAGCTCCTTTAACCACGTCGCGCCGGGACAGACCAGCGCCAGGATCACGCCGACGACAAGGCCGATCGCGATGCGCAAAATCAGGCTGACGCCGTTATACGCGGCGGCAATTTTTTTAAGGGTCTTCATAAAGGGATTCATAGGGGCATCTTCTTTCTTTTCAAAATCTAACGCTCTTACGATCCTCTTCTCTCTGCTCAGGCCGCAAAGGCGCTTTCACTAACGGCCTTTATTATATCTTTATGTGCAGGAAATTGCAAGGAGCGGACAGATGTATTTCTACGAAAAACACTCCAATGACAGAAATTCGTCATTATCGCCATGAGATCTGCCGTCTGTCGCCGTCTCGCAGCACGAAAAAGTCTTTTCTGTCCGCACGCCATAAAATTCTTGCGCAGGCGAACGGATTCTATTGACATCTTTGGGCATTTTTGCAAGAATCCGATTCGTCTGTCAAAAAACACAGCACAAATAATAACACCCATCGGATCATACCGACGGGTGTTATTTACATAACCGCATTTTACATCGGCTCAGCGTGTTCGCCGCAAAGTGCAACAATGGTCAGCGCAAACAGCTCCGCGCTTCGCACGATCTCATCTACCACAAGGTACTCATTTGCACCGTGCATGTGATAATCTACACCTAATCGGGAAGCGCCAAACGCCACGCCATTTTTCAGAAAGTGCGCATATGTCCCGCCGCCAATAGCAAGGCACTTGCCCAGTTCGCCCATGACCTACTCGTAGCAGCCTAGGCCGCCCTTTTCCAAGTTGATAACGGGATACTCTCCGTCCGGCGAATAAGAACAGGGTGCTTCTTTGAAATGGCTGTAATAGCAGTCGGTATCACGGCAGCCTGTCTCTTCATCCGCGCCGAGAATCAGGCGAACATTGTACTTGAGCGAGATATTCAGTTCCCGCACCGCTCGCATGGCATATAGTGCTGCTACGGCAGGTCCCTTATCATCGCAGGTCCCGCGGCCATAGAGCTTTCCATCCCTAAGCAAAGGGACAAACGGCTCCGTCACACTCCAGCCATCGCCAGCCGGGACCACATCCACGTGTGCCAGGATATCCAACTGCGCAGGGCAGTCGTTTATATCCACATAGGCGACCTTATTCTCTAAGATTGTCGGCTTCAATCCGAACACTTCGGCACGGGCAGTGATTGCCTCAAGTGCACGGACACATTCAACACCAAACAGCGCATTTTTCTCTTCAGGTGCATTTACGCTCGGAATACGGATCATATCCATGATATCGTCCAGCAATTCCTTGCGATGCTCCTCAAAATAGGCATGTAGCCTTGGCACTTCATCAGAAACGTTTTTATTCATATAGCACACACGACACGAAATGATTCGGTTCCACTTCTTTCAGATTGCAGACGTGCTCCGCACAAGCCGCGGTAGCATTCGGACAGCGTGCCGCAAAACGGCAACCAGGCTTGGGCTCGATGGGGCTTTTGACTTCGCCTGTCAGGATTTGACGCTTCCTTCCGCGTGTTGAAAGATCCGGGATGGGAATTGCTGACAGCAGCGCCTTTGTATACGGGTGCAGTGGATTCTGGAACAGCTCTTTACTGGGCACTCTTTCCACACACTGCCCCAAATACATCACTGCAATTTCATCCGAGATGTGCTTAACGACTGACAGGTCATGTGTGATAAAAACATACGTCAGTCCCAGTTCATCCTGGAGGTCCATCATCAGGTTCAGGATTTGCGCCTGAATGGAAACATCCAGTGCTGAGACCGGCTCATCACAGACGATAAACTCCAGGTTGACCGCAAGAGCACGCGCCACGCCGATTCTCTGGCGGCGGCCGCCATCCAACTCGTGCGGATATGCATTGATAATCGCCCATTTTTTCGCAAACGTGTGTCTGAAACGATGAACACCTGTCTGTTCCACGCCTCTTTCGTGACAGTAGTCCCACAATGCGTGATAATTACTGCTTCTGGTGAGTTGCTTACCATACACAGAGCAAAAGAGCCAATCGTCAGCCTCTCCCCCTCTATACTGTAAATACTCTTTCAGTATCTTCAAAATATCTTCGTTCAAGGGAATGATGAGAGGCTTGCGGTTCTTTGTCATATTCACGTAGACCACCGAATTATCAAAGTCAACATCTCGAATCTTAACACTGATTAGGCTGTTTTGCCGAACACCAGTAGAAAGCAGGAAATTGACGATCACCCAACTACGGTAAGTCGAGAAAATACACTTACGCACATCTGGCTTTTTCAATAGTTTCTTCAATTCATCATCGGTATATGTCTGAATCGGGGTTTTACTGGCTTTTGGAAGCGGAATTTCAAAACGGGGCAGATACTTACGCTTCATAAAGAATCGCATCAGCGTTTTCAAATCTCTCGCATATGTTCCCATAGAAACCTCATTCAAATTAGGGTCATCCCTCAGTGAAATATAGAAGTTTGCCATGGTTTGCTGACACATCGAAGAAATCAGCGTATCTGGTGTGATTCGCTTGTAAATCTGCTTGATGGATTCCTGATAATGGTTGATTGTTCCATCCCGCAGATTGCGGGCCTTACAGTCCAAAATATACTCTTCGAACCCTTCCCTGAACGTCTTCTCATTCGGGAAGCACATCCTGATTTTCTTCACGGTTTTTCCCAAAAAAACGCAAAAACAGGAAGCACATCTTCCGCATTTTCGTGCGGAAGATGTGCTTCCTGCCTATGTTTGATGAAAAATCAGGTTTTGGAACCTTGGAAGGACAAACCCTGCGGTTTTCCCTCTTACTTCAGGCTCTCCGCAACAGCGACGGCCACGGCGACGGTGGCACCGACCATGGGGTTGTTGCCCATGCCCAGGAAGCCCATCATTTCCACGTGCGCGGGCACAGAGGATGAGCCGGCGAACTGTGCGTCGGAATGCATGCGGCCCATGGTATCGGTCATACCGTAGGAGGCGGGACCGGCAGCCATGTTGTCCGGGTGCAGGGTACGGCCCGTACCGCCGCCGGAAGCGACGGAGAAATACTTCTTGCCCTGCTCGATGCACTCTTTCTTGTAGGTGCCGGCGACGGGGTGCTGGAAGCGGGTCGGGTTGGTGGAATTACCGGTGATGGAGACGTCCACACCCTCGGAATGCATGATGGCCACGCCCTCGCGGACATCGTCAGCGCCGTAGCAGCGGACGTCGGCGCGCTCGGTCTCGCTGTAGCGGATCTCGCGCACGATGTTCAGCTTGCCGGTGAAGTAGTCGAACTGGGTCTGAACATAGGTGAAGCCGTTGATGCGGGAGATGATCTGAGCGGCGTCCTTGCCGAGACCGTTCAGGATGACGCGCAGGGGCTCCTTGCGGGCCTTGTTGGCGTTGCGGACGATGCCGATCGCGCCCTCAGCGGCAGCGAAGGACTCGTGACCGGCGAGGAAGGCAAAGCACTTCGACTCGTCGGACAGCAGCATCGCACCGAGGTTGCCGTGGCCCAGACCGACCTTGCGGTCCTCGGCGACGGAGCCGTCGATGCAGAAGGACTGCAGGCCGACACCGATCATCTTGGCGGCTTCGGCCGCGGACTTCACGCCGGACTTGATGGCGATGGCCGCGCCGACGGTGTACGCCCAGCAGGCGTTTTCAAAGCAGATGGGCTGGATGCCCTTGACGATCTCAT
>ERZ809407.1384-NODE-1384-length-21664-cov-6.683002_pt1 | contig 21664 bp, 15 predicted proteins | sample MGYA00520792_ERZ809407 | MGnify/ENA primary metagenome ERZ809407 (study PRJEB31576, sample SAMEA3212665) | Homo sapiens | biome: human-gut; feature: human gut; material: fecal | place: Sweden | collected 2012 ...
TACATATATCTCAGGTTAGTGGCGTTTTTTTGAAGAGCCAATGTTAGAGCAGTTGCACAGATACACTCACGAAATTATTAACGCATTGTCGGTACGGAAAGTGTTAGCGGCAGTGTTGGCGATACGTTTTACAGTACAGCTTTATTAATAATAAATCAGTTTATAAAGCAAACGGCAGAAAGCATACACCCTCTGCCGTAAGATTATTTTGTAAATTTTAAACAATCAGTCTATCGGGTCGCCTTTAAGCTCTTCTTCGGTAAGCTTGATTGTTGACTTGTCGGGGGCTTCGACATTCATAAACTTTCCGACAAAGGTTGACAGAATAAGTCCTGCGATTATCGGAAGATAGAACGTTAAGAATCTCCATATAAATGTTGAGATACCGACATATTTCGTGCCGTCCGAGCCGATGAATATATTACTGAAGAACAGCGTATAGCTTCCCTCTGCCGCACCGAGCGCACCCGGCAGGGGCATAAATCCCGAAATCATCAGAACGAATGCCTGACAGGAAATAATCGTCAGATAATCCGTACCCGAAAGTCCGAAGCCGAGATAAATTACATACGAGATTGAGAAGTAAGCCGTGAGCTGAATTACATTATAGATGATAAGTCTTATGATAAGCCACGGTTTTTTCTTGATGAACACGAAATTATCATGATATTCGTCTACAATTTCTTCTACGGATCTGATTTTCTTTATCTTGTCTTCCTCGCTCTTTATAAAGCGGAACTTGAAAATGTGTATCTTTGCAAGCAGTTTTACAGCCCATACAGCCATCTTCTTTACGGGCTTCTTAAAAAACGCCAGCATAAAAAGCAGTATTATTACGATAGTATTTATGATAAATCCAAGAATTACAAGCGCCATAAGCGGTGCGTAGTCGGTAGAGAAATTATTGAAACGGGCTATAAGCACCACGGCGGAATAGCCTGTCAGCACAAACTGATACATTATGAATTTGCTCAGCAGAGATGTCATTGCGTGTGACATAGGAACGCCGAACTTCGTGAAGTAATACACCTGCATTGGCTGACCGCCCGTTGACGACGGAGTGATGCAGTTGAAATACTGACCGAGCAGGGTCGTCATAAATGTTCTGCTGAACTTTGCCTTAGGATATGTAGCCCTCAGCGCCGCATGAACGCCAAGTGCCTCCAGCAGCCAGTATACTATCATAAGACCCATCGCTATGAACAGGAATCCGACATTTATCTTCTGAATCGAATTGACAAGATTATCAAATCCGTCCACAAAATACACATAGAAGATCATGAATACGAATGCAATTGCGCAAATAATAAGATTCAGCTTATTCGATTTTTTCTTTTTCATTAAGCCTCCCGGATTTGAATAAAGACATTTTCAGTCTTTACACATTTAACCCAATTTTACAATAACATTATAATTATATCTCATAATGCAGTTTTTGTCAACGAGAAAAAGGTCGATATATGGCTTACGGCTCGCAAGGTCGCTCAAACCGCAGAAAATCGGGTATTTAAAGAGTTTTGCCGTAACGGGTCGATTTTTATCATTACTTTAAGTAATGGCGCTATTCAATATATAAATATCGAAAACGCTTGAATTTTTTCCGCCAATCTGCTATACTTATGTGTGGCGATCTGAAGCGTCTGTATTTTTACAGATGCTCCCATATATAACGAAAGGAAAGGTTTTTTCAATGTATAAAATACTCAAAAGACGTCAGCTCAACGAAAACGTTGTACTGATGGAGGTAGACGCTCCCTTCATTGCGAAGAAGGCGTTGGCAGGTCAGTTCATCATTCTGCGTGTTGACGAAAAGGGCGAGAGAATACCTCTTACCATTTCAGACTATGACAGAGAAAAGGGTACTATTACCATCATATTCCAGATAGTAGGTCAGACTACTATGCTTTTATCACAGCTCAAGGAGGGCGACGCACTGCTCGACTTTGTAGGCCCTCTCGGCAAGGCAACAGACTTTGAGGGTGCAAAGAAGGTATGTGTTATCGGCGGCGGCGTAGGTAACGCTATCGCTTATCCTTCTGCAAAGCAGTTATTCAACGAGGGTGTTGATGTTGATGTTATCGCAGGCTTCAGAAACAAGGATATAGTTATCCTTGAGGATGAATTCAAGAAGGCAAGCACAAACTTCTATATCACGACAGATGACGGCTCATACGGCGAAAAGGGCTTTGTTACCAACAAGCTCCAGAGCCTTATTGACGCAGGCAACAAGTACGATCTCGTTGTTGCGATAGGTCCTGTACCTATGATGAAGTTTGTCTGTGAGGTTACCCGTCCTTACGGCATTAAGACACTTGTATCACTCAATCCTATTATGATCGACGGTACAGGTATGTGCGGCGGCTGCCGTGTAAATGTCGGCGGAGAAATCAAGTTTGCGTGTGTTGACGGTCCTGACTTTGACGGTCATTTAGTAAACTTTGACGAGCTGATGAAGCGTAACTCGACATACAAGGAAAAAGAAGCTCACGACAGAGAACACTGCAGACTTTACAAGGCTGAGCAGTAAGGAAAGGACGATAAGAAAATGCCTAATATGTCATTAACTAAGGTTCCTATGCCCGAACAGGACCCTAACGTAAGAAACAAGAACTTCCTCGAAGTTGCAATGGGATATACAGAAGAAATGGCAATGGAAGAAGCATCACGTTGCCTTAACTGTAAGAACAAGCCCTGCGTAAGTGGTTGCCCCGTTAACGTAAGAATACCCGAATTTGTAGCGAAGGTTGCAGAGGGCAAGTTTGAAGAAGCGTATGAGATAATCACAAGCACAAACAGCCTCCCCGCAATCAGCGGCCGTGTTTGTCCTCAGGAAAATCAGTGTGAGGGCAAGTGCGTAAGAGGTATCAAGGGCGAGAGCGTATCTATCGGACGTCTTGAGCGTTTCTGTGCAGACTATCACATGAAGCACAGCGATGCAAAGGCTGTTAAGCCCCAGTCGAACGGCAAGAAGGTTGCAGTTGTAGGTGCAGGCCCTTCAGGTCTTACCTGTGCAGGCGACCTTGCAAAGAAGGGTTACGAAGTAACAGTATTTGAAGCATTCCATACAGCAGGCGGTGTTCTGGTTTACGGTATCCCCGAATTCAGACTTCCCAAGGCTATAGTTAAGAAGGAAGTAGAAAACCTTCAGGATCTCGGTGTTGAAGTAAAGACAAACATGGTCATCGGCCGTGTTCTGTCGGTTGACGAACTGTTTGAGATGGGCTACAAGGCTATCTTCATCGGCTCGGGTGCAGGTCTTCCCTCATTCATGGGTATCGAGGGCGAGGATCTCATCGGTGTTTACTCAGCTAACGAATACCTCACAAGAACAAATCTTATGAAGGCTTATCTTGATGATTATGATACGCCTATCATCAAGAGCAAGTCGGTAGCGGTTGTCGGCGGCGGTAACGTTGCAATGGACGCTGCAAGATGCGCTAAGCGTCTTGGTGCCGAAAATGTATACATTGTATACCGCAGAGGCATGGAAGAAATGCCTGCCCGTAAGGAAGAAGTACATCATGCTATGGAAGAGGGCATCATCTTCAAGAACCTCAACAACCCTGTCAAGATACTCGGTGATGAGAACGGCAGAGTAAGAGCTATGGAGTGCATTGAGATGGAGCTCGGCGAGCCTGACGCAAGCGGCAGACGTAAGCCTATCGCTAAGGAAGGAAGCAACTTTGAGCTTCCCGTTGACACTGTCATCATGTCAATCGGTACATCTCCCAACCCCCTTATCAGAAGCACAACTCCCGGTCTTGACACCAACAAGAGAGGCTGTCTTGTTGTTAACGAAGACACAATGCAGACAACTCGTGAGGGTGTTTATGCCGGCGGTGACGCAGTTACAGGTGCGGCTACGGTAATACTCGCTATGGGTGCAGGTAAGCAGGCGGCTCAGAGCATTGATGAATATCTGAGCAAGAACTGAGCGACATAAAATTAAATGCAGAAAAGGCTGACGTGATTATGCGTCAGCCTTTAGCTTTTTGAAAGTCTTTTATCTGATGTACTTCTGTTATATCATTCTGCTCTGAATATGATAAAAGGCTACTGATAGTTCTTTTTGTCGGACAGCACTTCTTGGGTTCGCTATTCGAGTGGGTACACCTGTCAATATGAACGAGGGAAAGAACCAAGTAATTAGGAAAACAACTGCTAAACAACTACAATCCCCACCGTCACGGCTCGGATTTGTTTGAGAGATATTAAGGACAGATTTTCTAAGCTTTGTATAGATAAAAGCTTAACTTTTACCAGCCGTGCCACCTCCCCTTTTTCGAGGGGAGGCAAGGGTGTTGGCGATTTTCGAGGGATAGTGCGGTTTTGGAAGGGTTGATATGGGCGAGGGTTGGTGTGGCAATCCCTCCGGTAGTCGCCCGAATTTTTTTCGGGTGACAGCACCTCACCTTTGACAAGGGAGGCAAGGGTGTTGGTGCAAAGTAAGGGATAGTGCGGTTTTTTGAAGAGTCAATGTCAGTGCAGTTGCACAGATACACTCACGAAAATATTAATACTCTATCGTCACTGAAAATGTTTTCGGCGGTGTTGGTGATATATTTCACTGCGTAGCTTTAATAATAATCCTTTTATCGTCAGCCTTTTGTTATGTTTAAGCCTGTATTTTGCGGTGCCTGTCGATAAGGGCGCCGTTTTATATCCCGAAGCTGTCTTTCAGTATCTTTTTTCCGCTTTCGGTGACAAATATTTTCTCATACGCATTTCTGACCGCATTTTCGCTTGCACTATCCTCGTACAGATTTACTATGAAATCCGCCTCGATGAGTATCTGCAGGTCTTTGCCGTCAATATCCGTATATGTGTGGTGGCGGGTGATAAGATGCGTCACACGCTCTGCGACATCCTCATATCCGCCGACCGACTCAAGAATTTCCTTTGCGATACCGGGACCCAGCTTTTGCTGTATCTCGCCGTCATTTCTGCCGTAGAGCCGTTCGCCCTCGTGAATGCCTATGTCGTGAAGTATCGCCGCCGTTTCAAGAGCTTTCATCATTTCGTCAGACAGCTTCTCCTGCTTACCGATAAGCCTTGCGAAGCTGTGTACTTTTATAAAGTGCTGTATCCTTTTAGGGTCGCCCTTGTCATATTCTATCGCCGCTGTCAGAAGCCTTTCGTGCATAATATTACCACCTTATTCGCTCTTGCTGTCAGCAGTGCTTTCGGGCTTGCTGTCTGTTTTGCTTTCGGTATTGCTTTCGGTATTGCTTTCGGGCTTGCTGTCCGTTTTGCTTTCGGTATTGCTTTCGGGCTTGCTGTCCGTTTTGCTCTCTGTCTTGCTTTCTGTTTTGCTGTCGGTTGCGGTATCCTTCTTTTCAACCGTCTTGAAAACGGTATCCGATATTACCTTTATCTTATCAATGCTTGCCGTAATCACACGGTTATCCCACATTGTAAGTATATACGGCTTGTCGCCGTCGATTATATCGCAGTAAAGCGTGGTGTACTTTTCGTCATACAGCGTTATGTTTCCAAGCTCGGACAGCTTTCCGTCGGCATAGCTGTAGAACTTGCAAACGCTGACCTGTGATATTCCGTCAAAGTACATAACGGGTATTCCGATCGTTATCTTTCCGTCCTTTTCATAATAGGCAAGCTGTGAAATATCATCGCACACGGGGCTTGTAAGATAGCTGTTCCAGTCGCCCGAAGTATTGCTTTCTGCGGTTATGGTGACCTCCGCTTTCTTCTCACCGCCTACGGCAAGCAGTATGCCCTGTCTGTTTCCGTCCTTGTCAGCCTTTACGGTGACCTGCGCTGTCACATTGTCGCTCAGCTTCACGCTGTTTGTGTTTTCTGTGTTTTCCGCCTGTTCGCCGTTGTCGGCATTCACGCTGTACTGCATAGGCTCATCGCCGTATGATGTTACAGTAACGGTTTTTCCCGTACCGCTTATCGAAGCTATTCGCTGTCCGTCTGCGATGCCTTCACAGAAATTTATATTGCCGAGCGTTTTGCTCGTTGTGATAATGACATTATGACGTTCATCACCGGAATATATTTCTCCGAAAGCCGCAAAGTTATCATCCATCGCAATAACCAGAGCGGGATTAAGAGCAACATCGGATACTCCGGTTATCATACTGCTCATCAGATCGTCAAACATTACATAGGCGATCTGTGTGTAATATTTATTGTTTATCCTGCTCGTGTCGGTCGCATACATTCCGTCCGAGTTAACCGAATATCCGCCGATGTCACCGACTATGACGCTTTTCGTCATAAACTCATTATCTCCTGCAGGAGCTATCATTGTTGCGGTATAATAGTTAAGTCCGCTTACATAAGACGGTACCAGCATATTTTCAAATTCAACAGTCTGCGTTGTTCCTTTATGCGTGTATGCAGGAACAAACGTTTCCGGTTTCTCCGATTCGGCTTTATCAATATCAAAGCTGTCTTTCGTTACAGCACAAACTTTATTACCGTTTGTATATAAATCAACAAGTTCTCCCGAAAGTATATATTCATCGGTCGCTTTTCCGCTTAACATTCCGCTTTCATCATAGGTGCGGATAACCGTTGCGTTGTCCTTACTGCCGACAACTGCAAAATACTCTCCGCACTTAACTATTCCTGCATCGGTAAGACCTGTTTCAAAGCTGAAATTGTCGCTGAGCTTGCCGTCCTTTTCCTTAGCACCGCATATCTCTGTATCTTTTACCGTAGCGACCAGATTATCGCCGTACACGTTTTTCGGCAGAGCGACAAGCTTCTTTTCGACCGTCACAAAGGTGTCGGGAAGCTGATAGCTAATCTTGTCCCGTGCGGCTGTGGCTTCATTCAGAAGCGTTTCATAGCTGTCTATGTTCTGCTCGACCTTTTCCGGAATATCATATGTAAGGTCGGGAATTATTTTGCAGGCTCTGAGTTGATTCAGTGTAATTCCTCCTGCGACAAGCACTGCCGCACCTATAAACGATGTGATAAGGCAGCCCTTCCTGCGCTTTATGACAACGCAATCCTCCTTATCATCGGATACGTCATAATCCGCATTGCTGTCCATAAGCTCGCCTATGGCACTGCCTATCTCCCTTGCGTTACTGCCTATCTTTTCATCATCGGATATTATGCCGTCAAAATCTTCCGCTTCCTCGCCTGCAGGATTAGCTTCTGCGACAGGCGGTGCCGGTATGCAGAACTCCATAGTAACGCTTTTGCTGTCGCTGTCGGAGTTATCGGTCGGGGTGCTTTCTTCCTGCGTAGCAATGCTTTCCTTTTCAGTATTATCTTCTTCAGCTTCTGCAGCAGGAGCTTCCTCAACGTTTTTCTGCTCAGATTCGGGCAAATCTGTATTACTATCTGTATAATTCGATGTATTTTCTACAGTTTCGACATTTTCTTCACTGTCAATTTCTTTCTGCATACGAAGAATAAGTGCCTCAGCCGCAGAAATCTTCTCACTGTCGAGTACTTCCTGTGTGTTTGCTTCGGGTGTATTTTCCGATATAGCTGCTGTATCTTCCTGCCTTGTTCCTGTTTCTTCTTTATGAACGTTCTTTTTTGCGCTAAGCTCCTCAGTCATACGGCGAAGCGTTTCTTCTTCACGGCGCTTTCTCTGCTCTGCAAGCTCCTTGCGCTGAGTGGCAACCGCAATTATCATACGGTAATCATCGCCGCTCAGAACGGAATTATCCAGTATCTGCAAAAGCTCATCGAACTTCAGATGAGGGTTTTCCTCTATTCTTCTGAACTCCATATTGCCGATTTTGCTGTTTCCTAAAAGCTCAAGAAAATCCGAACCGCTTATTTTAAGCTCCTTTAGCTTACGCAGAAATACGCCTGCGGTCATATCTCCGTTATCCTCGAGCAATCTCCTTATTTCTTCCGGTTTTACTCTGTCGGGTATCTCTACGGAAGAAACGTATTCTTTTATCTTTTGTTCCAGACTAACCATCTATTTTCTTCCTCCGTCAGATATTCGATCCCGAAAGCAGTTGTGCTTTCAATGTTACCTCTGCATTAGTAAGGCAGACCCCTACCGTTTCTTCGGTATAGCCGCACAGTTTAGCGGTTTTCTCCGCACTGCATCCGCACACCGTGCTGACGCTGAGTACAAGACGCTCAATATCAGGCAGATCGTTGAGCGCATTTCTTATCTCCGAGCCGCTATCTGTCTTTGTGCATAGTTCACCGCCCGTTTTGTTGATGTGTCTTATCTTAGTGCAGAGTATTTTTACGAGCCATTCTATGAACTGCGGCGATGAAGTAAGCCTTGCCGCAGGCAGTGCCGCAAAGCTGTCAAGCACTGTCAGGCGTACCGCCTCTACAGCGGCATCCTCGCTTTTCATTGCCATTCTCGCTATTTTATATACAGGTCTGTACACGGCTCTGTAAAGCTGTGCATAACCTTCCGTATCGCCTGTCTGTGCCTGTTTTATAAGGGCGGATAATTCCTGTGCGTTCATCTTCTCACCTCAAAATGTACATATATATTTATCATACCACAAAATTCGCTTTATGAAAAGCCTTTTTCGCAAATTTTCACATTTTTCATTTCCCGCCATCCGTTATATTGTTGCACTGGGAGATTATTTATGATAAAATAACCGTATAAACGGAGGGCTTTCTATGACCGAAAACGAATTTGAAAAACGCTTTATGGCTGAAATGAGCGAACAGCAGAATACCGCTGTCAAGGCTGTACAGGGAGCGGTTTTACTGCTTGCCGTACCCGGCAGCGGAAAGACGACCGTGCTTATAACGAGGCTTGGATATATGATAAATTGCTGTGGCATCAGCCCCTCTGAGATACTGGCGGTGACCTATACCAGAGCCGCTACGCTTGAACTGAAAAAGAGGTTTGCCGACCGTTTCGGAAGCGAATGCGGCGCAGGTCTTGAAATAAGAACAATAAACGGTCTGTCCGCCAAAATCATCGAGTATTTCTCCACGGTACACACGGATGAAAACGTGCCGCATCTTATGAGCAGGGAGGGCGACCGCAAACGGCTGATAAGCGAGGTTTATCGCCTTGTCACAGGTGAATTTGCGGATACTGCGACCATAAATGACATCGGCGCCATGATAACATTTGCAAAGAATATGATGCTGTCGGACGAGGAGATAGAGGCGCTTTCGGGCAGTGGCTATGACACGCTGAGAATATACAGGGAATACAACCTTGCGCTGTCGTCACGCTCGCTTATGGACTATGACGATCAGATGGTGACGGCTCTTGACATACTCCGTAAATATCCCGATATACTTGCATACTTTAACGGAAGATTCCGCTACATCTGCGTTGACGAGGCGCAGGATACATCTAAGATACAGCACGAGATCATTCGCCTGCTTGCCGCAAAAAGCGGTAATATATTTATGGTAGGCGATGAGGATCAGAGCATCTACGCTTTCAGAGGAGCGTACCCTGAGGCGCTCATCGACTTCGAAAAGACGTATAAAAACGCACAGATACTGTTCATGGAGCAGAATTTCCGCTCTACTCCCGAAATTATCGGGGTGGCGGATTCATTCGTAAAGTGCAATCGTTTCAGACGTGAAAAGACTATCCGTGCTGTGAACAAATCAGGTATACCTGTCCGCATTGTACGCTGTGAACGCAGAAACGTTCAATATGACTTCCTGTGCGGTATCGCCGCAAGAAACGAACAGCAGACAGCGGCGCTTTTCAGAAACAACGACAGTGCAGTCGTTCTTGTAGATATGCTCGAAAGGAACAATATTCCATACAGGCTGAAGGGCGGTGAAAAGACCTTTTTCACAAGCAGGCCTGTGCTTGACATCACTGAAATAATCAGATTCATCAATAACCCGTATGACATTGACAGCTTTATGGCGATATACTATAAAATAGGGCTTTATATAACAAGGCAGACCGCAGAGGCGGCTTGCAAAATAAGCTTGCAGAGGCATATCACGATAACCGACGCACTGCTCGGCATTGATACAGGTACTCAAATCAGCGTAAATTCAAAGCGGAATATAAAACAGACGGCTCAGCTGATGCGGCAGGCGCAAAGCAGCAGTGCAACGGAAGTGCTGAGCATCATCCTGCACGGGATGCAGTATGCGGATTATGCCCACAAGAACGGGCTTGACGAAAACAAATATGATATTCTCCGTATGCTTGCGAGAAACGTAAACAGCAGTGCGGAGCTTATAGACAGGCTTTCTGAACTGAGCGGAATCATGGCGGAGCATAAGGACGATCCTTACAGCAAATTCACGCTGTCTACCGTGCATTCAAGCAAGGGGCTTGAATATGACTGCGTTTACCTGCTCGATGTAATAGACAATGTGCTTCCGTGCATCACTAAGGACAAGCTGAACGATAAGGAGGATATAAAGCAGTACGAGGAGGAGCGGAGGCTGTTCTATGTTGCTGTGACAAGAGCCAGAAAAGAGTTGTATCTGTTTTCGTGCAAGGGCGAAAGCTCGGAATTTCTTGACGAGATAGATAAAAATCTGCCAATAGAATACACGGACAGCAACGATATATTCTTTTCTTTGTTTGCAAGAGATATGCTCGGACGTGTTTACTGCGACAACAAAAACGGCAGAGGCATTATCATCGCCTGCTGTGCGGAAAAGCTGTGCATACGCTACGCAAGCGGTAAGACCGAACTTAAAACGCTTGGCGAAATGCTAACGGATCGTGACCGCACGGTAACATATATAAAGAGTGAGGAGCTTGAAAAGCTCAATGTTACCGCCGAAAAGCCGATACCGGAAAAGACAGGGAATATAAGCCTCAAGGCAGGCGACAGGATATATCACAGCTCTTTCGGCAATGGTGTGATAAAGAATATCGACAAAGCGGGAATCGGCACGGTTTATTTTGAAAGCAACGGCGAAACAAAACGGTTAATGCTCAAAGCGTGCCTTGACAAAGGAATTATCGTCTTATCTTAACAAATAACGTGATATTCTGTGCTTTTTTCAAGCAGTGATGTGAGGTAATGCCGCAGACGGCTTCTCGCTGTAGGCAGTACGGACAAAATAAACCGTAGGATACGGATTTTTGGCAATACAGAGCCGTTTACGGCGGACGCCGATTTGCCGTGCAAAGCTGTTTACTTAAATTTCCTTAATGTTATGACTTAAATTTACATACATTTGATTAAATTTTCACATATTATGCTCTGTGCTTTTGTGCAAAATAGCTGAAATTTAAACTAACAAACTGTAGAAATAGTGAATTGAAATTTATTCACTTTTCGGTTATAATATAATTATAATCATCTTGGTGTAAACGTATACACGCAAGAGTAACTTCAAGGAGGACTAAAATGAAACTCTCAAAGAGAATTCTCGCTTGTGCAATCACAGCGGCTATGGCAACATCAATGCTCTCAGCCTGTAACGGCTCGACGACCACAAGCGGTTCTGCAAGCGATGCCGGCGCATCGCAGGGCAATTCAAGCACGACCGAAAACAGCAACAGCGGTAATAATTCTTCTACTGACGGAAACGGCGGCAGTAACGGCGGCAACATTGTAGAAGCGCCCTCAAACGGTGACACGCTCAAGTGGCTCGGTTACTATGATCTTAACACAGACGACAAGGAAATCGTCGACAAGTTCAATGACGCAGGATATAAGGTAGAGACAATTTCGACAAGCTCAATGGAATACTTTACAAAGCTCGCACAGCTTGTTGCTTCTTCCGATTCTCCCGATATGGTACGCTATGAGTGGCAGTCATACCCTCACGGTGTAGCAAACAACCTTTATACTTCACTTGATGATTATGTTGACTTTGACAGCGATACATGGTCGGGTATAAAGGATATGATTGAAAACTTCAACTACGGCGGAAAGCACTATTATCTTCCCTACCGTGTAAATCCCGGCGTTGTACTTATATACAACCAGACTGCTCTTGACGATGAAGGTATCAAGACAGACCCGCTGGAGCTTTATAAGGAAGGCAAGTGGACATGGACGGCATGGAAGGATATAATGACCGAATGGTGCAACATCGGCGATGATTACTACGGTGTAATGCCCACAGGCTTCGTTGCAATGCCCTTCATAGTTTCTACAGGCACAACGCTTATAGACGTTGACGGTCCTAACAAGCAGATCATCAACAACATGAAGGACGCTAACGTCCAGAGATGTCAGGAGTTCCTTTCCGACCTTGCAAATCAGGGTATGGTAAATGCAGAATATACAGATCCCAGTACCTGCCTTTCCGCTACAAAGACACTGTTCGCAGAGTTCGGTCTTGACTGGGGCTGGACATCGGCACAGGGTGCAGCTAAGGATCAGGATATAAGATTCATTCCGATACCCAGAGATGACAAGGCTGATAAATACTACACCAACACCGATACATTCGGTTATCTCGTTCCCGCAGGTGCAAAGAACATAAAGGCTGCTCTCAAGTATATGGAAATCTGTCGTCTTAACGAAATCGACCCTGAGCTGATTGCTAAGTCAAAGGCTGAAATGACGGCCGAGCATCTTTATTATCCCAAATGCCCCGAATGCGGTGTTTCTACACCCGATAAGACTATAGAAAAATGCCCCAGCTGTGGTGCAGCACGCAGAGAGAGAAAAAATCACTCGGCAATGTCTGAAGATCTGTACCAGATCTATTCCGATCTGAAGGACACAACGAGCGACAAATTCACATTCCTCTTTGATGATTGCTTCGGCTTCTCAACCGACCTTACAAATATGCTCCAGCAGGGCGACAGCGAAGGTAAGGGCTGTGTACTCGGCGGACCGTTCAAGTTCGGCGAATCCTACACAAATCTTCGTGATTCATACTACGGTACAGTAGAATCATTCCTTGAGCCTTACAGAGCTTTAATGCAGAAGAACTGAGGATAAACAAGTCAATAATAACAACTAAGGCACTGCATAAGCGGTGCCTTAAGTTTGTAGAAAAAGTATGTTTTTTCAAAAAAAGTGCTTGTTCTCAATCCCTATCCCCAAACCCCTTTCCCCGGGAAAGGGGCTATATTACTGGGGCTACCGCCCCTAGACCCTGTCGGGGGCTACGCCCCTGCGACCCCATTTTTATATAATCAAGAGGTTTATCGACAGTCTTAAGGCACCGCTTATGCGGTGCCTTAAGTTATATATGCCGGTTTTACCCGACGTCTTTTTCCTCTTCCTTTTCCTCCATTGTGATAATTATAAATGCCATAGTCATAAACACGGCGCAAATCATCACAGCCCACTGATTTATTGCTGTCACGCACAAATCGCCTGCGACAGCGCCGACGGCGAACATTGCGTTTATGCTGAAAAGAAGCAAGCCTTTTCTCAGATCGTCCCTGTTTTTATGAGCGACATATTCGCATATAGATGAAGCCGCTGTTCTCATATTGCCTATACACATTGTGGTGGCGCAGGCGTAGCTCTGCGGATATGCGCCTCTTATGCTTATTTTTCTGAATGCTTCTACCTGTGCGCCGCAGGCAAGAGAAATGATACAGTTGCAAAGGATATTAAGCTCATACGGTATAAATGCCGCCGCAAAGAGTGCCACCGCCTCGAACAGAATAACTATCTGCCGTCTGTGGAGCGCTCTGCCCTTGAAGATATGATGCACCGTCTGTGCAAGTACAACACCTGCTATAAAAGCCATTACGGGAGCAAAATATCTGAGGGCGACAACAAAATTGCCTTTTGCCAGATTTACCGCCATAAGAAGAATATTTCCCGTCTGGGCATTGGCGAATACCTCTCCCCTGCACATATAGGAGTATGCGTCCATAAATCCTCCGGACATTGCAAGAATGTATACAAGCACCATCGAATTTTCGCAGACGCTGATTTTCTTTTTCATAACATCACCGATAATAATTGTAGCACATCGCCACATATCTTTCTATTGTTAAAAGCAACAAAAATTATCATAGGCATCAAGGGTGAAATGTAAAAAAGTAAACGGGCTGTCCGAAGCAGCCCGTTAAATTATCGTCAATTGATTTTGTTGCCGCAATTCTGACAGAATGAAGCACCGGGAATAACGGGATGGCCGCAATTAGAACAGAATGCCGGCAAATCCTGCTGCACCGGAGCCTCTTGTGCCACGGCCGCCTGCACAGGAACTTCTGTATTTGCATCTTCCTGCGGTATATTCTGCGGAACTTCCTGCTGAGCAGGCTGATATTGTGCATTGTCCTGCGGTATATTCTGCGGAACTTCCTGCTGAGCAGGCTGATATTGTGCGTTGTCCTGCGGTATATTCTGCGGTACTTCCTGCTGAGCAGGCTGATACTGTGCGTTGTCCTGCGGTGCATCCTGCTGGGCAGGCTGATACTGTGCGTTGTCCTGCGGTGCATCCTGCTGGGCAGGCTGATACTGTGCGTTGTCCTGCGGTATATTCTGAGGTACTTCCTGCTGAGCAGGCTGATACTGTGCGTTGTCCTGCGGTATATTCTGCGGAGCAGGCTGCTGATATTGCTGAGGGTAACCCTGCGGAATATTCTGTCCGTACTGCTGAGAGTAACCCTGCTGAGCATTCTGTCCGTACTGCTGAGAGTAACTCTGCTGAGCATTCTGTCCGTACTGCTGAGGATAACCCTGCTGAGCATTCTGTCCGTACTGCTGAGGGTAACCCTGCTGAGCATTCGGCTGACCGTAAGGCTGATAAGGGTTGTACTGAGGTGCTCCCGCAGGTGCGGCTGCGCCTCTTATAAGACCGTTTGCGGCATTGTATTTTCCTCTTGCTACACAGCTTACAATAAATGCCACTAATCCGAGCAAGCCTGCCGTTACAAAATAAAGTGCGTAAAAGGCTAAAGATGCATCGCACGGGTTATCATATGTACTTTTAACTTCCATATCGAAACGCATGGGAGCATATACAATACCAATCAGCACATTTTTGATAGAATTCGGCAAATCGGAAAAGGCACCTGACGAAGCCATGCTGATTATAGCAGCTATTGCCATAAATGCAATAATCAGCAGAATGCCGATGATAAAATCAAAAGTCGAAATAATCCTGCCTGCTGTTTTAGCCCCTTTGTTTATGCCTTTACTGTAAAAGGGAGCAAGCACGAAACAAACTACGGATGTTATTGCAATCAGTATTGCGATAACAAAAAGTACTGTCGAAAACGCCATTCCTTCGGAATAATTCTTCTCGATAAATTCTCTTGCATATTCTTCTGCGTATGACATTACATATACCTCCTCAAAGCAGGCATAATCCGCCTGCGGATGTTTATTTCACTTAACAGTGATTTCTATTTAATTATAGCACAAACAGCAATGACAGTCAACAGCCTTTGCTCTGTTCCACTTGCCTTTTGGCTGTAAATGTGTTATACTGTATTTTGTATAAGCCGTCACACAGACTGTCGGCTTACAGATAAATGTACTTAATGAAAAACAAACAGAATATGATTATTACTATTACAGAGCAGTATGGCTGCTCATCCGGTTAAAGAAAGGCGGAACAAGATTATGTGTGGAATAGTAGGATATGTAGGTGCAAAAGAATGCACCGCAATACTTGTAAACTCACTTACAAAGCTGGAATACAGGGGTTATGACTCGGCTGGTATAGCCGTGTTTGAGGGCGACAGGATAAAAACCGTCAAGGCAAAGGGCAAGCTCAAGGAAGGGCTTATCAAAAAACTCGAGAACGAGCCTCATTTCACAGCTACGGCAGGTATAGGACATACACGCTGGGCAACGCACGGCGAGCCGAGCGACATTAACTCTCACCCGATAGGAAACGGCAGAGTGTCAATCGTTCATAACGGTATAATCGAAAACTACCGCAAGCTGAAGGAATTTCTCATATCTAAGGGATACGGCTTTGAGAGCCAGACCGATACCGAGGCTGTGGCAAAGCTGCTCGACTACAACTATGACGGCGACCCTATTGATACAATAATCAGGACGATTGCCGATATAGAGGGAGCGTATTCGCTCGGCATAATGTTCAGGGAGCATAAGAACCGCATATTTGCGGCAAGAAAAGAAAGTCCTCTGATAGTCGGCAAGGGAAAGGGCGAAATGTTTATTGCGTCCGATGTTACCGCTATAATCGAATACACAAGAGAATACTATCTGCTTGAGCCGGGTGAGGTTGCGGATATAACAGCCGACGGCGTTACGTTCTATGATATGCACAAGAATGTCATAGAAAAGGAATTACAGGTTGCTACATGGGATGTTTCGGCGGCTGAAAAGGGCGGATATGCTCATTTTATGCTCAAGGAGATATGCGAACAGCCCGACGCACTCAAAAAGACAATAAATCCACGTATCAAGGGCGGCTTACCCGACTTTTCAGAATGCGGTCTTACCGATGAAAAGCTGAGAAATTATCATCACATTTATATAGTAGGCTGTGGCTCTGCAATGCACGCAGGCATGGTCGGAAAGTATGTTATAGAAAAGCTGGCACGCACTCCCGTTGTTGTGGATATTGCGTCGGAATTCCGCTACCGTGATCCTCTGCTTGCGCCGGATGATCTTGTAGTTATTATCTCGCAGTCGGGCGAAACCGCAGATACGCTTGCCGCTCTGAAGCTGGCAAATTCAATAGGCGCAGACACGCTTGCGATAGTAAACGTGGTTGGCTCATCAATAGCAAGAGAAGCAAAGATGGTAATGTATACCCTTGCGGGACCTGAAATATCGGTATGCTCCACAAAGGCATATATGGTACAGGCGGCGTTTATGTATCTGCTTGCTTTCCGTGTTGCGTATGCAAGAAATGTAATTGACGAGGAACAGTGCAGACAGCTTATATCGGAGATTTCACAGATTCCCTCAAAGGTACAGAAATGCGTTGACGATCAGACGCAGTACCAGAAGGTGGCGTCCAAGCTGATAAGCGCAGACAGCCTGCTCTATATAGGCAGAGGTCTTGACTATGCGCTCAGTATGGAGGGAAGCCTCAAGCTCAAGGAGATTTCCTATATCCACTCGGAAAGCTATGCCGCAGGCGAGCTGAAGCACGGCACTATCTCCCTTATCGAAGACGGTATGCCGGTCATCGCAGTTGCCACACAGCACGATCTTTACGAAAAAACGATGAGCAATATAAAGGAAGTAAAGACAAGAGGCGCTACTGTTGTAATGGTATGCAGTGAGGATATGAAGTTTGACGGGAACGATGTTGATTATCCCGTTATGCTCCCTCTTGCAAGGGATCTTCTTATGCCGCTTGTCGCTGTAGTACCGTTACAGCTTATCGCATATTATACTGCGGCGCTCAAAAACTTTGATGTTGACCATCCGAGAAACCTTGCAAAATCGGTAACGGTCGAATAATCACGGAAAAGGAATGTTCAAATGTACGATATAACAGGCGCAGTTTCTCTGTGGGATCATCTGGCTGAAACCTCAAAACCGATAATAATATACGGTATGGGCGACGGCGCACAGAAAATACTCGATGTATGCTCCTTGAAGAATGTAAAAATATCGGGATTCATGGCGAGCGATGACTTCGTGAGAGGTCACAGCTTTGCGGGCTTTGAGGTGAAAAAGCTGTCCGATATTGAACGGCAGTTCGGTGACTGTATCATACTCGTTGCTTTCGGCACTCATATTGACGAGGTGATACAGCGTATCATTGCCATTTCGGACAGGCACGAATTATACGCTCCCGATGTTCCGGTAATAGGCGGAGGATTATTCACAAAAGAATATGCCGAGGAGCATAGAGCCGAGCTTGAAAGAGTTTATTCGATGCTTGCGGACGAGAAATCAAAACAGGTTTTCGACGGCTGGCTTGAATATCGTATAACGGGAAGGATACAGCCGCTTTTACGCAATCAGACGGATAAAGCGGAAGGATATGAGATACTTTCGCTCGGCGGCAACGAAACCTATGCGGACCTCGGTGCTTACAACGGCGACACGATAACCGAGTTTCTGGAAGTGACGGGCGGACAGTTCAACAAGATTTTTGCGATGGAGCCTGACGGGAAGAATTACGCAAAGATGAAACGCATACACTACAAGCTGAGCCCTTATGACTTCAGAACGGTGAATGCGGGTGCGTGGAGCTGTGATACGGTCTGCGAATTTATATCAAAGGGCGGAAGAAATTCATCGCTTATCCCCTATGAAAAAGGTAAGCCTGTCAATCCGTCACGGATAAAGGAGATAGAAATGCGCAGTCTTGACAGCTTTGTAAAGGACGAGCGTATAACCTATATAAAATATGATGTTGAGGGCAGTGAGAGCGAGGCTCTTGACGGCAGTAAGACAGTAATAAAGCGTGACAAGCCGAAGCTGCTCGTTTCGCTCTATCATCGCACGGAGGATATGTTCGCCCTGCCCATAAAGGTAACGGAGCTGAATCCGTCATACAAGCTGTATTTAAGACAGCACCCGTATATTCCTGCGTGGGATATGAATCTTTACTGCATATAAAACAATTCTGAAAGGGAAACGAATGAAAAAAATCGTACTTGTTATCCTGCTTGTGCTTGTTACCGCAGGAATAGGGCTTTTGCTGTATATGCTGCTTACACGCACAACTCCCGTGTACGCCGGCAGCAGCAGGGAAATTATAAGTGACGGCTCAAATTTTGCCGTTTCGGCAAGCTATTATTCGGGGCTTGATAAGGCAGAGGTCGATACTGCCCTGCTTGATGTGCAGGACGGCGTTGAGGGCGCATTGACGGCTTATGACGCAATTCTTGCAAAGGGAACGCCCGTATTCCACCCCACATTCAATATAGCCTTGTCGGACTACGGAACGGGTTATTTTGCCGTGCAGGGATATGCGGAGGATATACCGCTCGATAATCAGAAGCAGGTAGGCTTCTACTGTGCCGACCTTACGCTTAATATATATACGGACGGAAACTCAAAGATAATATCCCTGCGGAACATAATGCCTACCGAGCTTACACGTCAGAATGTTACTCTTCCCGTAATATATGACGATGCGTTATCCGCAACGGCTCTTCTCAGCGACAGCACTGATTTTGATATGAGCCTTGCTTTTCTTGACGGCAAAACAAGCACTACGCTGACGTTTGAATGGACATATAATGTACGCTGCAGTGTTCCGCTGAATCTATCGGGGCTTGACGAACAGACGGTGAGCGCCGACATTACATTCACAAACAACAACGGCGTTGTAACAGCCGCATTTGCCGGTTAATGCAAAAATTAAAATTACGAGTTGCACAGATTAAACATTTAATGGATATTTTATAGTTGCTAATCGCCATAATTATGTTACTGTGCAACGTTTTTTTGACGAAATTGCATAATTCTTTGCAAGAAAACGAAAAAACGCTTGCAAAACGGCTTTATTTGCATTATAATTAAAGCATGGGTGCAGTGAAAAACTGCGTTAAAATTCTTTATTATAAGGAGTTTGCGATAATGGAAAAGAATGAACTGATAAAGCTGAATGAAGAAGCTAAAAAGCAGTATGACGAGCTTTGCAAGCAGGGTCTGAAGCTGGATATGTCAAGAGGCAAGCCCTCTCCCGCACAGCTTGATTTATCACTTGATATGCTGACGCATTGCCTTGACGGTGATTATATGTCGGAAACCGGTGTTGACTGCCGTAACTACGGCGTGCTTGACGGTATAGAAGAAGCAAAAAGACTTTGTATGCCTATGCTCGGTGTTGCTCACGATGAAATAATCATCGGCGGTAACTCAAGCCTTCAGCTTATGTACGATACAATGGCAAGAGCGATGCTGCTCGGCGTTCTCGGCGGCGACAAGCCCTGGGGAAAGAACGAAAAGGTGAAGTTCCTCTGCCCCGCTCCCGGTTATGACAGACATTTTGCTATCTGCCAGAGCCTCGGCATTGAGATGATTACAGTACCTTATACCCCCGACGGTCCCGATATGGACGTTGTAGAAAAGCTGGTAAGCGAAGATGAGCTTATCAAGGGTATCTGGTGCGTACCTATGTACAGCAACCCAGAAGGCATCACCTGCTCGGACGAAACGGTTAAGCGTTTTGCTAACCTTTCGCCTAAAGCAAAGGATTTCAGAATATTCTGGGATAACGCTTACTGCGTTCATCACCTTACAGATACTCCCGACACTCTGCTGAACCTTCTTGAAGAAGCTAAAAAGACAGGCAAGCAGAATATGGTATTTATGTTTGCGTCCACATCGAAGATTTCGTTCCCCGGCGGCGGTCTTGCATTCATCGGTGCCAGTGCGGAAAACATCAAGTTTATCAAGAGCCAGATGACATTCCAGACTATCGGCTACGATAAGCTCAACCAGTTAAGACACGCTCGTTTCTTCAAGGATTTTGACGGCATAAAGGAACACATGAAGAAGCATAGGGCTATAATCGAGCCTAAGTTCAGGATTGTTCTTGATATGCTCGACAAGGAGATCGCTCCTACAGGCTTCGGCTCTTGGCACAAGCCCAACGGCGGTTATTTCATCTCATTCAACGGTCTTGACGGCACGGCAAAGCGTACTGTTGAACTTTGCAAGCAGGCGGGAGTTGTTCTGACAGGCGCAGGTGCGACTTATCCTTACGGCAAGGATCCTCACGATAACAATATCCGTATCGCTCCGACATATCCTACCGAAGCAGAGCTTGCAAAGGCTATGGAAGTATTCTGCGTTGCAGTAAAGATTGCGGCTACCGAATCGCTTTTAAAGTGATTTCTCTTTCATAATGTTGACGAAACATTAAAATCGTGTTATAATAATAGGGCTGATTTACGTCAGCCCTTTATATTTACGCCTGTAGCTCAGCTGGATAGAGCAATAGCCTCCGACGCTATGTGTCGTGCGTTCGAATCGCATCAGGCGTGCCAAAAAAACTGCACCACAATCAACCGTATTTGATTGCGGTGCTTGTTTTTTTGTTGTCAGCCTTGCGAGGAGAACGCACAGGTGCGTCTCGAATCACATCAGGCGTGCCACGTCGGAACGAGTTACGCTTGTTCCGATTTTTTATGCTATAAAAATCAGTCACCCGCTCCACTGTTCCTCCTTTTCGCAAAAGTGCCGCTCGGCAAGGCTGCTCGCTTGTACTGTACTCGTCAGCCTTGCCTTCGCTGACAACTTTTTTGCGGTCACCGGCTTTGCACCACAGTAAGCCTATTTGATTGCGGTGCTTGTTTTTTGTTGTCAGCCTTGCGAGGAGAACGCACCCAGACAGGATTTGCAATTTGCCGGCGGAAATGCTATAATTAATATATAAGATTCGGAATCAGTTTTTAAATACGGAAATCAGGTGAATTTATGACATATCGTAAATACCCGGACGAAAAAACGGTAAATGAATATATTGCTAAAAAAGAACCGTTGATATTTGCAATCTCCTTTGACGGCGAAACAGTACTTATGTCACGGCTTGACGACAGCTTTGAGCATCACATACTGCTTGCAAACTTCGGCATAAGCCAGAATGACATTGATAAATATTTCAGAGTAATAGTTGACGACCGCTCTGCCGAATGGACATTCGTATGCCCGCATGACTACTGCGGAATTACCGACAGGAAGAAACGTATAACACGCTTCTATAACGATGGATTTACAGCTATTTCGCACGTCCTGTCTGATATAGGATATTTCTCAGACCTCACTATCCCTCGCCGTTACAGGCGACACTTTGATGCTATGGGAGATGATTCGTCCTATTTGCCGTATTGAATAAATTTAACATACTGAAAGTCACAATCAACCGTATTTGATTGCGGTGCTTGTTTTTTGTTGTCAGCCTTGCGAGGAGAGCTACTACA
>ERZ809407.1395-NODE-1395-length-21489-cov-31.965056_pt1 | contig 21489 bp, 15 predicted proteins | sample MGYA00520792_ERZ809407 | MGnify/ENA primary metagenome ERZ809407 (study PRJEB31576, sample SAMEA3212665) | Homo sapiens | biome: human-gut; feature: human gut; material: fecal | place: Sweden | collected 2012 ...
CTTTCCAAGGCATATGTTTAATTCAAATTTAATCCACTTTTTAAAGTGGAGTCAATAAATGAAAAGATTCAACGGGATTGCACTCAGTGTAGCGTTTTGCTCTTTGGCAAGCCAGGCTGCACTGGCACAGACAAAAATCGACACCTTGAAGGTGCAGATTTTGAATGAAGTGATTGTAAAAGGCGTACGTGCCGCAAAGGAAGCTCCATACGCCGTGGCTAACATCAGGAAATCAGAACTCAAACAATTCTCTTGCTCAGGTCAGGAATTGCCATTTCTCCTTTCTCGTACACCGGGCATTCTCGCCTGGAGTGAGAACGGTATCGGCACCGGTACTACCTATATGCGCATTCGTGGTGCTGCCGGAAGCCGCATCAATGTAACACTCGACGGAGTGGCCCTCAACTCACCGGAAGACCAGACCGTTTTCTGGGCTAACATGAACAGTTATTCTTCGCTCCTGGGCAGCATTCAGGTACAGCGCGGCGTAGGCTCTTCTACTAATGGCGACGGTGCCTTCGGTGGAAGCATCTCTATGGCTACAGCTGATCCTTCGCTCACCCCTACTGCAGAAGTTACCGGTTCTTTCGGTTCTTACAATACCTATCATACAGGCGCCAGCTTCTCTACAGGTCTGCTCGGCAAGCATCTGATTTTTGACGGTGCTTATCACGAGACAGCTACCGACGGTTATGTAGACGGCACAGCAGGCCGCTCAGGTTCTTACTATGGCGGACTGACCTGGCTGGGCGATAACTTCAAGGTAAGCTACAAGAACATCGGCAACTTCGAGAAGACCGGTCAGGCTTGGAACGGTGTGCTGGGCGGAGATTACAACTCTAACTTCACCCTCCTTGAGGATGGCATCCGCACTTATAAAGATATGTATAAGGCAGGTCTGGATAAGTTTAACGTGCTGATAGGTGATTTGGTTCGCAACGGCAAGGGCGATTATACCATCACTCCTTATACCCTGCGCGACGGAAGCAAATGGGACAAGACTACTGATAACTTCTATCAGAACCACAACATCCTTTCGGCTACCTGGACACCAAGCAGCCACTGGAGCCACAGCCTCTCACTGCATTATACCTATGGCTACGGCTACTACAAGGAGTTCAAGAACAACGCCAAGTTTGCCAAGTTCGGACTCGTTTACTATGATGCAGAAGGTAATTTCATCAAGAAGTCTGACTTCATCCGCAAGAAGGGACTCACCCAGCATACCTACTGCATGGTATACAATACCAACTACAAGGATGAGCACTGGGATGTTATCGGCGGATTGAACCTGCAGCAGTTCCGCGGCAACCACTGGGGATACCTTACTTATATCGCCAACCAGGATGCCGAGAAGAAGTTCTTCGGCAGCAACGGAAAGTATAAGTACTATGATTCTGATGCCCACAAGTATGACTACAGCGCCTTCGTCAAGGCAAACTATCGCTTTGCAGACTACTGGAATGCCTTCGCTGACCTGCAGTATCGCCGTGTAGAATACAAGACCGACGGTATCAACGATAAATTTATCGCCCTGAAAGACGGCAGCTACAAGAACCAAGAGCTGAACATCAACGAGAAGTACAACTTCTTCAATCCTAAGGCAGGTATCAGCTTCAACAAGGATGACCACAAGGCATACGCATCTGTAGCCTACAGCAACCGCGAGCCAGAGCGCAACAACTTTACCGACAACTTCAACTATCCATTCCCTAAAGAGGAGAAGTTGCTCGATGTAGAGTTCGGCTATCAGTATCAGGGCGACAACTGGCATGCAGGCGCCAACTTCTACTATATGGATTATGACAACCAGCTGGCTCAGACCGGACAGTTGAGTGACATTGGCGAGGCGCTGACCACCAACATCAAGGATTCTTACCGTATGGGCGTAGAGCTGACAGCCGGCTGGGCACCATTGTCATGGTTGTCTGTAGAAGGAAATGCCGCTTTGAGCAAGAACAAGATCAAGGACTTTGATGAGTTTGTAAGCAACTGGGAAGATGATACGAAGCCAGGCGTAGTACATTACGACAACTCAACCCTGTCTTATTCTCCATCAGCTATCCTGAACGGATTCATCGACATCCACTATGCCGGTTTCTCTGCTACCTGGCACACCAACTTTGTAAGTCGCCAGTATATTACCAACACAGAAGACCGCGACTTCTCGCTGCCATGCTATTCACAGAGCGACCTGAGCCTGAACTATAGCGCTAAGGTAACCAAGGCACTCGGCATCAAGGAGGTAAGCTTCGGTGTGGACATCAACAATATCTTCAACCGCCACTATGCAGCCAGCGCATTCACCTGGGGCAATGCTATCGGTTACGGATATACATTGGACAAACGATTCAAGCAGATAGCCTACATCCCGATGGCAGATACCACCTGGATGACGCATCTTACATTGAAGTTCTAATCAGAAATCATCATGATGGATTATATTGCATCACATGGTTTAGACATCTTTACCACGGTACTCGGACTGGTTTATATCCTGTTGGAGTACCGTGCCAGTATCTGGCTCTGGCTGGTAGGCATCATCATGCCCGCCCTGGACGTATGGCTCTATTGGAGTCATGGTCTTTACGGCGATGCGGGTATGGCGGTCTACTATACGATAGCCGGTATATATGGTTATGCCGTATGGAAATATGGCAAGAAGCACAACCAGAAGGAGAAAGAAGAACTTCCGATTACCTATATGAAGAAGTCGCTCTATCTCCCTACTCTTCTGTTCTTCCTGGCAGCCTGGGGCATCACCTATTATATACTGATAACTTTCACCAACTCTACAGTTCCTCTGCAAGACAGTTTCACCAATGCCCTGAGCTTTGTGGGTCTCTGGGCGCTGGCACGCAAATATATCGAGCAGTGGTTCTTCTGGATTATCGTAGATGCCGTTTGCTTCTATCTCTATATCGTCAAAGGCATCCCATTCAAGGCAGGACTTTACGGTCTCTACGTCATCATCGCCGTAGCCGGATACTTTAAATGGAAGAAGATGATGATGAAAAAGAGTTGATAGTTTACAGTTAACAGTTTATAGACGGAAAAAGGAAGCCAAGGCAAAAACAAACTTGCCAGGCTTCCTTTATTTCATTTATATAAACAAGAACCACTATACCAAGGTTCCGCGCTTAAACTTATCCTATCAGCGAAAAGCACATCCTTTATGCCCTTTTCACCTTTAATCCGTTTTCGATACTAACCAGTTCATCGCTGAATCCAGCATCAATCTTCAGTCTTTCTTCCACTTTTGAACAACTGTGGATAACTGTGCTATGATCACGATTACCAACGAGTTTGCCGATTCTCGAAGCAGGCATTTTTGTATATTTCTGTGCCAGATACATCGTAACCTGTCTAGCCACGACATAATCACGCTTACGGCTCTTGCTGTTCACGGCAGTAACCGTTACATTATAATGATGGCAAACCGTTTCTACGATGTCATCGATGGTGAGCGGCTTATCATCCACCTTCACCGCACGCTTGATGACGCGCTCGGCAAGACGGATATCAATGCTACTGTTATAAACGATGCTGTAAGCCAGAAGACCATTGACGGCTCCCTGCAAATCGCGCACACTTCCGTTACAGGTCTGGGCGATGAAAGAGATGACATCTACCGGAATCTTCAAACCGTCACGACGGATCTTATTGCTCAGGATATCCACACACAACTGGATATTCGGCTTCTCCAACTCGCAGACCAGACCGCAAGAGAAACGGGTGAGCAGACGGTCTGGCATATCCTTCAACTCTACCGGAGGGCGGTCGCACGCCAGGATAATACGCTTTCCGTTGCGGAAGAGGTGGTTGAAGATATGGAAGAAGGTGTTCAGCGTCTTTGCCTTACCAGCCCACTCCTGGATATCATCCACAATCAGCATATCGATAGACTGATAGAAGTTGATGAAATCATTGCTCGCATTATGGAGCACGGCATCAGTATACTGGGTCTGGAAAAGACGGGCACTCACATAGAGCACACGCTTCTGAGGATACATCTGCTTCGCTTTCAAGCCGATGGCATTCACCAGATGCGTCTTACCGCTACCCGAAGGTCCGTAAATGAACATTGGGTTAAACTGGGTGGTGTTGGGATGCTCGGCAATAGACAATCCTACGGAACGAGGCAGCTTATTGCTGTCACCCTCCATATAATTGTTGAAAGTAAGCTTCGGGTCTAACTGTGTATCAATGTCTTCCTGCTGCTGGGGAGCGGCAGGCTGGGCAGCCGTCTGCTGGGCACGCTCACGAGTTTGCTTTGCCATATCAGCATCGTCTGGATCTGCCTCTATATCTTGAGAAAGCTTATGCTCCTTATCGGTTACAACACGATAAGTGAGACGGATTCCTTCACCAAAATTACGATGCAGCACCTTACTTAACAAGTCAACAAAGTTCTGTTCCAAGTACTCGTATACGAACGGACTCGGAACCTGCACCAACAAAGTCTTTGTCGACGGCTTGTACGATTCAAAGACGATTGGCTTGAACCATGTGTTATATTGCTGCTCTGTTACACTGTCCTTTATGAGCAAAAGACTGTTGTCCCAGAGGGCTTTTGGACTTGCTAACATTGATTACTTATATTATTAATACTTTAATTCACAAATGACGGGACGCACCGAAAGATGCGAAATCACGTGCAAAGTTACAAAAAAAATAGGAGAAATGCAAATCCCCTTATTTAAAACATTTTAATAGATAGTCTTTAAATTACTGAATACCAAACACTTGCCTAAAATACAAATATAGCAGAATGAAATTCAGTGAAACAATAATGTAACGTCCCCGAAACGGCTAACAAACAAACAGTTTGCGAGTCATTTCGGGGCGTGAAACATACCGAATCTTATTTAGACTAAATTTATTTAGCTCGGACTCTTTTTACTTGTCTTTTCTGCCGAAAACAGAGAAATGGACATAGCGTTTCGGATGTGCCTTCAAGTCGATAACCAAGGAGTCGGCATGACTCATGGTTGACGTCAGATTGTCGTACAGCTTGGTATCGTTCATCAGCAATCCGAGGCTTCCCTGGTTGCTGTTCAGCTTCTCAGTAAACTGATGAGCACTCTCCAAAGTCTGGTTCACCTTGTTCAAAGTGCCCTGCACATCAAGACTGGCCAGATTAGCTGTAAGGCGGTTGGTATTATCCAGCACGCCATTTGCCTTTCCTATCATACCCGGAACCTGCTTGTTGAGTCCTGCCATCAGGGTATTCAGTTCACGTGTAGAAACGGTGAGGTTGCTTGTGATGGTTTCCACATTATGCAGCGAAGCTGCCAGAGCCGGGTCAGCCAGCAGCGCATTCACGCTGGTAAGGATAGAATCCAACTTAGGCAACATCTTTTCCACTACCGGAACCAGGTTGGCAGCCTTATCCATCATGCCTCCGTTTACAGCACCCGGAATGATACCACCCGGTTCTACTCTTTCGCGCGGATTGTTTGCCAGAAGCAGATTCACCTGCAGGTTACCCATCAGGTCTTTTACTATTTCGGCTTTACTGCCCTGCGGGATTCTCAAATCCTTGATAATATCCACCTTTACTTTGATAGGACCATTCTCCTTGTAATCATATTCCAAACCATCCACGGTACCTACCTTATAACCATCCGCATAAATAGGCGTAGAGGCACCCAGTCCCTGGATGTCATCAAACGTTATAAAATAGGTATTGTTGGTAGAGAACAGATTCATGCCTTTCAGAAAATTGATTCCGAAATACATAACCAAAATACCGACAATAGCTACAAGAGCTATCTTGATTTCTTTTGTTAGCTTCATATTTATCTCTTTATATATTCGTGCTTATATCTTATCTTATTCATGTCAATCAGCGGTTTCTGTTCTGTTTGAACTCACGTATAGCCTGATTCACATCATATTTCTTTCCATTCTTGAAAGCTATGATAAAAGCTTCCGGGAACTTCTCGACAAGCGTCTTGCGCAAGCGGAAAATCTCATTGTAGTTGGTAGAGGCTCCCATCGTATATTTCACCATATTGCCTTCCGGATAACTGTCATAACCGGTTTCGCCCTTAAAATGGGCATCGCCCTTGCGGAGCGTGCGGTTGCTGACAAATATCTGAAGCTTGAAGACAGGCGCATCGGCTACATTGGCTTTCTGCTGTGCCGGCTTGTTCTGAGCTACAGTTCTGTTCTGCTGCGTCTGTCTGTTCTGCTGCGTCTGTCTGTTCTGCTGCGTCTGTCTGCTCTGCTGAGCCGGCTTATCCTGCTGGTTCTGTCTTCTGTTCTGCTGAACCGTTTTAGCCTTTGTTGCTCTGGTTTCCACCTGCTTCACCGTTCTTCTCGGCGCAGTATCCGCCTCCTCAGCACGGCGCTCGTCCTTCTCCTGCTTCGTATCAGAAACTATCTTGGCAACCGGCACCGATTCTGTATCCGCAGCCCGATAAGGAACCGAGATGGATTTATCGTATTTATTGCGATATTGCGCAAAACCTTCGTAGATGCCTCGGGCGATATCATCCACCCGGCTGGCATCGTTGAGCAGTCTTTCTTCATCGGCAGTAGTGATGAAGCCGAGTTCTATCAGACAGCTAGGCATCGAGGTTTCTCTGAGAACCAGGAATCCTGCCTGATGCACACCCTTATCCAGACGGTTGGCACCGGAACATACCTTTCGCTGGATATTGCGCGCCAGTTCTACGCTTCTCTCCATATTCTTACCCTGTATAAACTCGAAGATGATGTAACTCTCAGAAGATCGCGGGTCGAAACCCTGATAGGTCTGCTGATAGCCCTTCTCCATCGAGATAACGGAGTTCTCTCGCATAGCCACATCGAGATTATCCTTGGCACGGTGCATACCGAGCGTATAGGTTTCAAAACCGCGGGCTATCTTACCGGCTGGCAGCGCATTGGTATGTACCGAGATAAACAGGTCGGCATTGGCGCGGTTAGCAATGTTGGCACGCTGCTTCAGAGGAATAAAGACATCCGTCTTGCGGGTATAGATAACTCTCACATCCGGCATATTGCGCTCAACATATTTGCCAAACTGCAATGCCACAGAGAGATTGATATTCTTTTCTTTGGAAATAGCACCAAGTGCACCCGCATCATGACCGCCATGACCTGGGTCGATAACGAGCGTGAAACGGCGGTTGGCGCCTGTCGCTGTCAGCACCAACATACACAATAGGGTCAATATGAGTGTTATTTTCTTCAACATATCTTTCTGATGATTTTGCAAAATTACTACTTTTGTATCAGAAAACCTAAATCTACTATAAAGTTTTATCATTTGTTAATACAACTTCTACCCCTGCGCCGTCACAATCTGCTCCAAAAGGAGGATTAACTTTGGTAAGGGCGAGTTGTATTTTCTGAATAGTCGGATATTCTGCAAAGAGTCGCTTTCCTATCCTTCCGGCTACATGTTCCAGCAGTTTGCTAGGTATCTCCATCTCCTGTTTCACGAGTTCATAGAGTTCTGCATAGTTGAGGGTTCCAGCCAGTTCATCGGTTTCCATGGCTCTGGAGAAATCATAGCTCACATCCAGATTCACCACATAATCGTTGCCCACCTGGGTTTCCTGTGGCAGAACGCCGTGATATGCATGGAAACGTACATTCTTCAAGTATATCTTACTACGGAAAAGCATCGTTTATATCAGTTTCTATCTTGGGGATTAGGATTCGGAATCGCTATCATCGTAAAGTTTCATCAAGCTACCATCCTTCAGATATCTCTTCAGGGCTGTCACAACACCTTTCTTCCAGGTATTGATGTTATCTGAAGTAAGCTGGAGCTGATAAACGAGCTTGATGACATGTTCGATAGGCATACGGTAGCGCAGCACACCGGAAATCAGCTTGGCATAGTTCCAGTATTCAGGATTAAACTTCTCGCTCAATCCCTCAACCGTAATCTTATAGCCTCGCTTGTTCACAAACTGGAAGTCGTATCGCTTCAATCCTCCATCCAGAATGGTCTTCACAATCTTGCCTTTGCTTACAGATTTAGGCAGCATGATACCCTCGTCCTCATCCTGCAAACCCGTGAAGATTTCGTATGGATGACCATCGAGCAGTCCTACCAGAGCCACCCATTTCTCCTTATTATTCTGGAATCGCACCACATCGCATTCCAGTTCTCGAGGTCGCACCTCCATCACTTCAGGAGAGAAAACAGGAAGATGAGTTTCCTCTGAAACAACATTGGCTATCTGATCATAGAGTTTATTCCAATCAGACTGTTCTACATGATAATTCTGATGAAGTGTAGCCAGATTAGCATTCAATTCATCTATAAGAGCCTTGGAAGCCTCTTCAAAAGTCATATTTTCAGTATATTTCATATCAAACGTTTCATATTTAGGTGCAAAATTAAACTTTTATTTCTAAAATCTGAAACGTTTTGCCATATATTTCACTAAAAAAGCGAAAGAAAGACAACTTTTTGGGAAACTTTCACTAACTTTGCAGCAAAATAGGGTTCTGAAATGGAACAGAACTCCTATATATAATAAGGTATAATGATAAAATAAAAAAGATATGGAATCGATTAAGAACAGAACAAGCATCAGAAAATATGCAGAGAAGGAAGTATCTGAAGAACTCCTGAACCGCCTTTTGGAAGAGGCAGAGCGCACCCCGACAATGGGAAACCTGCAGCTTTACAGCGTTGTGGTAACAAGAAGTGAAGAAGGAAAGAAGGCGCTGGCGCCAGCCCACTTCAACCAGCCGATGGTAACAGAAGCCCCGGTCGTCCTCACCATCTGTGCTGATTATCGCCGCACAACCATCTGGGCAGAGAACCGCAAGGGAACCCCGGGCTATGACAACATTCTCTCTTTTATGAATGCAGCTACCGATGCCCTTCTTTTCACCCAGACCTTTACGAACCTGGCTGAAGAAGCCGGTTTAGGCACCTGTTTTCTGGGAACTACGGTTTATATGCCAAAGATGATCATCGACACCCTGAAGCTCCCTAAGCTCGTAATGCCAGTAGCCACATTGACCATCGGCTGGCCGGCAGAACATCCAGCCCTGAGCGACCGTCTCCCTCTGCGCAGCATCATCCACCACGAGCATTTCGAGGATTATACCCCAGAAAAGATAGATGACTTCTATGCAGAGAAGGAAGCTCTTGAAGAAAACAAGGAGTTCGTTCGCATCAACGACGTAGAGACCCTAGCCCAGGTTTTCACCGACATCCGATACACAAAGAAGGATTGCGAGGCGATGAGCGTTGGGGTTATCGAAGCCCTCAAGCAGCAAGGATTTATTTAAAGGTAAAAAAGTAAAAGGGTAAAAAAGTAAAAGGGTAAAAAGCCCCCCTCTCCCTCTTTGCGCCCCCGTTCCCTGCGATTCCATCGCAGGTCCCCCGTAATGATGTAATAACACACCAGGGGCTATATAAATTTTCGAGGGAATGGGGTTATAAAGGGTTAAGGCTTTTTTACCTTTTTACCTTTAAAAGTGCCTTTTCATTATTCTACAACGATTGGCTTGTACTTAGGAACCAATGCCTTCATGATGCACCAGCCTACGAGGTAAGCTACACTACAGATGCAGAATACAATCATGTAGGCACCTGGCTTGCCATCGAAGCCCATGAAGCTGAAGTCTGAACCCTGACCCTCTGCATAGGTGAAAAGCATACCGGAACCCTTGTTGATCAGGAAGGAACCGATACCACCTGCCATTGCCCCAATACCGGTGATAGTAGCTACAGTTGACTTAGGGAACATATCACCGATGGTAGAATAGAGGTTAGCTGACCATGCCTGATGACCTGCACCGAGCAAACCGATGATGATAGCTGGCCACCATGCACTGTACTCACCCATAGGCTGAGCTATCAGACCGAGCAATGGGAAGCAAGCGAAGATCAACATCGCACGCATTCTACCGATATATGGATTCATCCCCTTCTTATCTACAAAATAGGTTGGCAAATAACCGCCACCAATACTCAATACCGTAACAATCGCATAAAGAGTGAAAATGAGGGCGATACCCATACCAGAGTCTGAAGAGTAACCATACTGATCAGAGAAGTAAGCAGGAGCCCAGAAGAGGAAGAACCACCATACACCATCGGTCATCAACTTACCCACGATGAACGACCAGGTCTGGCGATAGCCGAAACACTTGAGGAAGCCGATTGTCTTCTCCTCAGAAGCCTCTACAGTCTCAGCTTTCTCAGCCTCAACCTTCTCCATATTTTCATCCTGCTCAATGTAAGTAAGCTCAGCCTTGTTTACATGCTTGCTCTGAGAAGGCTTCTCATAAAGCCACACCCAGAGACCCATCCATACATAACCGAGCACACCGATGATGATGAAAGCCCACTCCCAGCCCATGCTGCGAGCCAACAATGGAATGGTAGCTGGAGCTGCCAAAGCGCCTACAGAAGCACCACTGTTGAAGATAGCGGTAGAGAAAGCACGGTCTTTCTTAGGGAAATACTCTGCTGTTACCTTGATGGCTGCCGGGAAGTTACCTGCCTCACCCACAGCAAGAATCAAACGGCAAGAGAGGAACAGCCATACACTGATTGTAGCAATCGCTACTGCTGCATCACTACCTGCCTGCACCATGCGGAGCGCCTCGATAGAATCATATCCTTCCATCTGCATAGCTACCCAACCGCAACCAGCGTGCATCACAGCACCTGTTGACCATACGAAGATGGCGATGAGATAACCTTTCTTGGTGCCCATCCAGTCAACGAACTTACCTGCGAAGAGGTTGGCGATGGCATAGAAGATTGAGAAAAGACCAGTGATGGTACCATAGTGATCATCTGTCCAGTGGAATTCTGGAGCAATAAAGTCTTTCCATGTTAAAGAGAGAACCTGACGGTCCATGTAATTGACTGTAGTTGCGATGAAGAGCAGCGCACAGATTACCCAACGGAAGTTGGACATTTTGCTTGTTGTAATAGGACTCATTTTGCAAAAAGTTTTTAAGCGTTAAACTTATTTTTATTTTAGATTACTATTTAGACGGCAAAGCCTGGCTCATATTAATCATAAACCAGGTTGCCATATCATGTATCTTATTATTCCAATGTAGGAATCTTCACTACCTGCATATCGTTGTAGATCAGATTCTCACCTGCCATACCCCAGATAAAGGTATAGTTGCTGGTACCTGCTGCACAGTGGATAGACCACTCTGGAGAAATCACAGCCTGCTCGTTGTTCAACCAGATAGGACGTGTCTCCTGTGGTTCACCCATTACGTGGAGAATCTTCTGACCCTCTGGTACATTATAATAGAGGTAAGTCTCCATACGGCGGAGGTGAGTATGAGCTGGCATGGTGTTCCATACAGAACCCTCCTTCAACTCAGTAACACCCATCTGCAACTGGCAGGTACGAACACCGGCTACACCGTCGATAATCAACTGGTGGATTACACGGTCGTTGCTCTCCTTCAGGCTACCAGCCTTGATGTTGTTGGCATCCTTCAGGGTAACCTTCTTGGTAGGATATGTCTGATGAGCACAAGCGCTGTTCATATAGAACTTAGCTGGCTTAGCTGCATCCTTGCTGCTTACCTCGATGTTCTTGGCACCACGACCTACATAGAGAGCCTCCTGGAAACCGAGCGTATACTTCTTGCCGTCAACGGTAACAGTACCCTCGCCACCGATGTTGATGATACCCAACTCGCGGTTGTCGAGCAGATTCTTCTCATCGTTTGGCTTGTCTGTATAGAGAGGAGCGATAGAAGTCAGCTTCAGAGGAGCGGTTGTTGGCTCAGCACCACCAATGAGGAAGCGGTCGAACATGGTGTATGTCCAGTTTACCTCGCCTGGAGCAAACACCTTCTCGATAGCGAATTCACTGCGAAGGCGGTCTGTTGTATAGTGCTTTGCATCCATCGGATTGCTTGCATAACGAACGTTGTAGTTAGTGTAGGCATTTTCTGCCTTCACTTCATAACCACATTTTCCACACTGACCAAAAGCCTGACTTGCTGTTAATACCATTGCTGCTAATATTAATGTTAATTTCTTCATAATTATCTTGTTTTATTTTTTACCTTTTTACTTTTTTTCTTCCTTCACGATGCGCTGACGGTTGATAACCATCATGGCTACCGTGATGACTGCGAGAACACCCATACCTACGTATGAAAGCTTCACACCGCGATAGATAACCCATCCGAAGAGAGAGGATGCGAAATCGAGTGCACCGCCTGAGAATCCGTCAGGGATATGAGCGGCATTATCGCCTGTTGCTGCATAAACCTGGTTGGCTGCCAGCGTAAAGTCTGGTGCCATATCGGTAACAAAATAGAGACCGATGACGAGGGTTACCAGGCCGATGATAAGCGTCTTCACCACATTACCTCTTGTAAACGGCAGAATCATTGGGAAGAGGTAGAACATACCTGCCAACGAAGCTAAAGGCAAGAATTGGTTGCCTGGCAGGAAGACTGCGATAGCCAGGATAACCGGAATCAGAATCACAGATGCTACCAGAGTAGTAGGATGGCCGATTACCAGGGCAGGACTCATACCGATATGAACCTTCTTGCCGTTAAACTTGGTCTTCACCAACTCCTGTGTCTTCTCTGAGATAGGCTTCAAACCGTCGATAAACAGGGCTGTAATACGAGGAATCAGCTCCATCACGGCTCCCATCGTTACACCCAGGAAGAGAATCTTCTTGATATCGAGCTGGGCTGCCCAACCTATCAGGGCTCCTACGATAACACCGAGTACCAGTGGCTCGCCGAGCACACCAAACTTCTTCTTCAGTCCCTCTGCATCGATATCGAGCTTAGAGAAGCCCGGAATCATATCGAAGAGTTTATTGAAAACGATTGCGAATGGCATGAAACTCTGGCAGAATGGCTGCGGAATAGAGATACCATCCAAATCGTAATATTTCTGGAATCTGTCGGCTGTCAGGTCTGCACAGACCAAGGTATTGATGTAGCAGACGATGGCTGCGAAATAGCCCCAGAGCAAACTCTGACCCATCACGAAGTAAGCCACTGCACCGATAAAGGCGAAGTGCCAGTAGTTCCAGAGGTCGATATTCACTGTACGTGTTGTCTTGGTAATCAACATCAGGAAGTTGACACCCAGACAGATTGGAATAATCAATGCGCCCACTGCTGTATTGTAAGCTACAGCTGCAGCTGCTGGCCATCCCATGTCAAAAACGTTTAACTGTAAGTGGTAGATGTCTGAAATAGCCTTCAATGGGTCGTTGAAGTTGGTAGTAAGCAATGCTGTTACCACGCCCAAGCCTACGAAACCCACGCCTACGAAGAGTCCCGACTTCAAAGCCTTTCCGAATTTCATGCCAATACACAGACCGATGACCGTGAAGATGATAGGCATCATCACGCTCGCACCGAGACTGATAATATAGCTAAATACTTGTTCCATTTTAATTTTTTGAATTGTTTAATTGTTAGAAAATACTCGACAAGGAGCACCCTCTTTTGTCTTTAGATGATTTGTTGTATGCAAAGATACACTTTTTTCTTCAATTACAATACGTTTTGATGGAAAAAATTACGCAAAAAAAATCCCATCAGAACATTTCTGATAGGATTTCTCTATTTTTATACGTTTTTAAATGATTTTTTACCGAATCGGTCTTCATTCTTCCCTCTTCGTTCTTCCCTCTTCACTTCCTAGTCCTGGAAGTAAACTCTCTTCACACGGTTGCTGATGGTGGTCAGCACCTCGTAAGGGATGGTCTCGAGGATGTCGCTCAGTGTCTGGACAGGCAGATGCTCGCCGAAGATTTCTACCGAATCTCCTTCCTTGCAAGGGATGTCAGTCACGTCTATCATAGCCACATCCATACAGATGTTGCCCACATATTCTGCCTTCTGGCCGTTCACCAGACAGTAGGCATGACGGTTGCCCAGACGGCGGTTCAGTCCGTCAGCATATCCGATAGGGATGGCTGCGATGACGCTGTCTCTGTCGAGAATTGTCTTGCGGCTGTAGCCCACACTGTCGCCTGCCTTCACGTTGTGCATCTGCAGAATGGTTGTCTTCAGGGTGCTCACGCAGTTGATGGTCTTGTTGTTGCGCGAATTGATGCCGTAGAGTCCGAGTCCCAGACGGCACATATCCAGCTGGCGCTCCGGGAAGTGCTCGATACCTGCCGAATTGCAGATATGGCGCAATATCTTATGGTCGAAGGCTGCCTGCAACTGCTTGCTGCCCTTGTCGAAGAGTTCAAACTGATGAGCTGAGAAATCATCGAAGCTGTCGTCATCGCTGCCCACGAAGTGAGAGAACACAGAACGTGGGATGATGGCATTCTGGTGCTTCAGCTTGCCGATGAGTTCCTCCATATCGTTCTCCGGGTCGAAGCCCATGCGGTGCATGCCGGTATCCAGCTTGATATGGACAGGGAAACCGGTTACGCCCTCTTTCTCAGCTGCCTTGATGAGCGCATCGAGCAGACGGAAAGAGTAAACCTCCGGCTCCAGGTCGTAATCGAACATGGTCTTGAAGGCGGTCATCTCCGGATTCATGATCATGATGTTGCTGGTGATGCCGTTCTTGCGCAGCGTAACGCCCTCATCGGCTACAGCCACAGCCAGATAGTCTACACGATGGTCCTGCAGGGTCTTGGCTATCTCCACGGCACCTGCACCATAGCCGTCTGCCTTGATCATGCATACCAGCTTGGTTTCCGGCTTCATAAACGCACGGTAGTAGTTCAGATTGGCTACCACGGCATTCAGATTCACCTCCAGCGTAGTCTCGTGTACCTTCTGTACCAGCAGTTCGGTGAGCTGGTCAAAGCCAAACTGGCGGGCGCCCTTCAGCAGAATCACCTCATCGCGCAGGGAAGCAAACACCTCGCTGGCGATGAATTCCTCTACATTCGGGAAGAAGAACTTCTCTGAAATCTGAATCACGTCGTGCTGCTTGCAGAGCTCAGGACCGATACCGATGAACTTTACCACGCCACGTTTACGGGCTAAATCGCTCACCTCTTTATATAATGCCTCCGGTGCCTGACCGCTCTGGTAGATGTCGCTCAATATCAGCGTATGGCGACGACCGCGATGGTCTGGACGGCGGTTCATGAAGTCGAGGGCGATATCAAGCGAATTGATATCACTGTTGTAGCTGTCGTTGATCAGCGTACATCCGTGCTGTCCTACTTTCACCTCCAGTCTCATTGCCACAGGTTCGAGCTGTGTCATGCGCTTGTCGATATCTTCAGCCGAAAGACCGAGTTTCGATGCCACGACGGCAGAGAAGATGGCATTCTGTACAGATGCATTGTCGATGAACGGGATAGAGAAACTGTCTTCCTCACCTTTATATATATAGGTAATCACGGTCACGCTCTGCTGCTTCTCAATGTTCTTTACATAGAAAGGAGCCTCCGCATTCTTGAGCGACCAGAAGAGTTTCTCGCCCTTATAGTCGGGATATTCGGCTATCACCTTGTTGATAACCTCGTCATCGCCATCATAGATTACGGTCTCTGCGTCATGGAAGAGGATGAGTTTCTCCCGGCATTTCTCCTCCATGGAAGAGAAGTTCTCCTGATGGGCAGCACCCAGACTGGTCAGTACGGCGATGGTTGGCTGGATGATGTCACGCAGAGCAAGCATTTCGCCAGGCATACTGATACCTGCCTCGAAAACGCCCACCTGGGTCTGCTCGTTCATCAGCCATACCGACAATGGCACACCTATCTGAGAGTTATAACTGCGCGGACTGCGGGTAACAAACATGCTTGGCGAAAGCAGCTGGTAGAGCCACTCCTTGACCATGGTCTTGCCGTTTGAGCCCGTGATGCCTACGATAGGGATGTTAAACTCGTCACGGTGGCGCTCAGCCAGACGCTGGAGAGCCTCGAGCGTGTTTACTACCTTCAGGAAGTTGGCTCCCGGATAATCAGAAGCATAGCCCTTAGGCACATTCGTTACAACAAAGTTTTTCACACCTCTGCGATACAACTCAGGGATGTAGTTATGACCATCATTACGCTCCGACTTGAGCGCAAAGAACAGAGTTTCCTCTGGGAAACAAAGTGAACGACTATCGGTCAGGATAAAACCGATGTTGGTATCATTGTCTCCATAGCGACGCGCACCTATCAGTGTGGTTACCTTTTCAATAGTATATGTCATTGTCTTGTTATTTAAATATTCTTTATTTTATAAGAGATGATATTTCTCCATTTTATAAGAGATGATATTTCTCCTCAAATTGTCTTTTTTTCTCTTCCGTCCTGGCGATGAACTTCTGGTGTTCCTCGCTCTCGGGATGGAAGGGCTTGTGGCCGAGTGCTTCGCGGATAGGCCGCCAATCTTCCAGAAACAGCTCCGCTGCCTTGCCGAAGTAAGTTGCCCGGAACCGCTCCCAGATATATTCCACAGCCTGTTCGCTCGGGTGCAGCATGTCTTCCTTGTAGAAGCGGTAGTCACGAAGTTCATCGTTCATGATCTCGTAAGCCGGAAAATAGCTCACCACTCCGGGATTCTCCTTCACCAGCTTATCGGCCGCCAGCAGGAGCGTAGCCTTCGAAAGCTGACTCCCGTGATAGCCGTATTTCGCATAGCGGATAGGACTTACCGTGATGATTACCTTCAGAGTGCCTTCACTGCCATCAGATGCTGCGGTCTGCGATTTCAGCAGACTGATAGCCTTCTGCAGATAGCCTGCACATTCGTCCACGCTCAGTTCCCGCTCTTCGAAGAGGCGCTGCGGGCGCTTCTGGCAGTTGTCCACTATCTCGCCCGTCTCCTTCAGGATATACACATGGTTGGTACCCAGCGTAAAGACAGCCACACGGGGGCGGACCTCGGAACATTTCTCTACCGTATGGAGAATGCTTGCCGGATTATACATCACCCCGAAGGGATTCACCGTAGCCCGGAAGCGGTTCTCCACAAACCGCCTACCCAGATTGTCGGCAAAGCAACTGCCCACAAAGAGCATCCGCTCTGCCGCCCCTATCTCGAAGTCGGCCTTCGGAATATCTATTTCTGTTCTAAATCGCATCATTAGAATTTGCAATCTGTCTATCAGTCTAAGGGGATTTGCAATCCCCGCTATTCCTTCTTGCGCTTTCTTACCTCAACCACTACACCTATTATAATAAGGAGAGCCAGAACGCCATAACCGATGTAAGCCACCGTCTCGGTATTCTTGAGCGACTGAGGATGGAAATCGAGCACTACCTTATGGCTGCCTGCTTTCACGTTCAGCGCACGCAGAATATAGTTTACCCTACCCAGTTCAGCCGGCTGTCCATCAACCGTAGCCGTCCAGCCCGGATAGTAAATCTCAGAGAATACGATCACGCCGCCCTTGCTCGACTTCACCTCGTAAGTCAGGTTGTTCGGCTTATACTGCGTCATCTTCACCACCGAAGTATCATCCTGCTTCACGCTCTGCGCCAGCTGTTCCTTGAATTTGGCATCAGCCACAGCCACATGTCGGAGGTTCACCTTGCCCACACCATCGATTTCCTCGTTGGCATTGTTCACATACTTCACCTCGTCTACGAACCATGCATTGCCGTAGGCATACGGATTCTGAACCGGAACGGTCTGTCCGCCCTGCAGCGGCATGATGAAGTATTTGGTATTCAGCATGTTCAATACCGGATAGATACTGTCGCCGTTCACCTTGGTCATATCGCCGCCCGCAGCAGCTACCGCCTGCATCGTCTTCTGCATCTCAGGAGCGATATGTGCATCAATCATCTCCTGGTAGCGACGGAGCTTGGCTGGATGATAACCGCCGATGCTCTTGTGGTAGTAAGAGGTCTCGTTCTCATTGAATGTATTCGATGCCAGATTCAGCACACGATAGTCGAGTTCCTTGTCACGGCAGATAATCTTGTCGGTCTCGGTCATCTGCTGCGGTGTATCGCGCTGCGCCTTGTCTACGAACATATCATCGTAGAGATAGCGCTTGTTCACCATCCACATATCCACCAGACAGAGCACGGCGATGCCGGCAATCATATATTCCTTGCCCAGCTTCTTCATCTTGAAGAGCATCAGCAGTGCCGAACCGATGAGAATAATCCAGAACGAACGCCAGCAGTCGGATGTGAAGATGCCCTTGCGGATATCCGTCAGATTGCTCATGATTGGAGAGATATACTCCTGAGGCAACTGCTGCAGCGCCTGAGTCTCCTGTACCGATACGAAATCTGGGAAGAATACGCCCGGCATGATGGCGAAGAGCAGACAGAAACCTGCTGTCAGACCAAAGCTGGCATATACATATTTTATCTTCTCTGTCAGAATCTCCGGCTCATCCACAATCTTCTTCAGCGCCATCATCGCCAGGAGCGGGATGGTGAATTCTGCGATGACCAGGATAGATGCCACCGTACGGAACTTGGCATACATCGGCACATAATCGAGGAAGAAATTGGTAAACGGCATGAAGTTTCTACCCCAGGCGAGCAGAATGCTCAGGATGGTGGCAGCAAGCATCGCCCACTTCATCGGACCCTTCACGATAAACAGGCCCAGGATAAAGAGCATGCAGACGAAGGCACCTACATATACAGGTCCGCTCGTTCCCGGCTGGTTGCCCCAGTACTGTCCCAGCTGCTGGTAAATCTGAACGAAGTTAGGATCAGCCTTCTCCATCGCCTGCTGGTTCTGTGCCAGCGGCACGGAGGCACCGCCCTTGGCATCCGGAATCATCAGCGTCCACGTTTCGTCGATACCATAGCTCCACTGTGTGATATAGTCTCTATCCAGACCGCTGCTGGTCTGGTTAGCCGCATTTTTCTTTACGAGTTCGCTCTTTCCTCGCATGGTTTCCTGACCGTACTGCCAGGTATGATAAAGGTTCGAGAGGTTGAGTGAGATACCGATGAGGGCACCCACCACGCATACCGCCGTAGCCTTTCCGAAGCGTGCGAGTTCACCTTTCTTGATGGCATCTGCCAGGAAGGCAATCACCATGAAGAGGATGATAAAGAGGTAGTAATAAGTCATCTGCACGTGGTTAGCCTGCACCTCGAAAGCCGAGAAGATGGCAGTAAGGAGCAGTCCCTTGAGATACTTGCCCCGATAGGCAAGCACCACGCCCGCAATCATCGGAGGCAGATAAGCCAGCGCCCATACCTTCCAGATATGTCCGGCAGCGATAATGATGAAAAAGTAGGACGAGAATGCCCAGATGATACTTCCCAGCGCCGCCAGCGACTGTCTGAAGTTGAAGGCACGCAGCATGATATAGAAGCCCAGGAGGTATACAAAGACATACCAAACATAGTCCGGCAACCACAGATGATATGCCTTCACAATCTGGCTGAGCACCTGATTACTGTCATACGAAGGCGACATCTGATAGGTAGGCATACCGCCAAACACCGAGTTCGTCCATCGTGTAGTCTCTCCCGTCTGCTGCAGGAAGAGTTCCTTTTCATGTCCCAGTCCCTTTCCTGCCGCTGCATCATGTCGGAAGAGGATTCGTCCGTCCATATCGGCAGGCATAAAGTAGACGAAGGAGATGATTGCAAATGCAATAACTACCAGAATATCCAGTAGATACTTCTTCAAAAATTTCATATTTCTATATAAACGTTTATAATTTGAAGGCAAAGATAGCACAAATTGGAGACAAAACAAAAAATATAGCAAAAATTTATATTTTTTTTGTTGAGAAAGTTGTATTAGGTCAGAAATAGGGGTTCCCCTCTATCATTTAGGGAAACACTCGCTGCCGTTTCGGTTTTTATCCCTACCTTTGCACCGTAAAACAAGTTTCTTCAAACAGTATATATTAATGTATAAAAGAATAAGAATTATGAAAAGATTAGCATTCATCATGCTGGCATTGCTCCTGGCTCTGATGCCGGCAGCAGCACAGAATTATCGTGACAGCAGATATTACAACAGCAAGACAGACCGTCTCGACTACCGTTACAACCACAACTACGGCAGCCCGTATTACGGATTCCGCATCGGTCCTGCCTTCACCTTTGTCAATTCCGACGATTCCCGTCTGGATGGTGACGACTGGCAGACCGGCCTGAATGTGGGCATAGTAGCCGGCATTCCATTGACCGACAGCGCCCCACTCTATCTCGAAACCGGACTTTCATATATAGAGAAAGGGGGCAAGAAGGAACTTCCTGAAGGCAAGATGACCTACAATCTCAACTATCTTGAGATTCCAGCCGTACTGAAGTACAAGTACGAAGTAGACGACCACTTCTCCATCCAGCCTCAGGTAGGCGGCTATTTTGCCGTTGGTGTAGGAGGCAAGATCAAGGACTTTGCCAAGCATGAAGCAGAGAGTTCATTCAAGGATGCAAACTTCCGCCGCCTTGATGGTGGTATCCGCATCGGCTGCGGCATCGGCTACGACATGTTCTATGCCGATCTCACCTACGATATCGGTCTTGCCAACATCTGCCACGACAGTTTCGACAAATCGCGCAATGGAGCCCTCCAGCTCAATTTCGGAGTTAACTTCTAGAAACGTTTAAAGGTAAAAAGAGCCTTACCCCCTTCGCGCCCCCGTCCCCAGCGATTCCATCGCTGGTCCCCCCAAAAAAGGTAAAAAGAGCACCCTAGCTTAACATTCCGCTAGGCTCTTTTTACCTTTTTACTTTTTTACCTTTCAATGAGTTCCCAGTATCGCTGGGCGAGGTCATGGATGAACTTTCGCCCTCGTTCGGTCCATACGAGATAGGTATGGGTGTAGGCTCTGCCCATCTCCTCCTGTCTGCCATTGCTCTACGGGTCAAGGAAGGCGCTGTAGCGGGTACGGCTCTTGGCTAAACCCATGTGAGCATAATCAGCATAGAGGAGATACTGACCGCTCTGGTAATACAGGATATGCAGAGCACAGAGCGAGCGGTTCAGCTCCTGGGTCCACTCCTTCTGCAAAGCCCTTTTTCATTCCTTCAGCCAGCCCCTTCTCCATGCCTTCAGCCAGGCCCTCTTCTTTACCTTCTCGCTTAGCGGTATCAATCGAATTTTTGATATCACGATATGCCATCTTGCTGGCTTCAAAACTGATATATCTTTCTTCTACCTGCTTCATAATCCCAATGTTATTAATATTTCTATTGCATCAGCAATAGTTACGATTTTATTTTCATATCTGCAAGAGTTTTCTGATAAAAATTGAGAAAATGTTTATAAGTGCGCGAAAAATATAAGAAAGCTGAAATGGTATCCGATTATTCGGATTCTTTTGTATCTTCGCAAAATAGAATCAAAAGAAAAGAATTATGAAGAAAGTATCAAATGACACCATCCGTATTCAGTATTCAGTTATTCAGTTTTTTTTTAAACCCTTACATGGATAAAGGGTTTGAAAACCCGGAAGAAAGGGATTGGTTATTTTGTAATGTATTTTTTATTATTATATTATATTATATTATATATATTTATATATATATAGATATATAGACAGTATATAAACTTTACTTTTTAAGGGGGTAAAAAGTAACCCCTTAAAAAAAAACTGAATAACTGAATACTGAATAAGATGCTGTGTTTTCTTCT
>ERZ809407.1406-NODE-1406-length-21382-cov-20.480893_pt1 | contig 21382 bp, 12 predicted proteins | sample MGYA00520792_ERZ809407 | MGnify/ENA primary metagenome ERZ809407 (study PRJEB31576, sample SAMEA3212665) | Homo sapiens | biome: human-gut; feature: human gut; material: fecal | place: Sweden | collected 2012 ...
ACTTTATCAAGGTTTAAGACATACAAGTAGTCAACCTAAATCAGGAAACTACATTGAAGCCCAAAAGTGGCTCCGTTAGAGTGCAAAAGTGGCTCCGTTGCAATTTTACGAGGCCAAAAATGCAGTCAAAAACGGCCATTTTTGCGAAACAACGAGATAACTCTCTGACTATCAGAAGATTATCCCAAAATTACCTAAAAAGCCGTATTTTTGCGTTTTTGGGAGCGAATAAAGTTTTGTTTGAAAAAACACGAGTTTTAGAGGGAATAAAATCACTCCACCCCCGCCGGATCATTCCATTCCGTAAGGTCATTCCTCCACCAGGGGCTAAGGGGACTTTTACGTAAACGTTTACGTGATATAAATCAAGATTATTGCATTGCATATAACAAGAAATTTTTAATTTTGCAAGCGGAACAAACTATAAAACTGCAAACGATACCTTATAATATAGCTTTATAAAAACAGAATCACTAATCTAAAAACAAATAAAACAAACAAAATGAAAAGATTTTTATTTTACTCATTCTTATTGGTAATGGCGCTTATTAGCGCAACACCAACGGAAGCTGCCGTAACCATCACAAGCAGCAACGGATGGTTTGAAAGTGCTTACGTTGAGTGGACAAAAGAGGCTGGCTACTCGTATAATGTTTATGTAAGCCCGGCTGCTTCCAACTCTTGGACTAAGCTTGACACAGAATTGGTACGTGAGTATTCTACTTACGGACGCGCAGACGCTCTCGGTCTGACTGCAGGAAACTACAAGATGAAGGTTGTTCCTGTACAAGGCGGAACAGAAATCACTGCCGACGCAGCAGAAACAGGCTCTCTTGCCGTTATCGCTCACGACCGTGGCGGTTTTGCCCACTTCAAGACCGCTTCTTCCACATTCAATCCGGCAAACGGAATCGGTGCCTACAAGAACGATGGTACTTTGAAAGACGGCGCTAAGGTCATCTACGTTACAGCCGACAACGCCAAGACTATCACCACCGATGTCGTAACAAACAATAAAGGTGGCACGACAACCGGTATGGGCTTCCAGAACATCATAAATCTTTATCAGAAGGGATATGACAAGACTCCTATCACATTCCGTATAATCGGAACTATCAAGGCTGCCGACATGGATGGCTTCGGCAGTTCTGCTGAGGGCGTACAGATTAAAGGAAAGGGCAGCTATTCTGAAATGAACATCACAATTGAGGGTGTAGGTTTCGACGCTACTGTTCACGGTTTCGGATTCCTTATCCGCAACGCTTGCTCGGTAGAACTCCGCAACTTTGCCATCATGTGGTGCATGGACGACGCTGTCTCTATGGACACTGACAACTGTAACTTGTGGATTCACAACCTCGACCTCTTCTACGGCAAACCGGGAAGTGCTGCCGATCAGAAGAAAGGTGACGGTACTCTTGATATCAAAGGCGACTCTAAGTATTGTACAATGTCTTACAACCACCTTTGGGATAGCGGTAAGGCAAGCCTCTGCGGTATGACAAGCGAGAGTGGTCCTAACTACATAACATATCATCACAACTGGTTCGACCACTCAGACTCACGCCACCCGCGTATCCGTACTATGTCTGTACATATCTACAACAACTATTTCGACGGAAACTCTAAGTACGGTGTAGGTGCTGCAAAGGCTTCTGACGCTTTCGTTGAGAACAACTACTTCCGCAGCTGCAAATACCCGATGCTCATCTCTAAGCAGGGGTCTGACGTAAACAATGGTACAGGCTCGGCTGCAGAGACAAAAGGAACATTCTCTGGCGAGGATGGCGGTATCATCAAGGCTATCGGCAACGTTATCGAAGGAGCGAGGAAATATCAGAAGTGGACAGAAAGCGGTATAAACAACACACACTTCGATGCCTACGAGGTTGCCAACAAGAGCGACAAGGTGCCTTCTTCCGTAAAGGCTCTTCAGGGCGGACACGTATATAACAACTTCGATACTGACGCATCTTTGATGTACAGCGACTATACCTGCCATGCAGGAAGCGAGGTTAAGGATGTTGTAACTGGCGAATATGGTGCAGGCCGTTGCAAGCACGATGGCAACAAAGTGGACTTCTCCTGGACTTTCGGGGCTAACGAGGATACAAACTATGAGGTTATCTCTGCACTCTCTACAGCTATCCAGAACTACAAATCCACTCTCGTCGGCTTCTTCGGCAAGACCATCAGCAATGGTGGCGGCAGCGAAAGCGACAACACTGGCGGCAGTAACGAAGGCAACGGCGGTTCCGGCGATGACAACACTGGCGATGACAGCGGTGAGGACAACAACTACGTTGAGGAGACTTTCATCAGCGGTGAGTTGAATAACGTTGCACTTGAGGAAAAGACTATGGACGACTACTTCTTCTTCTGCCCTGAGAATGAGACTAAGGCAAACGAGTTGATTGCTGACGGAACTATAACTCTTGTTGACGGTAAGGTCGCTGGTTCTGAGAAATCAACATTTAACAAGGACTACACTTATGATGCTGCGGCAAACGGCAAGACATTCTCGTCAACGGTTTACACTGGTGCATTGCAGCTTGCAAAGGCAAGTGCAGCAAAAGCTAAAGACGGTGGCTCTGTAATCTTCAAGTGTCCAAAGGGCGTTACAACATTCGCAACATACCTCTATCGTACGGGTTCTGTTTACCTCAACCTCTACACGTCAACAGACTGTAAGACTTGGAAACTGGTAACATCCGTAGACAAGAGTCCTTCAGGAATATTCGAGAAGAACTTCTCTTCTTCTGTTGCAGATACAGAACACTGCGTATTCATCAAGCTTGAGAACACTTCTACCGGTAGCCTTAACATTCAGGGTGTGCGCATCCTTAACGTAGAGAACGCCGAAGCAAAAGAGCCGACAGAGGGCGGTGAAACTGGTGGAGAGACCGGTGGAGAGACTGGTGGAGATGAAGTAACTGGAAAGATTTATTCTTGGAACGACAATATCGGTACGACAACAGCAAGTGGCGCAACTGAAGAAACTGTTAAAATACATAACAATAAGGATGCTGTTAAGGCCTACAAATTCGCAGCAAATGCAAATTACATAGAAATAAAGCCTGTTAGTGGAGGCTTCAAGGCTGGAGATATAGTTTATATTGCAGGAGCTTATAACAACAAGGCTGAAAAACAAATGACGTTAGTAATAACTACATCTGCAACAAGTAATAAAACAGACGTTGTTTATACTACCCCAAGTCTTGTAAATGGTCAGACTTCTGCAAATGACCCAACTTTAGAAAGCTATACTCTGACAGCAGATTGCGCAGCATTATATATTTGGAGAGGTGTGGGTTCTACTACATTCCTTACAACAGTCTACGTTGTTCGCCCTGATGTTGAAAACGGTATATACGAAATCAACACAGACGTTAAGAGCAAGAACTCTACAATGTATGATTTGCAGGGTCGTCGTATAGCAAGCCCATTGAAAGGTCAGATATACATCATGAACGGCAAGAAGTACATCGGTAAATAACTCTTGTAGCCAAGATAAAGCATAAGACTTTATAAAACAAATACGAAGAAAGGAACTTTCCACTTTTGAAAGTTCCTTTCTTTTTTTATCATACATCCTATTTATAGATACCGAATCTCGTTGAAAATTCGTTTATTTCGCTTTTTTATATTACTTTTGCAGCTTCTTAGAGTTTTTTAAGTTATTACGGCAATATTCATTTGCGCTAAAAAAGGAAAATATCAGGATAATAATAACATTTCAAGATAACAATAAACAAGATGGAAGCAATCACCTTTAAGCCTCGTCTGCTGACGAGCCTAAAGAATTACAACAAGAAAACATTAACAGCCGACATCATGGCTGGCATCATCGTAGGCATCGTCGCACTACCGTTGGCTATCGCTTTCGGCATCGCATCGGGCGTGACTCCGGAGAAGGGCATCATCACAGCCATCGTAGCGGGATTCATAGTGTCGGCATTCGGAGGCAGCCGTGTGCAGATTGGCGGTCCTACGGGCGCGTTCATTATTATAATATACGGCATCATACAGCAGTATGGCTTTCAGGGACTCACCATCGCGACGCTCATGGCGGGTTTCTTCCTCATCCTCTTCGGACTGCTCAGGCTCGGAACAATCATCAAATATATCCCCTACCCCATCATAGTGGGATTCACAAGCGGTATCGCCGTAACGATTTTCACGACACAGATAAAGGACCTGTTCGGCCTTCAACTTGCGTCCGTGCCGTCCGACTTCGTTGAAAAATGGATTGTCTATGCCCAGAATGCCGATTCTGCCGACCTGTGGAGCAGCATCGTAGGCATCGTGAGCGTCATCATCATAGCCATCACGCCACGCTTCAGCAAGAAGATTCCCGGCTCGCTGATTGCCATTATACTAATGACCGTGCTCGCCCTGATATTGAAAAACTATTGCGGTGTAACGTCAATTGAGACCATCGGCGACCGTTTCACCATAAACGCACAACTGCCCGAGGCGCAGCTTCCCGGCTTGAACTGGGAGACAATAAAGAGTCTTGTGTCGCCGGCACTCACTATCGCCATTCTCGGAGCCATCGAGTCGTTGCTCTCTGCCACCGTTGCCGACGGTGTTATAGGCGACCACCACGACTCCAATACAGAGTTGATAGGTCAGGGACTGGCTAACCTCGCCACTCCGCTGTTCGGTGGAATACCTGCCACGGGAGCCATAGCGCGCACCATGACAAACATAAATAATGGCGGAAAGACGCCTATCGCCGGCATCATCCATGCCATTGTGCTCGTGCTTATCTTCCTTTTCCTCATGCCTTTGGCCAAGTATATCCCAATGGCGTGCCTTGCCGGAGTACTGGTCGTGGTATCGTATGGAATGTGCGGCTGGCGTTCGTTCCTCGCTTTGATGAAAAATCCCAAGAGCGACGTTACTGTATTGCTCATCACTTTCTTCCTCACCATCATCTTCGACCTTACGATTGCCATCGAGGTGGGACTGATAATCGCCTGCTTGCTGTTTATGAAACGTATGTCGGAGACTACTGATGTGAAGGTGATAATGGACGAGATAGACCCGAATGACGAGTCGGACATTAAGTTAGAGAACAACGAACACCTGATTATTCCCGACGGAGTGGAGGTCTACGAGATAAACGGTCCGTACTTCTTCGGTGCCGGCAACCGTTTCGAGGAAATCATGGCGAGCTTCGGCGACCGTCCTAAGGTGCGCATCATCCGTATGCGTAAGGTGCCGTTTGTAGACTCTACGGGTATACATAACCTCACCAACCTCTGTATAATGAGCCAGAAAGAGGGCATACAGATTGTACTTTCGGGTGTCAATCCGAAGGTACACGCAGTACTCGCACGCAGCGGTTTCTATGAGTTGATTGGTGAAGAGAACATCTGTAGCCACATCAATATTGCATTGGAAAAGGCAAAGGAGATTGCAGGGGAATAAAAAGAGGAGAGTGGAGAGAGGAGAGTGGAGAGAGAAATGCTTTTTTCCTGTTGAATTATTAAACTGATGGAGGGTATTGGTTTATCTTATTAGATTATTATACTATAAGACCAACGGGAAAAGCCATACCCACAAAAGCATTTCTCTCTCCACTCTCCTCTCTCCACTCTCCTCTTTACTCTCTCCTCTTTACAAGAACCCTTGTCTCTTCAACGCCTCAATCATTCCGGCCGACATCGCCTCGTTGTCTTTCTTCGTATAACGGCAGTCGGTGAATACCTGAGCGAGCGTTTCCTTATTGTTTATCTCCACGAAATGCTTGTTTTCGGGCAGCGATTCTTTCTCCGAATAGAACTCGTTAATGCTCTCGGGAGTATAGTCCGTATATGTCTCCTCATGTAATATGGCTTTCAGCGGCAAGCGGTCTGTCTGCGGCGGGTTCTCATCAGGCCATCCAAGCGTTATGGTAGCTACGGGCATGACAAGGTGCGGCAACTTCAAAGTGTCGATAATCATCTGCGGCATATACACCGTCGTGCCGAGGAAACACGCACCCAGTCCTTGCTCCTCGGCGATGTTGCAGAACGTCTGGCAGTAGAGCAGTGCGTCGGTTGCGGCATTCATGAACGACAGGAAGTTGTCGTAGCCCGGCGTAGCGTTGCGGTTTTCCGCCCAAACAGTGGTGCGGCGGAAGTCGGCGCAGAAGGTAAGCACCACCGGTGCGCCCTCTACCATAGGCTGGTTGAAGTGCGCTGGGGCGAGTTTCTTCTTCATTTCCTGGCTGCGCGTAACGACAACGGAATACAGTTGCAGGTTTCCCATTGTCTGTGTGCGCTCCGCCTCTTCGAGCAAAGCGTTGAGCAAGTCGTCGGAAACATCCTTTGCGGCATATTTCCTTATGGTTTTTCTTTCTTTCAGTGATTTCATTTCTTATATTGTTTTGGTTGATATTGTATGTTGTCTATCTTTGTATAAGACTGCACAAAGATAATGCAAAGATAATGCAAATCGAGAGCAGAAGCTCCAAACTTGTTTGGGAGTTATGCCGAGATGCAGCTTATCTTATGCAAAGATACATATTATCGGTAAATTTACAAACAAAAGGGACTTCATCTGATATTTTTCAGGTCTGCACCTAAAGAAAAACACGCCACGAGCGACATAATTATAGAATAAACTTAATATCTATAATAATAAAAACCAAACCCTAACAATGAAAAGATTATTGACTTCTTTGCTGACGGTCATGTTATTGTCGGCACTCAGTGTTTCAGCCGCCGGCGATAAGGTGGTAAAGATTCTGGCTATCGGAAACAGCTTCTCTCAGGATGCCGTGGAGCAGTATCTGCACGAACTGGCTGCGGAAGAGGGCTATACGGCCATCATAGGAAATATGTATATTGGCGGATGCAAGCTCGAAAGACATTACAACAACGCCAAAGATAACAAGGCCGAGTATTATTACAGAAAAGTAGGAACAGACGGTAAGAAAGTAGAAACACAAAACTACACACTTGATAAGGCCTTGCAGGACGAGCAGTGGGACTATGTGAGCCTGCAACAGGCAAGCGGGAAGTCTGGACTTTACGACACTTACACTCCTTATCTGCCCTATCTTATAGAATATGTGAAAGCCCGTGTGCCGGCAACAGCCAAGCTGGTATGGCACCAGACATGGTCTTACTCACAGAATTCAACTCACAGCGAATTTGTCAACTACGGCAAAGACCAGATGCAGATGTACGAGGCTATCGTGAAAGCGGCACGCCAGGCCGTGAACGATTACGGCTTCGACTTACTTATTCCGTCGGGCACAGCAGTGCAGAATGCGCGCACCACATTCATCGGCGACAACATGAACCGAGACGGTTATCACCTTAATGTACCATACGGACGCTACACTGCGGCCTGCACCTGGTTTGAGACAATATTCGGAAAGAGTGTCGTTGGCAATGCATACGCACCGGCCGGTATGACGAAAGACCTGATTAAGGCGGCTCAGGAGTCGGCCCATGCAGCAGTGCAGAAGCCTGATGAGGTGACAGACCTGAGCTATATACAGGAAATGATGAGCGATGAGGTTTTCTTCGTGCGCCCCGATAGCGACTTTCCCAGTGCTGTCGGTGGCGACGGTTCTTCGTGGGAAAATGCTCTGAAATTCGGCGACTGGGCCGCAAAAATCAGCACATACGACAAGGGAACGACGTTCCGCTTCGCTGGAGGACTATATGTTCCGGCCGAACCTATCACTATCAGCAACGCCATTAATATAACAGGCGGATTCGACCCGGCCACTGACGGAACCGAAACAGCCGCTCCGGCATATCCGGGCAAGACTCCGACAATATTCTCTGGCGACGTAAACGGCGATGGTGTCGCCAACACGGGTGACCTTGCGGCTATAATAAAGGCCGACATGACAAAGTCGGCAAAGAACACCCTGCCCATACTGATACAGGGCATCGACTTCACTGGCGTATATTATAACTCATCTAACGGCAGCGGAGAATATGGAGCACTGTACATGAAAGACAGTCAGAACATGACGGTGAAGAACTGCAACTTCTACGGTAACGTGGCTGGCGGATATGGCGGTATAGCCGTACGTTCGGAGTATAGCAAGGCACATTTCATTGATTGCACATTCTATCAGAACACTGCCAAATCGCGTGGAGGAGTGGCACGAATATCATCTAAGGCACCAAGCATGAGTGATATTACTTTCGAGCGTTGCTCGTTCACCAACAACAGCATATCCGAAACCACAGGAAGCGTAATCTGTGTACAGCACGCAAAGGCTCTTTACATCATCAACTCAACCATCGCGGGCAATACGGCAGGTGGCGGTAGCGGTGCTGTTTACGTAAACGGAAAGAATAAAGACTATGTCAACGCGCTGTATCTGATAAGTTCTACCATCGTGGGGAACAACAAGAACCAGCTTCAGATGGCTCAAGGCGCAAACCTTTTTATCGCCAATTCCATCGTTACAAGCAACGAAGACAACGCCACAACTGCCGATGCAGCCATAGCTGTAACAGGCACGACAAACACTCCGGTGCTGTTTACGTCGCTTGGACATAATGTTCTGGGCGGTTATGCCAACCAGTTGAGTACGGTGGAAGCCCCCGTATGGCACGCAACCGACATTACAGGAGAAGCCAACACCACATCATCGGTGTTCGGAAGCAACAGCATTGAGAACGGAGCGATTGTTCCGGCGAACATCTCAAACGGTGCAACGGAAGCCACACTGGCTGAGATTGCCGAGGCATGGAGCATCACCGGCTGCGACCTGAGCGTAGATCAGCACGGCAATAAGCGGGGCAACGACGTGCCAGGAGCCGTGAAAAAGGACACAGACAACGCCATCAGCCAAATCGTTGCCGACTATAAGACAGACGAGACAGCATACAACCTCGCCGGACAACGCATAGGCAAGGACTTCAAAGGCATAGTGATAAAAAAGGGGAAAAAAGTAATATATAAATAATTCAAGGGTTATATATAATATAATAAGGTGTAGAAAAGACCTCACCAAACATTCTGCTAACTTATGACCATAACGATTATGAAAAACTATAAATCAACGATTATCTGTCTTCTGTCGGCTTTTGCCATCGGCATCAACGCCAACGCAGCCGACAATAAAGGCACCGCGAAAACGCAAAAGAACAAGAAAAACAAGGTCACGGCTGTGTATAAGGACGCAAACGCACCCATAGAGGCTCGCGTGGAGGACCTTCTCAGCCGTATGACTACGGAAGAGAAGATAATGCAGCTCAACCAATACACGTTGGGACGCAACAACAATGCCAACAACGTGGGCGAGGAAGTGAAGGACATCCCTGCGGAAATCGGTTCGCTGATATACTTCGACACGGAGCCGGAACTGCGCAATATCATGCAGCGTCAGGCTATGGAGAAGTCGCGCTTGGGCATCCCTGTGCTCTTCGGCCACGACGTCATTCACGGATTCAAGACTATTTTCCCGATTCCGTTGGCCCAGGCTTGCACATGGAACCCTCAGGCAATAGAGGCCGGTTGTGCCGTGGCTGCACAGGAAGCGCGTATGTCGGGTGTCGACTGGACATTCTCGCCAATGGTCGATGTGGCTCACGACCCACGCTGGGGACGCGTGGCTGAGGGCTACGGAGAGGATCCTTTTGCAAGCGGAATCTTCGGTGCTGCGGCGGTAAAGGGCTATCAGGGCAGTGACCTTACAGACAACCAGCACATTGCCGCGTGCCTGAAACACTATGTGGGATACGGTGCTTCGGAGGCAGGACGCGACTATGTATATACCGAAATATCACGTCAGACACTTTGGGACACGTATCTTCAGCCTTTCAAACGGTGCGTGGAGGCTGGCGCGGTGAGCCTTATGTCGTCATTCAACGATATCAGCGGCACGCCGGGGTCGGCCAACAAGTACACAATGACGACTGTGTTGCGCGACAAATGGAAGTTCAACGGCTTTGTGGTTTCCGACTGGGGAGCCATCGAGCAGCTTTGTAATCAGGGCTTGGCAAAGGACAAGAAGATGGCAGGCGAGCTTGCGATAAATGCCGGGCTGGACATGGATATGATGTCTCACTGCTACGACAGGTATATGAAAGAGTCTCTGGAAGAGGGCAAAATCAGTATGGCAACGGTCGATGAAGCCGTGCGCCGCGTTCTGAGAGTGAAGTTCATGCTCGGTCTTTTCGAGCATCCCTACACACCGGAGAACAAGACTAAGGACCGTTTCTTCCGCAAAAGCAGCATGGAAGTGGCTTCACAGGTAGCATCAGAGAGTATGGTTCTGCTGAAGAATGACAAAGGTGTGCTGCCTATTACGGGCAATAAGAGGATAGCGGTAGTTGGTCCTTTGGCTAAGACAGATTTCGATTTGCTTGGCTGCTGGCGCGGTCACGGCCATGCGGAAGACGTAGACATATTCTGGAACGGACTGGAACGGGAGTTCAAAGGAGCATCGGAACTACGCTATGCAAAGGGCTGCGACTTCGACGGCAACGACGAACAGGGATTCAAAGAGGCTGTAGAGACTGCGAAATGGGCAGACGTTGTGGTACTGTTCCTCGGCGAACGGTCTAAATGGAGCGGTGAGAACACATCGCGTTCGAGCATCGCCCTGCCGGAGATACAACACAAGTTGCTCAATGCCGTGGCTGAAACCGGCAAGCCGGTGGTACTGGTTCTGTCGAACGGACGCCCACTTGAACTGTGCAATATGGAGCCGAAGGCAACGGCAATCGTCGAGGCTTGGCAGCCGGGCATCAACGGAGCCAACGCTCTTGCAGGCATCCTCTCGGGACGTATCAACCCAAGCGGCCGCTTGGCTATCACCTTCCCCTACTCCACCGGACAGATTCCTATCTACTATAACCGCCGGCACAGCGGCCGCGGACATCAGGGATTCTATCACGATATCACCAGCGACCCGATGTATCCGTTCGCCCACGGACTGAGCTATACAACCTACGAGTATGGCGAACTGAATGCTACGGCAACAAAAATAAGCAAGAACGGCAAGATACACGTGGAGATTCCTGTGAAGAACGTAGGTAAGATGGACGGACAAGAGACCGTATTCTGGTTTATCCGCGACCCGTGGAGCAACGTCACCCGCCCCGTAAAGGAACTGCGCCACTTCGAGAAACGCATGATAAAGGCAGGCGAGACTGAGGTCTTTGCGTTCGACATTGATGTGAAGAAAGACTTCGGCTATCCCGATGAGGACGGCAATCAAGTGATTGAAACAGGAGATATAGAGATTATAGTAAAGGACAAGAAACTCACAATAGAAGTAACAGAATGATGAAAAAGATATTATTTGCAGCCCTATTGTGCCTCGGCATCACTGCCAACGCACAACAGATAACCGAAAAAGACACACAGCGCGCACGCCAATTAGTGAGCCGGATGACGCTGGAAGAGAAATGCTCGTATCTCTCCGGACTCACTTCGTTCTCGCTCCGGGCTATCCCCCGTCTCGGCATTCCAGAGATCTGGCTCGCCGACGGACCGCAGGGAGTACGCAATCACACGGAGCACAGCACGCTGTTCCCGTCGGGAATACTCTCGGCGGCGACATGGAACAGGGACTTGGCAGAGCGTTACGGCAGTTCTTTAGGCACCGATGCACGCGCCCGTGGCATAAGTATCATGCTCGGACCCGGCGCGAATATGTATCGCTCGCCACTCTGCGGACGCAGCTACGAGTACTTCGGCGAAGACCCGTATCTATGCGGTGAGACTGCGAAACATTATATATTAGGTATGCAGAAGCAGGGAGTGATGGCGACGGTGAAGCACTTCGCACTCAACAATCAGGAGTGGAGCCGCCATCATGTAAGCTCCGACGTAGACGAACGGACGCTCTTCGAGCTTTATCTCCCGGCATTCGAGAAGGCTGTCTGTGAGGCCGGCGTAGGCGCGGTGATGGACAGTTACAATCTCGTGAACGGTGTTCATGCCACAGAAAACCGCTATCTGAACATCGACATACTGCGTAACAAATGGGGATTCAAGGGTATATTAATGTCTGACTGGACCTCTGTCTACAGCGTAATCGCGGCAGCCAACAACGGATTGGATCTCGAAATGCCGAAGGGCAAGCATCTGAACTATGCCAATCTGAAGACGGCAATAGAGCAAGGAACGGTGGATGAGCGCACAATAGACGAGAAGGTGGTGCATCTGTTGCAGACTTTCTCGGCTTTCGGAATGCTCGACCGCGTGCAGAAAGATGAGTCGATAGAATGGGATAACGCCTCGTCGTGTGCCACGGCATTGGACGTTGCGCGTGAGGGTATCGTGCTTCTGAAAAACGAAGGCAACCTTCTGCCGCTGAAAGGAACTGTCGCCGTGCTCGGGCCTAACGCCGACCGCATCCCAACTGGCGGAGGAAGCGGATTCGTATCGCCTTATCACACGGTGACGGTAGCGGCTGCATTGAAGCAGAACAACCGCAAGACCATCGTCCTGACCGATGACAGAATCTATGACGACATAACCAAAGAGATGTTCACCGACGCATCTCTCACACAGCAGGGATTCGCCGGAGAGTACTTCAAGAACAAGAGTTTCAAGGGCGAGGCAGCCATGAAGCGCACCGATGCGAGCATCGCTTTCGACTGGGAATACAAGGCTCCTGCTGACGGTTTCCCCACGGATACGTTCTCCGTACGCTGGAACGGCTATCACAAACCACTCCGCGACGAGCGCATAAAGATTAAAATAGGCGGCGACGACGGCTATCGCATCAAGGTGAACGGCAAGACCATCGCCGGCGACTGGGGCAATCACTCGTATTCGGAACGCGAAGTGCAGATGAATCTGACGAAGGACACGCTCTATAACTTCACCGTTGAGTACTTCGACAATATATCTTCGGCTAACGTCAACCTGCAGGTGAAGCGTCTGAACGAACGGCTTCTGCGCGAAGGAGTGAAGAAAGCGGACGCCGTTGTCTACTGTACGGGCTTCAACAGCAACAGCGAGGGCGAGGGTTTTGACCGTCCTTTCGCCATGCCGGGCTATCAGGAGGACTTCATCAAGGAGGTTGCGGGACTCAATCCGCGCACGGTGGTGGTGCTGAATGCAGGCGGCGGAGTTGACATGAGCCGCTGGATAGACTCCGTTAAGGGTCTCGTCATGGCGTGGTATCCCGGTCAGGAGGGCGGAACGGCCATCACCGACATCCTCACGGGAAAGGTTTCGCCGAGCGGCAGATTGCCAATCTCTATCGAAAAGGACATGAAGGACAATCCGTGCGACGGCAATTACTATCAGAACACAAAGGAAAAGGAATGCAGAACGGTGGAATATCGCGAAGGACTATTCACCGGTTACCGCGGATTCGACCGCAACGGCAAGCAGCCTCTGTTCCCGTTCGGATTCGGTTTGTCATACACCACGTTCCAATACAGCAACATCAAGGCAACAGCCAACGCCGACAAGACTGTCAGCCTGAGCTTCAACATCAAGAACACGGGTAAGCGTGCGGCTGCCGACGTGGCTCAGATATACGTGAGCGACAACGAATCGAGCGTCGTAAGACCTAAGAAAGAACTGAAAGGATATGAGAAAATCTATCTGAAACCGGGTGAGCAGCGCACCGTAAGCATCACTTTGCCGAAGCGCGCGTTCATGTATTACGACGTGATAGCACACGACTGGCAGCTCGAACCGGGCAAGTTCACCATTACGGTGGCACGCTCCGCAGCCGATGCCGACGTGCAGTTGAAACAGGAAATAACTCTCTAACAACTATTCTTTTTATCCGGAAATTAAGGCAAAGACGTATCTTAGCCCTTAGTTTCCGGATTTTTTGTTTACCTTTACACCGTAAAAATAATCACGAACCAATAAGAACAAATATGAGAAAGACTATCTATTCCCTACTGTTGACGCTCACCATAAGCACGGCGGCGACAGCGCAGCGTACCGAGACGACACTCACCGACGGCTGGAAGTTCCACCGTGGCGACGCTAAGGGGGCGCAATCTGCACAGTTCGACGACCGTAAATGGCAACAGGTGAGCATCCCCCACGACTGGGCGATATTCGGTCCGTTCGACAGAAACAACGATTTGCAGGTGGTGCAGGTAATGCAGGACATGGAAAAGAAGGCATCGCTGAAGACCGGACGCACCGGCGGACTGCCTTATATGGGCATAGGCTGGTACCGGAACACATTCAGCGTGGCTGCGGGCAAGCGCGCATGGCTCGTATTCGAGGGTGCGATGAACGAGCCGACGATATTCGTCAACGGCCAGAAGGCGGCGTTCTATCCCAACGGCTACAGCTCGCGGGCTGTCGAAGTAACTCCTTATCTGACGCAAGACGGCAGCGCAAACACCGTAGCTGTGCGCTTGGAGAACCGCGCCCACAGCAGCCGATGGTATCCCGGAGCCGGCCTTTTCCGTCCCGTGCGCCTCGTAACGACTGGCGGCACATATATTCCGCGCTGGAGTCAGGTGATAACGACACCGCACGTGAACCGTGACAATGCCACAGTAGCCATAACAACACCCATCGAGGGCTTCACAGGCGACAGCATAACAATAAGCCACGAACTGAGGGCAGACAATGGACAGGTGGTCGGGACATTCTCCCACCGTTACAGTCTGCGCACGGGCAATACGCTGAAGACATTCGTCAAGGTGCAGAACCCGCAGCTATGGTCGCCCGAATCACCGTCGCTCTACCGTCTTTCCACAACCCTCAGCGACTCTGACGGCACCGTTCTCGACAGCATCAGCAGCACGGTTGGCATACGCACCATCGCCTACGTACCCGAAGAGGGCTTTTTCCTGAACGGCAAGCACCGCAAGATACAGGGCGTTTGCGTGCATCATGACCTCGGAGCTTTGGGCAGTGCCATCAACCCGGCAGCCATTTCGTACCGTCTGAAACTGCTCAAAGACATGGGATGTGATGCCATCCGCACCTCACACAACATTCCGTCGCCCGAGTTGGCACGCCAATGCGACAGCCTCGGCTTCATGCTCTTGGTGGAACCGTTCGACGAATGGGACATCGCGAAGTGCGACAGCGGCTATCATCCGTACTTCAACGAGTGGGCGGAGAACGACGTTGCGCAGATGGTCAGGGTGTTCCGCAATCACCCGAGCGTAGTCCTTTGGGGCATAGGCAACGAGATTCCCAACCAACTCGACAACGATGGCTGGCGCACTGTGAAGAGATTGCAGGACGTTTGTCACCGGGAAGACCCGACAAGACCGGTCACCGTGTGCATGGATCAGGTGGCAACGGTGCTGACAAACGACTTCGCGCGCGACATAGACATACCGGGAATAAACTACAGGACACATAAATATTACGATGCGAAAGCCACTTGGGCACAGGGAATGATACTCGGTTCGGAAACGGCATCAACGGTTTCGTCACGCGGCGTGTATAAGTTCCCCGTGAAGATGAAGCTCGGGGCGACATACGACGACCATCAGTCGTCGGGCTACGACGTTGAGGCGTGCCCGTGGAGCAACGTTCCCGACATCGACTTCGAGCTTGCCGAGCGCAACAAATGGTATCTCGGCCAGTTTGTATGGACAGGCTATGACTACCTCGGCGAACCTACGCCATACAACAACGACGCATGGCCGAGCCACAGTTCGCTGTTCGGAATCATCGACCTTGCCAACATTCCGAAAGACCGTTACTATCTCTATCGCAGCCAGTGGAACCGCAACGACCGCACGCTCCACGTATTGCCGTCATGGAATCACGAGGGAATGGAGGGCAAGAACGTACCTGTTTTCGCATATACCGACGCTCCCGAGGCCGAGCTTTTCGTCAATGGCAAGAGCTACGGACGGGCACACAAGTATTCATTCGATGAGGTCAGCCGCGCCAAAGAGGCTGGTGACGAACTGGCATTGCTGCGCCGCTACCGCCTCATCTGGGACAATGTAACATACGAGCCTGGTGAGATCGAGGTCGTGGCATACTACAACGGCGGTAAAGAGACATTGAGCCAAAAGGTGAAAACGGCAGGAAAGCCTTACGCCCTGCGCCTCGAAGCCGACAAGAACACTTTGAAACCGGGTTGCAACGACCTTGCTTTCGTCACGATAACGGTTGTTGACCGCGACGGCAATCCCTGTCCGAATGCCGATAACATGGTGCGTATCAGCGTGAAGGGTGCCGGAAAGTTCCGTGCAGCCGCCAACGGCAATGCCGCCGACGTGCATGAGTTCCACACCGGAATGATGCCGGCCTTCAGCGGAAAGTTGCAGGCCATCATCGAGAGTGGCAACACTTCGGGCACAACAACCATCGTGGCGACAGCCAAAGGACTCAAGAAAGGAATCCTCGCACTTAAATAAAAACATTACGGACGCACTGTTGGGGTGCGTCCGTAATGTTTTTTCTACGATATATATTCCTATTAAATCCTTTATTGTTTCTTACCTTTTTTATCTCTATCGATAGTTGGCAATAAATTATCATCAACAGTAACTACTTGCTCATACTGTTGTCCAACACCTTCTTGCGTAGCAACCTTAGTTTCTTTTCTATTTATCTGCTGTTTAGCCATTGCCCAATATCAATTTATTGAAACTCACACGAACATCAGAACGGATGTGTTCCATATCTTTTCTGAGTTTTACAGCATCGTCCGCACGAGTAGAGGTTTCTTCAAATAGCTCACGGCGTATTTCTTTCACCTCATCTGATTCTATATTATAAAGCCCTTTAGATGACTTACGTAAAGTATCTGCTCCTTGGGAAACAAAATTCTTTATCTCATTTATAATACACATAAGCACACCTCCAAACTCTTGATTTTCATTTTTTGTTACAAAGATAATACAAATGAGCGCAATGAGAATTTATTCTCATATTGCCGAGTGCTGTTTATCTTCTGCAAAGTTAAACAAAAAAATCAGAAACAAATTGCTTTAAATGACTTTATTATCGTTTTTATAGTTAAATTGACAGATTTGTGGTCGTATGGCATTATTTTCGTTTGCAGCCGCAACAGGTTTACGGCCTTACACCAGATGTGGCTTCCCCCTTGGGGGACTGAGGGGGCTTTGTCTAAAATAAAGTGCGGCACGGGAGCAATCCCATACCGCACAATTGAAAGTTCATGTGAATTACTCATTCACTATTATGGTTCCAACCACGTCTCTCACGAGACTCCGACGGCCTACTTGCGAACACTTCCGCCATCGCTGCCGGACGGTAACAGACACTCAGTTAACCAAGTCTGCTAACAGGAACCAATGCTTGTTTTTCGTCAAAAATATAACTAAAACTGCTTACATTCACTCATTACTCAGTCTTCCCACAGGTTCTTGCTTGTGAAACCTGACTGTTGTTCCTCGTCATTCGAATCCCAACTATCAAAGAAAGAGTTGTGACCCTTAGAAAGCTGGTCTTCATAGTCTGCAACACCTTGAGAGTCTCCTAACAGATTACTTTCTATAATTGCAGGAACAACCATTACCTTCGGCTTTTCGTATTTTAATTTCATCATCTTCATTTTACAATATCCCCCTTCTTTACTTGATTATTACTTTTCTGCCACGGTAGATGTAAATACCTTTAGAAGGCTTACTTACTTTCATACCTTGCAGGTTGTAGAAGCTGTTGTCATTAGACTCAACGCTGTTGTTAATCTCCTTGATGGCTGTCGGAGTTGAGCTGTCGAAACCTCCATCAAAGAGGAATGTTACTCTCTTCGCAGCAGTAATCAACGTTGTATTATCCTGCAAATCATCATTTGTTGGATCAATCTGCATTGTTGATGGCATAGCAAGATAAGCCTTACGCACGTTCTTATTTCCGGTAGCACCTTCTGCCTTCACGCGATAGAAGCCGAGAGTCTTTGTTCTGTCTCCGTCAATATCCATATTAGCCAAGTAATAGTTACGATAAGTAATAGTCTTACTTCCGTCACGGTCGATTGGACCGTGGCTTTCTTTGTCATGCTTCAAGTCTGTAACCAACCAGTTCTTATCGATACCGCCGTCTGCTTCTCCATATCCAAAAGGAGTAGTACCATTAAGACGCGGAGCAGTACCTGGTGCTTTAGATTTCTGCATAGAAACTGTCTCTGCTGTAGGTACTTTATCTTTTATTACCGGGTCGAAATTGATGCCCGTAGACGATCCGTCATAAACGATGATAACACCAGTATAAGCCGGGATAATACCATCCTCAATAGACTTCAAGTTCACAGTCTTAGTTTCCTTATTATAACCTGTTGCGTAATAAGCTGTCAATCCATCAGGAATAAAGCGCGATTCATAGTCAGAGAATGTACGGATAAATACATCTTTATTCGGATAAGTCAAATCAACAGAAAGCAATACGTCATAAATTGGTTTCTCTGTACCTGCTGTGTATTGATCAACATAAACAGCCTTGAAAGTACCCTCATGAGTATTTGACAATTCAGGAGTTTCTACAACAATATTACCATTTCCGTCATAACGGCTCTCCTTGAACTGATACTTCTCGTTGTCATCCAAAGCTACACCTTTAGTAACCCAAGTGCGAAGTTCCTCGTCATAAGTCATAAACTCATAATTCCCATTACCATGCTTGAACCAAACCTGTAAAGTCTTCTCGTTAGCTTCGCCATGGCCAGTTCCATCATACCACAAGATTCTCTTGTCAGAAGCATCAAAGCCAGTTTCATCAGGATTATTCATCACGACAACATTTGCCTCAGCATAATATGTCTTAGATTCCATATTAAACGGCATATTCTGATTACCAGACAATGTTGCAGACTCGTTTATTTTCTGATATGGCTGATTCACATTACCCTTCCAATTACTCAAAGAACTTTGTGAGTTATAAGAAATATCATCGGCCTTACTTCCAAAAGTATGGTATCCATCGCTAAGCAGATAATGGCTACCTTTCTCCATCTTAAGAAGTCCGGTATAGTTATTATTCGGATTGCTCTTATAGTTATTACCGTCATCGTTTAACTCTTCTGTACCGTCTACAAGATACTCACCATTGAAGACATAGTCATTCTCACCACGCAAGAAATATATTACACGGACATTTTCAAGTGATTTTATTGTCCAACAGCCAGTATTTGTATCAATAGTAAACAAATAGCAACCACCATTTGCATAACCAGAACCCAAAGTTCTTACGTTCTTTTTGAGAGTCCAGCACGCATCACCACTTTGTTCAGCAGCTTCTCCTGATGTTATATTGTCTTTTTCAATTGTCTGAGTACCTCCATTCGGACGGAACACATGACTCCAGAAATCAGTATTTATATTATCTGCATTGATATTCTCATCGATATTCTTACCAGAAGATACACAGAATTTAAGAGCGTATTTATCACTGCCATTACTCTTAAGGTTTACAGGAGTGTTAATATACATAGAATAAACGCCCTTCTGACCATAAACAGGCTGCATCTTAAAACGCTTTGCGTTCTTTGCCTCCCAATTATTCCAGTCGCCGAAAATGTAGTAGTCATCGCCGGTTTCTGGTTCTGTACCTACAAATGTATTATCAGTAAGTGCTACCTTATTATTTGTAGTATTAAGAGTTACCTTGAAGTTACCCCCGTTAGGAACAGTAGCGCGTTTGTAAATCCAATCGCTACCAGTCTTGCTTGTTTCTGCTGGATATTCAGTAGCTGCATTAATGCTTGTAGTACCGTCTGGCATATTATAATATGTGGCAACTCCATTGGCCACAGTCTTTAGCTGAAAAGACAAGCCGTTGTTGTATGCATCATATGGAATCTTGAATGTTACGCCATTGTCCGTTGCCGTACTTTGGACTTCTGTTTCTCCATACTTCAAGGTATAGGTCACATTATGAGTAATTTCTCCCTTTGTTAATGTCCAACTAGCACCGTTGGCTACTCCATCCAAAGACAATGTCAAAGTGACATCTTCAGTAGAATCTGTTTCATACATCCATACTTTTCCTCTGCTATTGTCAATTTTTCCACTTATGGCGGTATTATTACCATCTGTTCCACTGCCGATCTCTGGACGGATTGCGTTAGACCATTCAGCTTCATCTCCGTTAAATACACAGAAATAGAATTTACTTGTACCTGCTGGGATGGTGAATGTAACGTTGTATTTACCATAAACAGATTTAAGCTCATTGTCAGAATTCACACAGTAAGTGCTTGCGCTACTCCAACCACCTCCTGGATTACAATATAGATAATAGCCCGTGCCTGTTTCTCCTCCGCCGGAGCCAGTTACCACTTTAATCTTATTATTTTCAGAAGATGTCCTATCAAGCGTAAAAGTGTACTTTATAGCATTATCATCATATTTTACTTTCCAAGCTAAATTCTCGTTAGCATCCAATTTAGCAGGAGATAATGTGCTGGTTAATTCGTCTTTATCATTTTGGGGACATATATCATTGTTATAGTCCCACCTATTACCATTATAATATGGACGTACTCTTACATAGAAATATCCATCTTTTACATTCGTACTTGAAATCTGCGTTTTTAATAAAGTAAATTCAAATACTTCTTTACTTTGGTCAGGTTTCGAGAACTTAAAATTGTCATTCTTAACCCATGAGTTGTCGTCGCACAAAAGATAGAACTCATGCCCCTGCGCCCTCATCTCCGTTGGCAACAGCAGCACCATTGCCATCAGTAAAAAGAATGTTGTTGTAAACTTTTTCATTTTGTTTTTGTTTAATTGTTATTGTTACGTTAATTGTTCGTCAAGTTTTGTTTCCCTAAGTGCAACGGAACGGTAGGGTCATGCGGAGACATGGCCACAGGGTACGCAAAAAACTCTGCGGGCAAAGCACACAGAGTCATGGGCAACATACGAATAATCGCGTGCTGCGTAAAGGGAATTATTAAGATTTAGATGTAATGTGGCTTCAACGGCGGCATATACCAAACATCCTACCCCCCCCTAATACTTGCAGAGCGTAGCTACCCACCATGTTGATACACCTTGCTGAAATAGATTGCAAAGGCCGTGTGAATGCGATATGTCTGAATGTCAGCCTCATAGACACTAATGGTCTGAATGATTCTTAAGCCTAAAATAAATTGAATAAAGCGATATTACTGATTGCAAAAGTACTATTGTTTTGCTTTCTAAGGATAAATAATAGTAGGAAAACGGCTAAAGTTTTTGCGCAAACGATTGCACACCGGTGAGGTTTTGAGGTCTTAGGTCGCTTCGCTGTCTGGGCATAAGGTGAGATATGTCTTTTGGTAACAACCTTAAAACGGTAAGGTTTCTTTACATTTGAAAATCGATTCTCTCGTGCTAAGGAGTGTTAAATATAGGTCTCATTTCTTCCCCCCTTGGGGGGATTAGAGGGGGGCTTTATTTTCGCTTTTTTGGGAGCAGGAGAGAGTTTGTTTCAAAAAACGCGAGTTTTGAAGAGGATTTTATAAGTTTTTTTACTAATTGTCTCCCGTATATTTCTT